>Ga0207054_1203_pt1 | contig 12092 bp, 15 predicted proteins | sample Alteio_BWMinCont_60_FD_153288 | JGI IMG/M metagenome (GOLD analysis project Ga0207054, IMG submission 153288) | Enriched cells from forest soil in Barre Woods Harvard Forest LTER site, Petersham, Massachusetts, United States -... | ecosystem: Environmental > Terrestrial > Soil > Temperate forest >... | reverse complement strand
GATCAAATACCGCGAAATATTGGCGTCGTTAGAAAATTCAGTAAATCGTTGCAAAAATACAGCTGAAGCATTATTAGCTTCTGAGCCAAATGCCAATACAGGCGTTAATGGTACAACTTCTATTCAAAACGGCGATAACCTGGTTGACAACAAAATGGGTTTCTTTATCAAGAACTTTAACTTAAGGGTTAGGGAAATATGGACCGGAACTGACTTAGTTGTTGGTGAAATGAGTACACCGGGTTTCGCATTGAATGAAGGCGGAACAAATGGCCCGACATCACTTTCGGAAGCCACCTGGGGTTATCGTTTTATAGAAAAGACCATCACGGATTTTCATAAAAATAACTCATATGATGTTGGTGCTTCATTGCAAGGAACTTTTGACGCTGCTACCAAAAACTTTGGTTATATATTAATGGTAGGTAACAACAGTACCGCTAGTTTATTGTCAGCAGCTAATGCTAACACAGGTTTCTATAAAATATTTTATGGTGACCTTTGGGGTAAATTCTTAAACAAGAAATTATACGTAGATATTTATGCTGATTATGCTCCTACTGCAGCAGCTACAGCAGCTATTGGTGGTCAGAATCACAGCATCAAGAAAATTTTTGCAGCTTATAATACAAAACCGTTAACTATCGGTGTGGAAGCTTACACACAATCAATCACTAATGGTGTTACTAATACAACAACTAAAACACCAGAAAATGCTACCGTTAACGGATTATCTGTATGGGCAAAGGGAAATATCACCAGCAAGTGGGGTTGGTTTGCACGTTATGACAGCTATAACCCAAGCACAGATTATGATAACACTACTTCTTATACCGTTAATACCAATTACGGATCATATAATCCAAGCTTTAAAGAGACTTTTTATACTGCCGGTTTAGATTTTCAACCAGCTCCTAAAATTCACTTTTCACCAAACCTTTGGTTAATAGATTACAAAGATCAAAGAGCAGCTACCACAGCCGGTTATGTTGCGCCTGATCATACTTTAGTTGTAAGAGCTACTTTCTATTACACCTTTGGTAAATAATAAGTAACCCCCAATTAATCATATAAAACAAACAAATCATGAGCATGTTAAAAAGTTTAAAGTTGGCAGTTGTTGCGGTAGCAGCATCATGCGTAGCGTTGTCAGCATCGGCACAAGACTTGCGCGGTGCAGGAAGTTCATTTGTGAACCCGCTATTTCAAAAAATGTTTTCACAATATACAGCATCTAAAGTTGATTATCAATCAATTGGTTCAGGTGGTGGTATAGCGCAATTAACTGCTAAGACTGTTGACTTTGGCGATTCAGATGCTCCACTGAATGATGAGCAAACAACAAAAATGGGTGGTCCGGCTGCTGTGCTTCACATTCCAATGACATCAGGTGCTGTTGTGGTAACTTACAATGTACCGGGTGTTGCTTCAGGCTTGAAATTATCAGGAAAAGATCTTGCTGATATCTACCTGGGTAAAGTAACTAAATGGAACAGCCCGGAAATTGCGGCTACTAACAAAGGTGTTAATTTGCCTGATCTTCCTATCGTAGTTATACACCGTTCAGACGGTAGCGGAACTTCATTCATTTTTACCGATTATTTAACTAAAGTGAATCCTGATTGGGCTTCAAAAGTAGGTAAAGCAAGCGCACCTAACTGGCCAGCAGGTTTAGGCGGTAAAGGCAGCGAAGGTGTTGCCGGTTTGGTTAAACAAACTCCGGGTGCTATTGGTTATGTTGAGTTAGCTTATGCTATCCAAAACAAAATGCCTTATGGCTACATTCAAAATAAAGGTGGTAAATTCATCGACCCAACTTTAGCAGCAACCACTTTAGCAAGTAATGTTGCTATCCCTGCGGATACTAAAGTTTCGGTAACCAACACCGATAATCCTGCCGGATATCCAATTGCCAGCTTTACCTGGGCCTTGATATACAAGGAGCAAGATTATGATGGCCGTACAAAAGAAAAAGCTACTGCCTTATTAAAATTGTTATGGTGGAACATTCACGAAGGACAAAAATTCTGCGAAGCTTTAAATTATGCACCACTTTCAAAATCGGCTGTAAAAGCTGCTGAAGCAGTATTAAAATCTGCCACTTACAAAGGTAAAGCCATATTATAATCACATAGAATCAAAAAACAAGGGTTAAGAATCAGCAAGATAATATCATTACTCATCTTGAACCTTGACTATTGATGCTTAACTTTAACAATTACCAGTTCCCGATATAAACAGGGACTGGTAATTGCTTTGAATAGAAAACCCAAAATTTGTGGAAAATAAAAGATTAGAATTATCCGACAGCCAGTTAAAATGGGAAACTATTTTTAAGCGGTTATTGATAGCAATGAGCATTCTTTTATTGCTTATCATTTTAGGTGTACTTACCACGCTCATCATTGAATCGATGCCTTCTATTAAATCATTGGGCATTGGTTATTTATGGGGTAAGGTTTGGGACCCGGTACAAAACATTTATGGAGCTTATCCATTTTTAATAGGTACGCTGCTTACGTCGTTCATAGCGCTTATTATCTCGATACCATTTTCATATGCGATAGCTATTTACCTGGGCGAGTATAATCCAAAAGGATGGCTTTCGGATCTGCTAAAAAACACCGTTGAACTGATAGCAGCGGTGCCATCTATCATCTATGGCTTTTGGGGGTTGTTTGTGTTAGTGCCGTTGGTGCGTACGCTGGAGATCAAATTCCATATATTACCTTATGGTGTAGGTATTTTTACCGCATCTATAGTTTTAGCGGTAATGATTATTCCTTATGGTGCGTCATTAGGAATAACTTTAATAAGGATGGTGCCATCGCCGTTAAAAGAAGGTGCTTATGCTTTGGGTGCAACCCGGTTTGAGGTTATTCGCAACGTGGTTATGCCTTATACACGTACGGGTTTGTTTGCAGGAGTGCTGCTATCATTAGGTAGAGCTTTAGGCGAAACCATGGCTGTTACTATGCTGATAGGGAATACCAGTGCGATAGCCAATACGTTTAAAGATTTGATTTTTGGTCCGAGCAATACCATGGCCAGTGTTATTGCAAATGAGTTTACGGAAGCTGACCATACCTTATATGTTTCGGCGTTGATTGAGCTTGGTTTAGTATTATTCTTTGTAACGGTTATTATTAACCTGATAGGTAAAAGAATAATTACACGTTTTACTAATAACTAATATGGAAGCAAAAATTGGAACCAGGAACGTTAAAAGTTTGATTTTTAAAGGGATCGTCATATTTTTTGCCTTTTTGATTACACTGCCGCTAATTATTATTTTACTGTATATTATAAAACAAGGCGTAACCCAGGTTAACTGGCATTTTTTAACCCATGTTCCGGCGCCTCCGGGCGAAAAGGGTGGGGGTATAAGCAATGCCTTAGTAGGTAGTTTTATAATGGTTATGTTGGCATCGGTTGTTGCTATACCGGTAGGTATGCTTGCAGGTATTTACCTGAGTGAAAACCCGGGTACCAAACTGGCTTATTATAGCGGTTTGTGTGTTGATATTTTGCAGGGTGTACCTTCAATTGTTGTGGGCATTGTAGTTTACTTTTGGGTAGTTAAGCCATTAGGTGGCTTTTCTGCAATAGCGGGCAGTATTGCTTTGGCTATCATGATGTTGCCCATTATCATACGATCGACCGAGCAAACCCTCAAACTACTTCCCGACTCGCTTAAAGAGGCGGCATTATCATTAGGCGTACCCTATCACCGGGTAATCTTAAAAGTTATTATTCCGTGCGGCTTTGCCGGTATATTATCGGGTATTACACTGTCTATTGCACGCGTTATTGGCGAAACTGCACCTTTATTATTTACGGCATTAGGTAATGGTTTCTTTTCAACCACGCTTACCAAACCTATGGAAAGCTTGCCGCATGTTATATTTACCTATGCAACCAGTCCGTATGACGACTGGCACGATTTGGCATGGGGAGCCTCATTTGTATTATTATTATTTGTTTTAACATTAAACATTGTCACAAAACTGCTAACAAGAAAATGGAAAATACAATTGTAAAAGCTGAAAACTACAACTCCTACTTTGGTGATAACCATGTGGTAAAAGATGTAAACATCAGCATAAACAAAAATGAAGTTATAGCGGTAATGGGCCCTTCGGGTTGTGGCAAAACAACGTTTTTGCGCGGCATTAACCGTATGCACGAGCTAATACCCGGAGCTACATCCAAAGGTAAAATACTACTTGACGGCCAGAATGTTTATGACATGAATGCCATTTATGTACGGGCCAAAATAGGTATGGTGTTTCAGCGCCCTAACCCTTTCCCAAACTTGAGCATTTATGAAAACGTAGTTGCCGGCTACCTGCTTAATGGTATTAAAGTATCAAAGGCGGATAAGGATGTTATTGTTGAAAAATCATTAACCAGCGCGGCGCTATGGAAAGAGGTTAAAGACTCGTTACATAAAAAAGGAACATTTTTATCGGGCGGGCAACAGCAGCGTTTATGTATTGCACGGGCCATTGCCATGCAACCCGAGCTGATCTTGTTTGATGAGCCAACGTCGGCGCTCGACCCTATATCTACTTCGAGTGTTGAAGCGTTGTTTCATGAATTGAAAGCTAATTATACGTTAATCATAGTAACCCACAACATGCAGCAAGCTGCAAGGGTGAGCGACAGAACAGCCTTTTTTTATATGGGCGAACTGGTGGAATTTGACGATACCAAACAAATGTTTACCAATCCGACAGATCAACGTACGCAGAATTATATAACAGGAAGGTTTAGTTAGCCCCCCAGCCCCCTAAAGGGGGAGCTATGGAGGCAAAGAATATATTAGTATTAACAATTTAAAACATTCCCCCTTTAGGGGGTTAGGGGGCATTATGACACCATTAGAAAATGAATTAACCGCGCTTAAAACAGAATTGGTTAACATGTGGATATTAGTTCAATCACAATTGAACAAGGCTAAAGAGGCGATGATCCAATTTGATAAGGATTTGGCGCGCGAGGTTTTGATCAAGGAGAAACGGGTAAATTCGTTCGAGCTGAAAATTGACCGTGACTGCGAAAATATCTTTGCCCTGCATTGTCCCGTTGCTATTGACCTGCGCTTTTTATTAGCCGCGCTTAAGATCAATACCAACTTAGAGCGCATTGGCGATATTGCCGCGGGCATAGCACTATATGTGGTGGAGTCGTCGGTTAATTTTGATGTGGATGCATTGGAAAGAACCTCATTGATACGAATGTATGAAGAGGCGGTAAACATATTGATTGATACCCGCACCGCATTTGAAAAAGAAGATACCGTATTGGCGCGCAGCATTTTTAAACGCGACGATGTTTTAGATAAGATCAACGACAACGCACCAAATACCGTTGCCGAAATTATAAAGGCCGATATCGACAGCCTGCCGGAAGCTTTGTATATCCTGTCCATTATCCGCAAGCTGGAAAGGGTAGGCGATCAGGCAAAGAATATTGCGGAGGAGATTATTTTTTACGTAGAAGCCAAGATTTTAAAGCACTACGAAAGCAGCAAACAAGAAAAGCCGGGCGACGACCAGAGCTAAGCGTTAACTAATTTCTTGAAGAAAAAGGCGGATAGGACTATCTGCCTTTTTGTTTTACGGTTTTTTTTAAAATGATAAAATACTACTGACATAGGGCTGTCATTAGCCTGCTGTTTATTTGTGGTACAAACATCAAAAACCACGAAGCTATGTCAATAATTGAATTATTATTAAAAGAGATTGAGCAGGAAGCTCAAATCACCCGTAAATTTTTGAGCATTATACCAAACGATAAATTCGATTGGCAACCGCATCCTAAAAGTATGACCATAAAACGCCTGGCTACTCATATTGCCGAGCTGCCTTCATGGATAACTATGGGCCTTACCACTGATGAGCTTGATTTTGCAAATAATCCTTACCAACCCGAGGATATCAATAATACAACCGGGTTGCTCGCGCTTTTTGAACGGTCATTTGTTGATGGCAAGGCCCATTTGGAGGCGACTAACGAAACCGTATTACAACAACCCTGGGTATTACGCAGCGGCGACCATGTGATTCTTAGCCAAACCAAATATGATACCGTGCGGGTATCCATCAGTCAAACCATTCATCACCGGGCGCAGTTGGGTGTGTTTTTGCGCCTGCTGGATATACCAATACCGGGAAGTTATGGGCCAAGTGCGGATGAAATGTAGGTAAAGAGCGTTGTCAGTCTGAGCTTGTCGAAGACTATGCGGGCGGGCCTTTACGCACCTGCTTCGACGAGCTCAGCATGACATCTGCACGGTTTTGGTTATACCGTCCGTCCGCTTTTAGGTAAGGACATTTTTAGACAGCCGGACGCATCACCACTTTAACCTGTTCCTGAACCAAAACGCTACGTTAACCAGTGCTATTAATGCCGGTACCTCAACCAATGGGCCAATCACCCCGGTAAATGCCTCGCCGCTGTTGATGCCGAAAACGCCTATCGCGACAGCAATAGCAAGCTCAAAATTATTGCCGGTGGCTGTAAAGGCGATGGAGGTGCTGCGCGAGTAATCGGCGCCAAATGATTTGCCAATAAAGAAGCTTAACAGGAACATTATAGTAAAATAGATAACCAGTGGGATAGCTATACGCAAAACATCCATCGGGATCTGCACAATCAAATTACCTTTTAAACTGAACATCACCACAATGGTAAACAGCAGGGCGATTAAGGTAACAGGCGATATAACGGGCACATATTTGGTTTGGAACCATTCTTCGCCCTTAATTTTGATAAGTGTGTACCTGCTGATGATACCCGCGGCAAACGGAATACCCAGGTAGATGCCTACACTTTTGGCAATTTCGGCAATGGTGATGTTTACCGCCAAACCTTTCAAGCCAAACAACGGCGGTAACATAGTAATAAATACATAGGCGTAAACACTATAAAGTAATACCTGGAAAATGCTGTTCAGGGCAATTAACCCGGCGGCATACTCGCGGTTACCCTCTGCAAGCTCGTTCCATACTACCACCATGGCAATACAGCGCGCCAGGCCTATCAGTATTAACCCCACCATATAGGCAGGATGATCGCGCAGCAGGGCGATGGCTAATACAAACATCAATATTGGTCCAATTACCCAGTTTAATATTAATGAGGCGCTTAGTACTTTGGTGTTTTTAAATACTTCGCCCATGTTCTCGTACTTTACTTTGGCCAATGGCGGATACATCATTAATATCAACCCAATGGCTAACGGGATGTTGGTAGTGCCGCTGGAGAAGGAATTGATAAAACCGGCTGACGATGGTATAAAATAACCAATGGCTACGCCGATAGCCATCCCCATAAATATCCACAGGGTGAGGTACCGGTCCAAAAAGCTTAACTTTTTCCTTTCGGCTGCCGGGGCACAATCGTTGGCCGCCATTAGTTGAGGTGTTCGGTTATAAAAGCCTTTGAGTAGTTTTTTATCATATCCCTAACCCGCCTGAACTCGGCTATCACCTCATCCGGCGTGCCGGTTGCTTTCGCCGGATCGGGAAAGTTGTAGTGGAACCGTTGAGCGTTAGTAGGAAAGTACGGGCAATTTTCTTTGGCATTGTCGCATACCGTAATTACATAATCGAAAGGGATATTAATATACTCATCCACATTGTTTGAGGTATGATGGCTGATGTCGATACCGTCCTCGGCCATCACTTGTATGGCTTTGGGGTTAACGCCGTGGGTTTCAATACCGGCACTGTAAATTGTGGCTTTGTTGCCCGCGAAATGTCTTAAATAGCCTTCGGCTATCTGGCTGCGGCAGCTGTTGCCGGTACATAGTACTAATATTTTTTTCATAATTTAAATAAGTGTCTTTTTCATAACGATGGCCGATTGCGGGCAGGCATAACTAAACTCTGATGATTGCTGAACCGGTTGCGGAACGTCCGTCCGGTTTATTTGCTGGTAATTATTGCGACTAAAATAGCCGGGTGCTGTCTCGGTTAACAGGTAGATGGCCGATAGTGCTTTCGCTGCTGCCAAAGCTTCTATTTCTGTCAACAGTAATTTGGCTATGCCTTTTTTGCGATGCGCTGGTGATACTGCTAACGAACGTAACAGGCCATAATCGCCATAGATCTCTAATCCGGCTACGCCGATAATGACTTCGGCATCTTTTACTACCACAAAATTATCCAGTTTAGCAGGCAGATCAGCCACCGGCAGTTTTTCTGCTGCCAGCAGGGCTATGATGCTGTCGCGATAGGGTAGGGTCTCTTCTGTTTTCATCAGCAATAAATTAACAGCAACCTCCTCCGGGCGTGCAGCAGCTTTCGGCTACGGCCAGGTTTTTAAGTTCGACTTTAGTTTTTTGGACAGGCTCGCCGCAACTGCCGCCACGGTCGATAGCTTTGCATTGCACGGTATCGGGCCGAAGATCCACCACCAGGTTGTCGCCGTCTATTTCAATTCCGTTGGGTAGCATCTGGCGGGTATCAAACCCGGCGTTGCCAAATTCTATCTTTACTATTCCGTTAAGGTTCAAGGGCAGTGCTTTTTCTACCATTTCAACTATTTTCAGGGCTTTGTTTACCTGCATGGCCCGTAATTGCTGTTGGCTCTGCGGCTCGTATAGTTGTACAATAATCTCGGTCCAGGCGTTCATTACCCCGCCACAATCAACCGATGTTATGGGTGCCTGCTTAATTTCGGTGATATGATAGGCCGCGTTTACCCATTGGTTATCGGCATATTGAAATTGAAGATGCAGGTCGGGGTTGTTGCTGAGCATTTGCTTAAACGCCTGCCAGCTAATTGGTTTTTGATTCATTGTAATATTACGATCAATTAGTGTAAAAAATTTTAACAGCAGCTTTCCGGCTCTTTATACTGCCCGAAAAACGTGCTTAACTCTTTGTTTAATAACTTCCATGCTTTGGGTTCAATACAATAACATACGCTTACACCCTCAATGGTGCCCTGTATCAACCCTGCATTTTTTAATTCTTTTAAATGTTGCGATATGGTAGCCTGCGCCAGTCCCAGCTCGTCGCACAGGTCGCCGCAGATGCAGGCGTTAGCTGCGATGATCTGCTGCAAAATGGCAATCCGTGCCGGATGCGCCAATGCCTTTAGCATTACTGCCAGTTGGTTTTGCTCGGTGGTAAATATCTCTGTTTTTGTAGCGCCCATATATCAATCGCAATATTACGATAGATAGTTGAGATATTCAAGTGGTAATTGATAAAACTTGTCCCGGGTGTTCGGGGTGTTCGGTTACCGGACCGAACACCCCGAACACCCGGGACAAGGCAATGCGGCGAATAAATAGCTAATTGCCGTATATTTGCGGCGAATATTTGGATATGCGGTGAATAACTCCTATATTTACCGCATATTTGCGGCGAATATGTATATCCATCAATTAAAGCAATGGCCCAATTTTACCTGGGATTACCAGCAACTAAGCGGTAAGCTAAGCCATATACGGTATAGGCAGGGCAAAGTATTGGGCCAGATGAACATGATGGGGTTTATATTAAAGGAGGAGGCCCTGCTGCAAACCTTAACGCTGGATGTGGTAAAATCAAGCGAAATTGAAGGAGAAATGCTTAATACCGAGCAGGTACGGTCGTCGATAGCTAAACATTTGGGGATAGCAATTGGCGGGTTAAAGCCCGTAAGCCGGCATATTGAGGGCGTAGTGGAACTAATGCTGGATGCCACGCAGAAATACAACGAACCCCTAACCAAAAACCGGCTTTATAACTGGTATGGTTCGCTGTTCCCAACCGGGCGGAGTGGGTTGGCGAAAATACAGGTGGGCAAATGGCGGACTGGTATAAAGGGGCCCATGCAGGTCATATCGGGCGCGGCGGGCAGGGAGCGGGTGCATTTTGAGGCGCCTAATGCGCAATTGGTTGACGAAGAAATGTCGGTGTTTTTAGATTGGTTTGAGGCAAAGCAAACCATTGATCCGGTTTTGAAAGCGGCCATAGCCCATTTATGGTTTGTCACCATCCACCCGTTTGATGATGGCAATGGGCGGATAACCCGGGCAATAACCGATATGCAACTGGCAAGGGCCGATCATACCGAGCAGCGGTTCTACAGCATGTCGGCACAAATTCAAAAGGAAAGGAGCGCCTATTACCATATGCTGGAGATCACACAAAAAGGTAACCTTGATATTACCGGATGGCTAAACTGGTTTTTAGATTGTTTGGACCGGTCGATGGATAGTACCGATGAAACTTTGCAAAAAATAAACCAGCGTAACCGGTTTTGGGAAACGCAGCGAAATACCCCATTTAATACCCGGCAGCAAAAAATGCTGGATATATTGCTGGGCGATTTTTACGGCAAGCTCAACGTTTCTAAATGGGCCAAGATAACCGATTGCTCAACTGATACCGCGTTGCGGGATATACAGGATTTGATAGCCAAGGGTGTAATTGAGAAAGATGAGGGTGGGGGTAGGAGTACCGCGTACAGGTTGAAATAAATAACTATTAAAGATTATTCTTTACGATCCAATTAACCAAGCGTCATCGCGAGCGGTAACGTGGCGATCTCTGCATTTGCAAATCGATGATGACTGTGGTAACCGGGCGTATACCTGGCGCGTAGAGATTGCTTCGTGCCTCGCAATGACGGCGTGGTAAGGGTGGGTTTTATATCCCCAACACCTGTTTCAATTTCACATACCCGGTTTTGCTTACGGGTATTTTGGCGCCTGATTTGAGGATGGCGATGTGGCTGTCTTTTTCGTAAGGGTCTATACGGGTTATCTCCTGCACGGCTACCATGTAGGAGCGGTGCACGCGTACAAACTGCCGGGCATCCAGCGTTTGCTCAAAAAAGCTCATGGTTTTATTTTTAAGGTAGCTGCCATCCTGGGTAAATACGCTTACGTAATCGTCGTCGGCTTGCAGGTATTGCACATCGGCAACAGGGATGATCTTTACCTTGGTGCCGGTTTTTACCACAATACGCTCGTGCTGCGCCGGCGATTGGGCGGCATATTCCAGCAGTTTTTCGGTTTCTTTTGGTGCGGTATCGCTGGTATTGGTTTGCGCCTGCGCCAGGAACTTCTCAATGGCTTTGTTAAACCGCTCTTTACTGAAGGGCTTTAACAGGTAATCAACCGCATGGGTTTCGAATGCTTTAATGGCATATTCGTCAAACGCGGTAGTGAAAATAACGGCGGGCTGTTTATCTACCAGCTCGAGCATCTCGAAGCCGTTTATTTTAGGCATCTGCACGTCGAGGAAGATCAGGTCGGGCTGGTGCAGCTGGATAGCCTTGAGGCCCTCAAAGCCGTCATTACATTCCTGCAATACTTCTATCTGCTCAAATTGTTGTATATATTCCTTTACCACCATACGGGCCAAAGGTTCATCATCAATAATTAAAGCTTTGATCATAGCTGCGGAATTTTAATTATGGTTGTAAATATATTATCATTTTGATGAGTTTCCATCAAGTCGTTGCGTGCAAAAAGCAAATACAGGCGGCGTTGTACGCCCCGCAGGCCAAAACCGGTTCCCTGGCGCGGGCGCGAGGTTTGCGGGTCGTAAGGGTTTTGCACAATTAACTCCAGGTAATTACCTTCCATTTCGGCACGGATACTAACTACCACATCTTCGGTAGTATCGTATAAGCCAAACTTAATAGCATTCTCCACAATGGGCTGCAGCATCAGCGCGGGCAGTATGGCCGACTCGCAATTACCATCGCAGCTCACCTCTGTTTTTAACCGGTGACCAAAACGCACTTTCTCGATCTCTAAATACAGGTTCAAATGTTCCAGTTCCTCGGCTAAAGTAATCTGCTGCTGATCGTCTTTTTTTAAGGTTCCGCGTAAAAAGTCGGATAGCTGGTGGATCATTTTACGTGCTTCATCGGGCTTAAAGCCGATAAGGGCATTGATAGAGTTTAGGCTATTGAACAGGAAGTGTGGCTGTAATTGCTGGCGCAGGTTGTATAACTCGGCATCGCGGGCCAGTTTTTCGGCTTCGGTTTTTCGCTTTTCGTTTTCTTTCTGATCGAGCTGCGAGTACCATATCATACTGATCATCGCCATCCATCCAATCGCCAAAAAGTTAGTGAAG
>Ga0207054_1248_pt1 | contig 12128 bp, 2 predicted proteins | sample Alteio_BWMinCont_60_FD_153288 | JGI IMG/M metagenome (GOLD analysis project Ga0207054, IMG submission 153288) | Enriched cells from forest soil in Barre Woods Harvard Forest LTER site, Petersham, Massachusetts, United States -... | ecosystem: Environmental > Terrestrial > Soil > Temperate forest >... | reverse complement strand
AATGGCTTTACCTCTACTTCACAAAACCCCAACATAGTAGTTGCCAATGCACCTGCCGCAGGAACTTATTCTGTTATAGCAACCGTTAGTGGATGCTCGAATACTGCAGGTACAACAACAGTTACTATAAGCCCTATTCCGGCAGCGCCTACCGCAAGCAGCAATGGACCAATATGCGAAGGATCTACATTGAGTCTGTCTGCAAGCACAGTAGCGGGCGCAACTTATAACTGGACCGGGCCAAATGGATTTACATCGACCTCACAAACACCATCTATACTTGCAGCTACTGTAGCTGCAAGCGGAACATATTCTGTTACTGCAACTGTTGCAGGTTGTGCCGGTCCTGCAGGAACAATTGCAGTAGTTGTTAATCCTGCACCTGTGGCACCAACAGCAAGCAGCAACAGTCCTATTTGTGAAGGCAATACATTAACATTGAGTGCAAGTGCTATTGCAAGTGCCACTTACAACTGGACAGGGCCAAACAGCTTTACGTCTTCATCGCAGAATACAAATATTGTCGGTGCAGTTGTTGCTGATAGCGGAACCTATTCTGTTACTGCTACAGTTGCAGGATGTACAGGCCCTGCAGGAACTGTATATGCGATAATAAATCCTATTCCATCTGCCCCTACTGCAGGAAGCAATACACCTGTTTGTACAGGCCAGGCGCTAAATCTGACTTCAACAGCAACTACCGGTGCAACCTATAGCTGGACCGGCCCAAACAGTTTTACTTCATCATTACAAAATCCTTCTATTCTTTCTGCAACGTTAGCAGCTGCCGGCACTTATTCAATAACAATATCTGTTGGTGGTTGTGGTAGCGCTAATGCAACAACAAGTGTTGTAATAAATCAAACACCCGCAACACCTTCAGCAACCAGTAACGGACCACTGTGTTCCGGTTCAACATTAAATCTGAATGCTACTTTCATTCCAACTGTAACTTATTCATGGGCAGGACCAAATAGCTTTACATCTTCAAGTCAAACCCCTACTATTATTAATGTAACAAGTGCCGATTCAGGTACCTATTCTGTTACTGCAAGTGCTAATGGATGTACGAGCCCTGCAGGGAATATAGATGTTGCAATTAATGACCCTGCCATTGTAAGTGCGGGTTCAGGCTCAACTACAGTTTGTGCCAATAATGGTTCTGTTTCACTGAATGGCACTTCAAGTACTGGTGCAGGTTCATGGAGCTCGAGCGGTACAGGAACTTTCTCTCCGAATAGTAATACCCTCAACGCAACATATATACCAAGCAACGCAGATACAACAGCCCATAGCGTAACACTTAAACTTACTTCCGTTAATAATGGAGCATGTGCTCCTGTTACAGATAACCTGGTAGTTAATTTCACTCATGCTCCAACAGCTAAGGCAGGAGGCAATCAAACAGTTTGCGGAAATAATGCAACAGTTTCCCTTAATGGTTCATTTACCATAGCAAGTGGCGCAGTATGGTCAAGCTCGGGTACAGGCACATTCTCTCCTGACAGCACTACTATGAATGCAACTTACACTCCTAGCTCAGCAGATACTGCTGCAGGAAGTGTAAAGATTACTTTAACTACAACCGGCAACGGATCATGTAATGCAGTAAGCAGCAACATGACAATTACAATAACCCATGCTCCTAATGTCAATGCAGGCACTAATGTATCTGCTTGTAAAAACAATGCCAATATTTCCCTGAATGGCACTTCAAGTACCGGGGCAGGAACATGGACTACAAGCGGCACAGGCACATTCTCTCCTGATAGCACTACGCTCAATGCAACATATGTATCCAGTAGCGGAGATACTGCTGCAGGAACAGTTACCCTAACATTAACTTCAGGAAGCAACGGAACTTGTAATGCAGTAAACAAATCTATCACAATCACATACACACCTATTCCAACTGTTAGTGCAGGGCTTAATAAAACAGTTTGTGCTAACAATGGATCTGTTACGTTAAATGGTACCTCAAGCACGGGTTCAGGTTCTTGGAGCACAAGTGGTACAGGCACATTCTCTCCGAATAACACTACGCTCAATGCCACATATATACCAAGCAATGCTGATACAACAGCCCATAGCGTAACACTTACGCTTGCAAGCACCAATAATAGCGGATGCTTACCGGTAACCAGTACTATGACAATTCATTTTACCCATGCTCCAACAGCTAATGCTGGCTCTAATCAAACAGTTTGCGGCAATAATGCAGTGGTGACCTTAAATGGTTCATTTACTATTGCAAGTGGAGCTGCATGGTCAAGCTCGGGTACAGGCACATTCTCTCCTGACAGCACCACTATGAATGCAACTTACACTCCTAGCTCAGCAGATACTGCTGCGGGAAGTGTAATACTTACATTAACTACCACAGGCAATGGATTATGTAATGCAGTAACCAGTACTATGACGATTACTATTACAAATGCACCATATGTTAATCCGGGCAGTAATGTATCTGCTTGTAAAAACAATGCCAACATTTCTCTGAATGGCATTTCAAATACCGGGGCAGGAATCTGGACCACTAGTGGAAGCGGTTCTTTCTCACCTAACAATACAACACTCAATGCAACATATGTATCAGGTAGCGGAGATACCAATGCAGGAACAGTAACACTGACATTAACATCGGGTAATAACGGAACTTGTTTCTCTGTAAACAAATCAATTACCGTCACCTATACTCCTATTCCAACTGTTAGTGCAGGATCTAATGTTACAGCATGCGCTAATAATGCTTCTGTTACGTTAAACGGTACTTCAAGCACGGGTTCAGGTTCCTGGAGCACAAGCGGTACAGGCACATTCTCACCAAACAACACAACACTCAATGCAACCTACATTCCAAGCAATGCAGATACTACAGCAGGAAGTGTAACAATTACTCTTGCAAGCACCAACAATAGCGGATGCTTACCGGTAACCAGTACTATGACAATTAACTTCACTCATGCTCCAACGGCTGATGCAGGTTCAAATACTTCGGCTTGTGCGAACAATGCGGATGTTACATTGAATGGTTCATTTACAATTGCAACAGGTGGCATATGGTCAACTTCCGGCAGTGGTACATTCACCCCGAATAATACAAGTATGAATGCAACCTATGTAGCAAGTGTTGCTGATACAACTGCCCATAGCGTAATATTAACCTTAACTACAACCGGTAATGGTTTATGTAATGCAGCAGCTAATAATATGACCATCACTTATACCAGTTCTCCGAATGTACAGGCAGGTGCAGATACCAAAGTATGTCTCAGCAGTCCTGACTACACTTTAAATGGGTATTCTTCTACAAACCAAGGCACATGGACAAGTTCAGGCACAGGAAGTTTTTCACCTAACAATACAACACTCAATGCGACTTATATTCCAACTACTGCAGATACAATAGCAAGAACCGTAACACTTATTTTAACATCAACCAATAATCTTAGTTGTAATCCTGTATCAGATACTGTGGTACTTACCTATACAAGAACACCTGTTGTTACAGCAGGCAGCAATCAAACTGTTTGTGCCAACAACGACAACATTTCACTTAGTGGAACATCAACCACCGGTACAGGAATATGGACAACAAGCGGAAGCGGCACTTTTAGCCCAACCAATACATCATTAAACGCAACATATATACCAAGCAATGCTGATACCGCTGCCGGAACTGTTACCCTAACACTTACAGCAACAAACGGCTGCAGCCCCACTGCTCAAAGTATTGTTATAACTATTACCCATGCTCCGTTCGTCAACGCCGGAGCTGATCAGGCTGTATGCAGAAACAACCCGAATGCCACATTGAGTGGACATGTAGGAGGAGCAACAACGACAGGAGTTTGGAGCACAAACGGCAGTGGAACATTCACACCTGATAGTGTAACACTAGGTGCAATGTATATACCAAGCAATGCTGATACCGCTGCCGGAAGTGTGCATATTGTATTAACATCTACAGGTAATGGAAGTTGTTTGGCAGTTACCGATACTATGGTAATTACTTATACAAAAGTACCAATTGTAAATGCCGGTTCTAATGTTACGGTATGTGCCAATAATGATTCTGTTGTACTAAGCGGTTATTCAAGTACAGGCACAGGACAATGGACTTCAAATGGAAGCGGAGGCTTCTCACCTAATAATTCAACACTGAATGCAACCTATATACCAAGCAATTCTGATACAGGCATTGGAAGCGTAACACTTACACTTACTTCAACAACTAACGGAGGTTGTGTTCCTGTTACCAGCCAAATGGTTATTACCATAAACCATGCACCTACTGCTAATGCCGGTATCGACCAAAGTGTGTGTGCCAATAATGCAAATGTTACCCTTAATGGTATTGTAACTGTTGCGCCGGGTGGACAATGGAGCACAACTGGTAGTGGAGTATTCTCACCGAACAATACTTCATTAAATACAACTTACATACCAAGTAATGCTGATACTACAGCCGAAAAAGTAAATCTAATACTTACTACATCGGGCAATGGCCTATGTAAAGCAGTAACAGATACTATGTTGGTTACTATAACTCCTGCACCAAATGTAAATGCAGGAACAGATCAGGCAGTTTGTGTTACCAGCCCTGATGCAACATTAAGCGGAACATCAAGTACAGGCACTGCGCAATGGAGCACATTGGGCGATGGCAGCTTCTCTCCAAATAATACAACTTTGAACGCAACTTATCTTCCGGGTAATAACGATACTGCCTCAGGAAAAGCAATATTGATACTGACATCAACCGCTAATGCAAACTGTAATGCAGTTAGTGATACAATGGTTATTAACTATGCTAAACCACCTAAAGACAATGCAGGTTCTAACGTAACAGTATGTGCCAACAATGATTCAGTTTCGTTAAATGGTACATCAACTACCGGTTCCGGAATATGGAGTACAAGCGGTAACGGAGCATTTGTACCAAATAACAGCACACTAACTGCAACTTATGTTCCGGGCAATACTGATACGACATCCGGTTCAGCTACACTTACACTTACCACAACTAACAATGGGGGATGTACTGCCTCAACCAGTTCTTTAACTATAACCATTACTCCTGCCCCAACTGCTAATGCAGGAATTGACCAAACAATATGCGCCAATACAAATGTTACATTATCAGGTTCTGTAAATAGCATTGCATCAGGCGGACAATGGAGCACGTTAGGCAGTGGCTCATTCTCTCCAAGTAGTACAACTTTAAATGCAACCTATACACCGAGTGCTGCGGATACTACTGCACATACAGTAACACTAGTACTTACCACTACAGGCAATGGATTATGCAAAGCTGCAACAGATACAATGATTGTAACTATTAATTCAGGCCCTAGGGTAAATGCCGGAAGTGATGTTGGAGTTTGTCTCAGCAATCCTGATTATACATTAAATGGATTCTCCTCAACAGGTTCAGGAACATGGACAACGCTTGGCACGGGTTCATTCTCTCCAAATGCAGCTACCTTAAATGCAACTTATCTAGCAAGTAGTGCAGATACAACAGCAAAAACTGTAACACTTATTCTTACCAGCGGAAATAACGGGGGTTGTTCCGCATCATCAGATACCGTTGTATTAACTTATACCAGAACACCATCGGTAAGTGCAGGCAGTAATCAAACTGTTTGTGCCAATAATGCTGTAATCACATTAAGCGGATCTTCAGGTACAGGCTCAGGTATATGGAGCACTTCAGGCAGTGGTACTTTCTTACCAAACAACACTACACTAAACGGAAGCTATACTCCAGGTAATGCAGATACCAGTGCCGGATCAGTTACTTTAACATTGACCACTTCAGGAGGTTGCGCTCCGGTTTCAAGCAATATGACTCTTACATTCACTCCTGCTCCATTTGCCAATGCAGGGGCCGATCAGTTTGCCTGCAAGAATAACCCGAATGCAATACTTAACGGATATGTTGGTGGTGGTGCCTCAACCGGAATATGGTCAGGTAACGGTACGGGTAGCTTCTCTCCTAGCAATACTTCATTAAATGCGACTTACATACCAAGTTCAGCAGATACAGGTGCAGGAAAAGTTACACTTGTACTGACCACGACAAATAATGGAAGTTGCCATGCAACAACTGACACGATGGTGATTACATACACTGCACCACCTATAGTTAATGCAGGTACTGATGAAAATTCGTGCGCAAATAATTTCGTATCGTTGAATGGAACAATTACAGGTGGCAGCGGCACAGGTATATGGACAACGACAAATGGTACAGGTTCATTTAGTCCAAACAATACAACATTAAATGCTTCATACTTGCCAAGCAATGCTGATACCTTAGTAAAGAAGGTGGTTCTCGTTTTAACTTCTACCAATAATGGTACTTGTTTCGCATCTTCCGATACCATGATAGTAACAGTTTCTCCTGGCCCAATTGTAAATGCCGGAAATGATCAAACAACATGTGCCAACGACCCTGATGTAATACTTTCAGGAAGTATTATGCATGCAACAGGTGGCATATGGACAACATCAGGAACCGGTGTATTTACTCCTGGTAATACAGCACTTAATGCAACCTATGCTCCTACACCAGCCGATATTGCAGGTGGCTCTGTTAAACTGGTTCTCGCATCAACAGGTAATGGTTTATGTACAACTGCTACCGATACTATGGTTATAACATACACTCCTGTGCCAGTGGTTAATGCAGGAGGCAGTATATTCATATGTTCAGGTATAACTAGTGCTGCGTTAAATGGCACAATAACAGGGGGCTCCACAACCGGCAAGTGGACAACGTTGGGAAGCGGTTCATTCTCTCCTAATGATTCTGCATTAAATGCGACATATAACTTAAGCAAGGCAGATACTATTGCAAAATCAGTTAAGCTCGTTCTCACTTCAACTCATAATGGAAGTTGTTTCTCTTCATCAGATACGCTGGTAATTAAAATAACACCTGTACCTATTGCACATGCAGGTGCCGATACAACAGTATGCGGAAACAGTACTAATATTCCTATTCATGGTACAATAACAGGTGGCTCGGGTACCGGTATATGGGCAACACTTGGTAGTGGTACATTTACTCCTAACGATTCAACTTTAAACACAACCTATACTCCAAGTGCTGCCGATACAAGTGCACATAGCGTAAGGCTTATACTAACTTCTACTAATTCATGCATGCCTTCTTCCGATACTATGGTGATATACTTCAACCCATCACCATCTGTTAATGCAGGTTCATCGCAAACAATTTGTGCAGGCAGTTCAGTTATATTAAATGGAAGTGTAACTCATGCTACAGGCGGTAAATGGACAACATCCGGCAATGGAATATTCTTACCTAATGACTCTGCGTTAACTGCTACTTATGTTCCGGGCAGTACAGATATAAATTCAGGAAGCGTTACTTTAACTTTAACAAGTAAGGGCAACAGTAGTTGCAGTGCAGCCTCTGCATCACTTACCATAACAATACAAGCTAAGCCCGTAGCTAACTTCACAAGCGCAAAAGCATGTATGGGCTCGGCAGTTAACTTTACTGATGCTTCAACCATTAAAACAGGAACCATATCTTCATGGCTCTGGAATTTCGGTAATGGAACTTCAACTGTTCAGGATCCATCAAATACATTCACCAGTACAGGTTCACAATCTGTCTCTTTAATAGTAACTACAAGTGCAAGCTGTTCCGATACTGTTGCAAAGAAGATTTATGTGAACCCATTGCCTATAGCATTGTTCACCTATACAACCTATTGTCACGATTCGGCACAATTTACAGATGCATCTACAATTACTTCAGGAGTAATAAATTCATGGGTATGGAAGTTTGGCGACTCAACAACAAGTGCGCTGCAAAACCCATGGCATACTTATCCTGATTCCGGTAATTACAAAGTAAATCTGGTTGTCAGTTCCGATTCGGGCTGTACAGCATCTTATCTTGACTCGTTGGTTATAAAACCTTGTACCAATACCTCAACTGCTACTACACCGGCTGTTCCTACTGCCTTTACTCCTAATGGCGATGGTAACAACGATATACTATATGTAAGAGGTGGGCCATTTAAAGTATTCGACTTCAGGGTATTTAATGAATGGGGTAATGAGGTGTTCCACGCTGTAATTCAAAGTAGTGGTTGGGATGGCAAGATACATGGCACTGCACAGCCGGAAGGCACTTACGTATGGACGCTATCTGGCACTACAGTTGATGGTAATATTATAAAAATGACGAACAATGTTACACTATTGAGATAACGAAAAAGGATTGAAGCCATGAGAAAAACTATTCTACATATCCTGTTAATTACTGCAATAAGTGGTAACACTTTATTTGCGCAAGACTATCACTTGTCTCAATACGACATGGCATCATTATATCTCAACCCTGCACTTACCGGTATGTATGGCGGAGATAAAGGCAGTTTCAAAATATATAATGACTACCGTTCGCAATGGGCAGCACTTGGCACTAATTCTTACGCAACCGAATATCTGGCCTTTGATATGCCTGTACAAAAATGGGGCAAGAATTTTGGTGTAGGAGCATTCTTCATAAATAATTCCGCTCCTGCAGCAAGTTTTAATACCATGACATTTATGGGTTCTATTGCCTACGATATTATGAGTAAGGAAAGTTCAGGTGGTAAGCATTACCTAACAACGGGTGTGCAAATTGGTTTCTTCTATAAGAATTTCAACGCAAATAATTTCACCTACGATAATCAATACTCTTCTACCATGGGTGGGTTTGACCAGAATATGCCAAGCGGTGAGAGTTATAGTAAAATGGCAATGGCCAATTTTGATGCTAATTATGGTATATTTTATAAATACATAGAGAGCAGCAGCAACTTACACCCTTTTGTGGGTTTTGCTATTCAGCACCTTACAATGGCTAACGAATCATTCACCCCACAAAAAAGCGACTTGCCTATGCGATTCAATATTCATGGAGGATGCGACATACAATTAAATGAAGCCCTGAAGCTGACTCCCATGTTCCTCTATATGAATGAAGCGCAAGCTACCGAACTTGATTTAGGACTTATAGGTTATTACAAAATAAGCAATGGCCCATTTCAGGCCATGCTTGGTGGAGATTATCGGGCAAATGATGCTTTTGTAATTCATGTGGGCATGAAATATGGTGAACATGTTTTCAGATTTAGTTATGATGTAAACACATCTTACCTCGATGCCTACACAGGTGGAAAAGGTGCCTGGGAATTCTCAATAATTATTACGGGAATAAAAGGTCAACCTCTATTTGGCAAATAGAATTACAGCTTAAACTCCGACTACTTAGTCGCTTTGGTTATTTTAAACTCAATGCGGCGGTTTACAGCAAACTCCTCTTCAGTGCAATGCACCTTAGGATCGCCACACTTGTTAATTGGATGAGCTTTACCAAAACCTTTACCTGAAACTCGGGCTTTACTTATACCATGCTTTACCATATATGCAACAGCAGCATCTGCACGTTTTTGTGAAAGCTGAATATTAAATGCATCGTTACCACGGGAATCGGTAAAGGCATCAAGCTCAATCCTCAATGTAGGGTCTGTCATCATTACCTGTATTACTTTATTTAGTACTGTAGCAGCAGCAGGCAACACATCCCACTTCTGGTAATCGAAATAAATGTTTTCTACAATACTCAAATTGCCCTTCTTATTGTTTTTTAAATTGAGTGCCGCCAGCCAAGGGTCATATGCTTCGATAGCTCCCATTTTTCTATAGTCAGATGGCAACACATTAAACTTATAGTCTTTACCGAATTTCAGTTCACGAATTATGTTGCCTTTTGAATCAGTAAGGAAAACTTTATGCACCATCGATAATCTCGAATCATTTGTATCGATCTCTACCATGTATGTTCTATCCATTGGCAGATCAGTAAATGTGAATATACCTATAGAATCTGTAACAGTCGACAGCACTATCTTACCAATATTATCATGCATTTTTACTTTAACACCTCCAAGCGGTTTATATTTTTCATCTACCAATCCATCTCTCATGCGGAAACGTAGTTGTGTATCATCGGCACTGAGGCGTTTAATATTTGTAGTATCGGTTGCAAGTAATTTAAATTCATATTTTCCACTTCCATTCAAGTCTATTTCCTTTATAACATTGCCTTGCCTGTCGGTAACAAATAGCTTAGGGCATTGCGGTATAGCAGAGGCTGTTATAAAAACTTTGAAATCGTATAGAGAATTAGGCTCAATACTATGAAACAAGAAAGAACCAAATTCATTGGTTTCAACTGAATCGATTATAGTACCGGAAGTATCTACTAATCCAATAATAATATGAGAAAGAGGCTTAGAAGAACCATCGCCACATATAAGTTTGCCTGCAAAATTTGGCTTAGCAGGAACCATACCTACATCTGCAACTCCACCTGCAAGTAAATCATTATCAACGCTCAGTGCTAAAGGTTTTTCAAGGCCAAGGAATGTAAGTTTATAAATATCCGTTTCACCATAGCCATCTTTTTTAATTGAGGCATAGTATCCATGTTTCCCATTTGCCGAAACAGCTATAAACAAGTCATCATCTGGTGTATTTACAGGATACCCAAGGTTTTCAGGTTCAGTCCATTTTCCACTATCATAACTAGATTTAAAAATATCAAACCCACCCATAGTATTATGCCCCTTAGAACTAAAGAAGAGTGTTTTACCATCAGCTTGTATGTTCGCGCCTTCTTCATCGTATTGGGTATTAATGGTTGGACCAAGGTTTACAGGTGCACCCCATTTTGCTTTATCGCTAAGTACAACCTTATAAATATCCTTACCACCAAAGCCTCCGGGGCGGTCACTTACTAAGTATAAGGTCTTATTATCAGCAGCAAGGCTTAACGATGTTTCACGGTATTTGGTATTTATTTTTCCACCCATTTTTTCGGGCTTTGACCATTCTCCACCTTCTAAAAGCGACTGGTATATATCGCCATTATTGTCATTTTTATAAACATATAATATTTTGCCATCCGGCGATAATCCTGCAGTAGCCTGGTGTTCGCCTTTACTATTTATCTGTTCTCCCAAATTTGTTGCAGGCAACCATTTCCCATTTCTAAAGAGTGACATATATAGATTCTCGTAATAAAGGCCAGCATCATCAGCAATCTTTCCTTTTGGTGTAGGCCGCCTTGAGGTAAATATCATGGTTGATTCATCTGATGAAATAATTGGGCCATATTCAGGGTATTCAGTATTTATACTTGGCCCCACATTATCTACAAATACGCTCACTGGATGCTTTACCAGCTCACTTCCACTATGACACTCTTCAATTTTCTTTTTCGCATCAGCAATTTGTACTGCATATTTTTTCTGGTCGAGGCTTTGTACGTAGGCATTATATTCTTTTATTGCCTTATCCCATTCCATGTTTATATGGTAAGCACGGCCGAGCAAATAATGTATATCGGGGGCCACATTAGGGTTAAGCCTGTATGCATTCTCTAAATAAGGTATGGCCATTGTTTTAAATGGAGAGAACCTCGAAATATAACATGACCCTATTTTATAATTGAGTAGAGCATTATTCGGATTAAACCTATTAGCTGTTAAGTAGTAAGGTACTGCATGAAAATGCCATTCAGGTGCTTTGTCATAGTATTTGTCACCTTCTTTTATCGAATCCATAGCCTTATTAAAGCCCTTGCTATCGTCTTTAAAGTTCTTCTTTATAAAATCAACATTTTGGGCAAAAGCTATTTGTGCAGCAAATAGGACTATGAGGAATAGTATTCTTTTCATTATTGTTTGTACTTTACCTATAGTGCGGCAAATAATTCCAAATGGAAATATTCCTGATCTGATTACCGGTATAGGGTAAGTTCCAAAGATAATAAAAGTACCTGATAAATTTCTATATGGCCTAAAAAAATCAACCTGAAAGCTATTGTTACTCAGCAGCTATTACTTATATGAATAACTCATACCATTAACGAACATTCATAAATAATAAGTGGACGACTTTGCCAGATAAAACAATTTTAAACTTTGGAGTTTATTGTACTTTAACTCCACCCATTGTTTTGGTATCAACTTTTAGGCTAGCAATGACTGACTTCTTAATCATCAATCTTGCACCCTCACCATTCGGTT
>Ga0207054_1247_pt1 | contig 12141 bp, 17 predicted proteins | sample Alteio_BWMinCont_60_FD_153288 | JGI IMG/M metagenome (GOLD analysis project Ga0207054, IMG submission 153288) | Enriched cells from forest soil in Barre Woods Harvard Forest LTER site, Petersham, Massachusetts, United States -... | ecosystem: Environmental > Terrestrial > Soil > Temperate forest >... | reverse complement strand
GTCTCCATAAGCAGATTCGGGAAATACAGGGTTTGGAAACATCCAATCGTGATGCCGAACGCACGGTCCAAAGTCTCAGTGGGGAACTGAAGAACAGTACGGCCGAACTTGAACGTCTGCGGGTGGAGCGTGAAGAGCTGGCGGTAGTGCCTTGCCGGGGTGAAGGCCCCTACGCGGCTTGTCCGAAGATTCGCAGGGCTGTCGAAGCAGGGCATAACATCCCAGCATTGGAAGGAGAGGTTGCCACACTTTCAATTGAAGTTGATGCCCAACGCAGATCGCTGGTTCAGATTGGCACACCATCTATTGAACTCAATCAGAAACTCGAAGGGTGCGAACATGACCGCAGGAAAGTTGATCAAGACCGCCAGCGATATGAGGAATTGCGGGCTGTCGAAGCACGTCGGGATGAAAGGCAGAAGGGCTTGGGTCGGCTTAATCAGGCCCGAGCGGAGCTGGCCCAAGAATTGGCTGGCAAGGAATCGGCACTCTCGGTATTCGCTGACCTTGATGCACGCATGCAGGCTTCACGACGAGAATTTGAAGACAAGGACCGGCTGATGATCTCCTGCCGCCGTGAGCGGGACAATCTCATTGCCCGCCAAGCACAAATCAAACAGCGCCAAGAGCAACAGGAGGCTGCGCAGACTCGCCTGGTCCAGGTTGAAGCCGAACTCGGGGCAGCCAGAACTGAACAGGAAGACTACGCGTATCTCGCCAGGGTCTTCGGCCCAGATGAGATCCAACTCTGTGAGATCCAGGCTGCCGGACCACAAGTCTCGATCCTGGTGAATTCTCTACTTGAGGGCTGCTTCGACAACAAGTTCGAAATCCGCTTCAGGGCGCAACGTCCCAAGGCGGACGGCAAAGGAATGGTGGATGATTTTGATGTGGAAGTCCGCAACAAGAACTTGGACCGTACGTGCCTCGTGGATGAACTCTCCGGCGGACAATTCGTGCTGGTGAATGAGGCCGTGAATCTTGGCATCGCCATTTACAATATGCGGCAAGGGGAGGGGATTCGTTACGAAACGTTGTTCCGGGACGAAACGGTGGGGGCACTGGATGCTGCCAATGGCAAGGAGTACGTCCGCATGCTGCGCCGGGCGATGGACCTGGGTGGGTTCCATCAAGTCTTCTTTATCTGCCACACGCCACTGGTCTGGGAACTGGCGGATGCAGCCATTTCAGTTGGTGGCGGATGTGTGGTTAATTCACAATTGTGAGGACGCGGGGGAACGAAGTGGCTTAGCAGAAACCAAATTCTCTCAGAGCTTGTTACTTTTTTATGTCTGGACATACGCCTTGATGTTCTGGGATCCAGTGGGGGCCGCTCATATCGATGAACAAAATTGAAACCGGCAAGCCAACATCTTTAGGGTTAGCCTTCATTTCTTGCCGTATAAGTTTATCGCTCCCACCAATGAACCCATTCATATCCCAAAAAAAGGGTGTTCGCTTGAGAATGGCGTTGGCGTTGTCAGCATACCCAATGATAATTTGTTCGGCTGGTCCAGTGCAATCTGGCGGACAATCATGATGACCGGAGGGCTCAACCACGACATGTGCGCCACTGGTTGTGACGTGGAAATTCCGAATGGAAAGCTTTGGTACGCCACCCTCTATTCCTACAAAAACAACTTTCAAACAATCGCCGTTGTTGCAGCTTTTCTCAAACTGAGCCGGCGAGTTTTTCCTAATCCATTCAACGGCAGCCTTGAATGGTTCAAGGGCAATTTGTTGAAATCGATCACCTGTCGAAGCTATACCGAAGCCATCGGCCGACGCTTTCCTTATGAGATCATAAGCATTAAATCCGGTAGGACTTTCGTAAAACCCAGAAGATGCGAAGAAAACCCCTCCAGACTGTCCGATCTTGCAATCCGATTTGTAGATTATGCCGCCGGAGGAAACGCCCGTGAACCGGCTATCAGATGCGAGCACTACATAAACCGGTGTTCGTATAGCAATAATGGTTGTGGCCTTGCTAGTACTAGTCGCAAAAAGCATCAGGAGAACCAGAACGGATGGACCCCAAAATATATCCGGACCAGGACCAGGATTCTTGGTCCATCTTTCGGGTGGCAAGACACTAAGACCGGCTTTCGCATCAATGAAACCACTGACTGCGACACTGATATTAGTGCTGATGCTGAACACTGGTGCCACCTTGCTGGGGATAACTGTCTTAGCAATCTTAGGTCTTGTCGATTGATGAGCCCCCAATATAGTAGCAAAACCAATTAGGAAATTCACCGCTTTTGGCGGAGGATTATTCTAATCCGGTCAACATGCGAAGGCCATTATATGATGGTCTTGACGGGTTCTCCGACCAACCGAAGATGATCGGTAATACCTGCTTCCGTATTCTAACACCTCAGTCGGAGTCATGTGTACGCCATATGGCAAGATATAACAGTGCGTGGTTTAAGGTTGGGTATTACACGGGGGATTGTCGACGGATGCGGCAGGGCTAAGCAGTTCACTGGGTTCCTGCCGTTCGGCACAAAAGTTATTGGCTTCCCCACGATAGATCGTCGTTTTGCTGGACACTATGCTGATGCTGGAAGGCGATCATCGCCACCCGAGCTAGTGCGGTTTCTTCCTCACCTGAGTCTGGGGTTGGAGCTGCTTCACTCGGCCTAGAATCTCTTGCTTGCCAACCAGCCCCTTTTCGTCCAGCAGTTCGATTAGCGCATTCAACGTTAGCATGTTCGAATAGGCCAACTCTTCGAAGCTGACTGCCTGCCGGTTCGGTGTCGAGTCCATTGTTTCCTCCACAGTAACGCAACGCTCAGGAAATGAGCCAATCTCACGTCGGCTTTTTCCAACTGAAGTTCGATCACCGCACCTTTTAGTTCGGCTTCCTCTCTGGCCTCACCTCGCTCGGATCGCCTGGCATGGGCTCTAGAGTTTCAAATACAATGAAGTCCGCACGACTGTAATAATTCTCTTGTCCACAATGCCTGCATATGATTCCCGCTCCAATCCATTCCGTTGGTCCGCACGGGTCAAATGGACCCTCCTCTGGACCGGTCAGTCCTTTTAGCGCAACTTTACATTTGCAAGTCTTGCAGTCCACGCCTCTGTACCAAGCCATAAAGCACTCCTATTTGACCTTGGCTGAAATCAGCTTCTTGGCCGTGAAGAGGAGCAATCGTCGGTCAGCCTCGGTCATCACCCTGAAGAGAGCGAGCAACTCCCGCTCTCGGGGGGTCAGAGATTGGCTATTATCGAGGGGTAGTTTCTTCTCCTGCCTTTTGGCACGCACTGATATGGTCCTCCGTCTTATTTTGCTTACTGATCTTGGCAAACGTCATTATAGTCCTCTTGGGTGTCGTAATCCTTCGGGTTGACCTGGCATGGATGTTTATTCGCTGGGGTAAACTTGTGGGCATTGATTTAAAGGGTCGTGCATGAAAACGGCAATGTTCATTCTGGGCGGGTTTGCCGTAATCTTCGTTATCGCATTACTGGCGTTCATAGTTTATATCTTCAAAACGCCGGCAGATCGGCAGTAATAAGGACAAATTGGGGGAAATCACATGAATTGCCGCCCCGTTTTAATTGCCATAGTCAGCATAGCGCTCACGGTTTTGGGGCAGGGGTTTCCAGGTCAGGGCCAGCCCAAGCGCATCGGCCCCGCGGAGATTTATCCTGATGCCGGGAGGACTCCCGGCGCAGCGAATGCGCAGGTCACTCAGGGGAACATACAGGAAAACATCTGCAGCCGGCAATGGAGCACGAAACAAATCCGGCCACCATCGGGATACACGAGCAAGCTGAAGAGGAAGCAACTGCGGGAATACGGGGACACTGTCCATCAGACGAGGGCAGAACTCATTAATCCAAATACCGGGAAGGTAGATACCACACGGTGCGTGGCGCATTCCGACAACATGGCTTGCTTTGAGGAGGACCATCTTATTTCGCTCGAAGTCGGTGGGAATCCCACAGACCCGAGGAACCTCTGGCCCGAGCCGTATAACACGAAGGTTGACTGGGTGATCATAGGCGCCCATCAGAAAGATGTCGTCGAGGGTTTTATCCATGATGAGATTTGCTATGACATTCCCGATGCAAAGAAGAACTCCTACATACCTGCGACGACGTCAATCACGCTCAGGCGGGGCCAGGAGATTCTCTCGGGCGACTGGTATGCCTGCTATGGGGCGATAAAGAAGGGGAAACCGTGCAGGTGACGCTGCGGCCACATCATCAACCCTCTGACTGCCCACGGGCAGTATCGGCGCCAGGTATTGGCCGATCTGCCTGCCAAGGAAGCGACAATTTGCGCCTTTTCGCTCACCCACGCTCGTGCTCCCTCCTCCCCAAGGTGGCAACATTGGCAAGCTCACGATGGCCATCAACATGCAGTAGTCCTTCCTGTGAGTGTAAAAGCACCAGCATCAGCATCCTGCCGTGCAAACGCTTCTCCACCCTATGAACAACACAAAGAGTCTTTGTCCGAGGCCGCAGTACCGAGACTGCCCTCGCACGATGCTGAAGGGGCGACCATGTTGGGACAAATCGGCAAACGGATCTTGTTCGTTGACGACGAACCTCTTATCCGAAAGCTCATCTCGGGATACTTGGTGGCTGCGGGGTATGTTGTTAGGACGGCGGTTGATGGCCTAGATGCACTCGGAAAACTCCGTGCGGGACTCCCGGACTTAATTATTTCCGACCTCAATATGCCCCGCATGTCAGGGCCGGAGCTTCTTGCGGTAGTGCGCAAACGCTTTCCTCAAATACCCGTCATGATCATCAGCTCCGAAAGTGCCAACGCAATGCCGGTCGGAGTGGCCGCCGACGCTTACTACCACAAAAGTGGAGCCGGATTTCAGCAGCTCCTCGAAACCGTTTCCGACCTGACCAGAAAACCCCCTATACGAGATGCTCCCCCGCCGATTGACAACGAACCAATCCAGGCACGAAGGGTTTGGGACAGACACTACATCATCAAATGCGAAGACTGCCTGCGTGAATTCAGCGTTCCCCGCGGCCTTCCCATGCGGCGAGATGAAAAGCAGGCCATCTGTGTGCATTGCGGGAAAGTCGGTCCGTTCCTCGTTGCTGAGCACCCCGAGGCATGTTGATTGCTCTCAACTTGGAATAGACGTATTATTGGGGCTCAACCCTCCGTGAACCAGACGATTTCCACCACTCGTATCGGGAAGCAGGCAAGCTGATGATAGACTCCCGTATTGAAATAGAATCCGCAAGGCTCACTATGCTGGAAGCTCGAAAGGCGCTTGAGGACTATGAAACGCTAAAGGGATTTATTTCCTCTGGCGAACACACAATGCTGACTCAGGCATTCACCAAAGCCACAGGGACCTACCTGCAACTTTCAGCGAGACAACGATAAACATGGCGTAGCCGCACATAACGCTGCCTTTTCCTTCCCCAACCAACACACCTTTCGCACCGATTGACGAAACCCTGATTAACGCTCCCCGCCGGGCCTGTCCGCGTCCAGTACTTCTCGAACCTTCTGCAATAACGTGCTGGGCGTGAAGGGTTTCTGGAGAAGGAATGTGTTGGGCTCCAGGATTCCGTGACGGACCATCGCGTCGGCAGTGTAGCCGGACATGTAAAGTACCCTGGTCTCGGGATGCAGCGCCGCCATGTGATTGGCCAACACTTTGCCGCTCATCTGCGGCATCACCACGTCCGTGAGCAACATATGAATGGGCTCGGCGTAGCTTTCCATGAGGGAAGCCGCCCTAAGGGAGCTATACGCCTCGAGCACCTTGTAGCCTTGAGCGGCAAGGGCGTTGCAGACGAGCGATCGCACGCCATGCTCGTCTTCGACCACCAGGACCGTTTCTGAACCCGCCGTGGATTTGGGACACTGCATCACCGGCCCGACCTGCAACACAGGTTCGTCGCTGCGGGGAAGATACACCTTGAACGTCGAGCCCTGACCCGGCTCACTGTCGACCCAAATACTGCCAGCGCTTTGTTTGACGATTCCGTACACGGTGGCCAAGCCCAATCCTGTTCCTTTTCCTTCTTCCTTCGTGGTGAAGAAAGGCTCGAAGATGTGTGCCAGTGTTTCACTGTCTATTCCCGCTCCCGTGTCGCTGACGACCAGCATCGCGTGCGGGCCTGCGGTCGCCCCTGGGTGCGTTCGGACAAAACTTTCATCCAGGTTGCGGTTGGCAGTTTGAATCGCGAGCCTGCCGCCTTGGGGCATGGCATCGTGGGCATTCACGGCAAGGTTGACGATCACCTGCTCCATTTGCCCCCGGTCGGCCTTCACCATCCACAAATCATGTTGCGGCACCGTGACCAGCTCGATGTCCTCCCCGATGAGGCGTCTCAGCATTTTCTCCAAGTCAGCGACCACTGAGTTCAGGTCCAGTACCTGCGGAACCACTATCTGGCGTCGGCTGAAGGCCAGCAGTTGGCGGGTCAAGCCCGCAGCCCGCTCTCCAGCCTTGATTATCTCCTCGCAATAAGCGTGTAACGGGCTGTCTGTTTCAAGCCGTTCCTTTAGCAACTGGCCGTAGCCGCTGATCATAGTCAGCAGGTTGTTGAAATCGTGTGCCACGCCTCCGGCCAGACGCCCCACGAACTCCATCTTCTGCGCTTGCTGAAGCTGTGCGTCAGTTTTTCTCTGCTCGGTCACATCCAGCCCTATGGCGATGAAGTGGTTGGTCACACCTTGGTCATCCTGCACGGGAATGATCGTCGTCTCCTGCACGTAGAGGCTCCCATCCTGGCGGTGATTGGTCATCTCTCCATGCCAAATCTTTCCGGCCAAGAGCGTGTCCCAAAGGTTCCGGTAAAACGTAGCGTCCTGCTTGCCGGACTTGAGGAAACGCGGGTTCTTCCCCACGGCCTGTTCGCGAGTATAGCCAGTAATCTCGGTGAAGGCAGGATTGGAGTACAGGATTCTCCCATCGAGGCCGGTAATGAGCACTGCCTCGCTGGACCTCTCAACAACGGCGCTAAGCCGACCAAGTTCCGCTTCGGTGTGTCTTCCCTCGGTGGTGTCCTTGACGACCGTTAGCAAGCATTGCTCATCGTGCAAATGTATGGGCTGCGTTGACATAAGGCCCGTGCGCCTCTCGCCCGCCTTCGTCAAGAATATGACTTCCACGTTGCGGACGGGACCTCTTTGCAGCCCCTCCGCCAGCCTGGCCCACTCACTGGCGGGCGGCCAAAGGCCCAGCTCCAATTCGGTATGGCCAACCACCGCGTCGCGGTCATAGCCTGTGACGCGGAGAAAGGGATCATTTACGTCGAGCAGAATGCCGTGCCTCAGGCTGGCGATGGTAATGAGGTCTGAACTCGCATTGAATAGCTTCAAGAAAGCGGCATCACAGTGGCAGGCGCTCTTGGCGTGGTCGTGCCCAGCGTCGCAGTCGTTGGCATTGCTCACCGTATCTTCCTCATCATCTTGCAAACTGCCACCAATCAAGCACCTGAGCGGTTTCCGGGCCATGGGGTTGGGGTTCCCCCGTGCTTTCGCGGCTTACGGGAGGACGCACCGACATTGGAGGCCGATGGGCAAACTCAATATAGGCTTTATTGGATAAATCGTCAATATATGATAAGTAGATGTCGCCCATGAGTTATCGCTTACTCGGATGGGACAACATCCTCGATAGGTGGCGGGAAAATCCCACTATTGAGGAGTGCCGGGATGTCCGTTGTCGCTGGCGATTGGTATGCTACATTCCTGCTGTATAACTTGACCTTGCCTTCCGACCGTGGCAGAGGAAACTGATTGCAGTTCGGCAGGTCGTTCGGAGGACCAATACCGTGGACATCGGCAATCGACTTCGAGAAGTGCGGCAGGCCAAGGGACTGAGCCAGGCTACCATTCGGGAACGTACGGGTTTGACATTCGCCTACATTTCCCGGGTAGAAAATGGTCATTCGACCCCATCACTTCAGGCGGTAGAGAAATGGGCCAACGCCTTGGAGGTTGAGGTTTACCAAGTGTTCTTCGTTGGCCACAGCCAGCCGGAGGCTTTGGTGGTCCCAGAAAGGACTCCGATTGGGCCTAAAGAGCGAACACTTTTGGGACTCTACGAGCAGATGCCTGTTGACGACAGAGCGTTGCTGATATCGTTTGCCCGTGAATTGGTTAAACGGAAATGCAAACGTGCGTAAAAAGGAAAAGTTTGATAAGGAGCTGAACCAGTGACACAACAATGACCTCGTCGTGCTTGAAGCGGCTCAGGGAAGAGACAGGCGATCCAAACAAGTCGATGTCATCCCGCAATGCATCGAAGATGAACCCGGCAACGACCACAGCAGCAGCATACGTAATTGGAAACCGAAGCAGTTTTTCATCGGGAGTACTCCATTACAAAAACTTCAAGCTGAGGTCGGCCGGGGCGAACCCTCTGAAAATATGCAATAAAACCTTTGTGGATTACCATATATTAACGTATCGTACCAGTACCACCTTGGGCACCTCCTGTTTCGAAAGTTGGCATCTTGAGGCTCCTTACGGTTTGCGGTGCTTTTCGGGTTAGGGAATCCGGTACCTGCTTTGGAGTGAGTTTGTCTTTGCTTGAAGTATTAACGAGGGGGTGAGGCTATGAACCACACACCAGTATGGATCAGCGAGGCCGTCAGGAAGTTCAAGGTCAATCCAAATAGGACCGGTGGCTTAACGACCGAGCAAAGCCGGTTAATGGTAAAAGGTTCATCACTTCTTGATAGGATGCACGCCGCGTGCGCCGCCGTCAACTCGCAGCTCGATGAAGGGATGGTGTATGAGGAATCATTCCTCCAACCCCAGACCTGTTTTTGTCGATACGAATACAAAGTAAAATCCCTGGCGTTCAACATGGACCTTGAAATTTCACCCGAAGGGCCGATGCTGACGTTTTGGTCAACGAAGCCGAAACTTGGCACCGCGATTCTGGAACAATTTCTCAAACGTCGCCTGGATAGCTCCTGCCGTCTCAACCATAAGCTTCTGATCAATCCTTTCACGGCCGACAAGGCCGATGTGCACCACTGGTTCACCTATCTTCTTTCAGGTTTTCATTATTTCTTCAAGCCCTGTGAGACGCATACCTTATCCCAATAGCAGGTTTTGAGGAGCAGCTGTTAAGCGTTTTACCGACACGAATTGAATTCGCTCACAGCTTGCTATTGTCATGGGAGTACTTCTAAAGTGAGAGAAAGTCCTCATTGGAAAGAACCTATGACATACCAAGACAACATCGCAGTGGCGAAGGATAAGATGCTAAAGGCAGAGCTCGAATTGCAGGAATATCTCCGGTGCCGATCTTTTGATCCTGTAAAGGGAAGGCGGCTTTCCGACGCGGTTAAATCCGCACGACATGCGTTTGTCGACCAGCTCGAATCCTTGTGGCCCCGTTTTCCCCAGTAACGTCGGCCTGCAAGTTTTCTATTCTGGCTTGCCTTGGCGGGAGTCTCCACGGATAGTTTCTCATCGGCATGCCAAGGCACCAGATTCGGCCAAAATTAGCTATTGTCCTGTCTTGATTTTTGGCTAGGCCATCTCTTCCCGCGAGGAAGTCGCAGCGTTTCAAGCATCGTTATGCGCCCACAGTTTCGACACATGAGATGATGTCCACTGGGAGACACACTGAGATCGCCCAATTTGCAATGATTGCACTTGCTTTCCGCTTTTAGAGGGACGCTCATTTCAGCCCGCTACCTTGGATTATAACCACAAACGCACCACCTAGATAATTATTTGGCAATGTCTTTTGCCAATGACACTGAACCTGTCACGCACCCCCACCTACCTGCCATAGTCTGACCTTTTCCGTTCATCTGCCCGCACTCAGGCCAGCCGGCCGCCATAAGCCTACCAAGAGCCCGTGCTCTTCACCCAATCACCAGACGACAGGAGTGACAATGCAGAGGAATATTCCATCGACGAAGCTGGTCCTCTGGGACGAACTTCATGTCAGCCTATACGGTCCCTCCGACATCGGGAACAACAGCGTGGTCCGCCGACGCGTTGAAGCGCTGATGATCAGCTTTCGCCATGTCGTCAGAAACTGCATGAAAGATGGCGCACGGCAGTCCTCTGTCCTGAAGCACTTTCGGATCAGGGTGCAATCGTGAAGAAAGCCGTTCCGAGGGTTCACCTGGAGGGGATGCGCATTCATTATGAGAGGGATCTTGATCACCGGTAGGATTTCGTTTTGACCCGCTGCAGTCCCCCAAATATTGCCGCCCCCAAAAAGCCCCATCCGGCCCCGCAGGGAAAGGTGTCCACGCACTGGTGGTAGTGGGTCAATGTGAGGATAATCCTCTTCTTATTCCCACTGCTGTGCCCAATTGCGAACGGTATTTGACCAGTGTGCTCTTTGAAGGCGCAATTCATTGCCTTTTCGATCTCCATTGGATAAGGGGAGGATCAGAAAACCATACGCGTACGGGTTGGTGTTAGTGGGCATTATTCCAAGTGGACACTCTGGTTGTGAGTAAACTCACAGGGCACACTCTACCTCCTTGAAGACCTGACCATCTGCATGAGGACTATTGTCTTCTTGAATATTCTGTGAGCGCTACGTGAAGCACAGGTGCTACTCGGGCGCGGGTGACGGCGGGTGGTCGAGGGTGGTGGAATTTTGCTGATTAACGTAGGCGAGCCGGGTGGCGTGGCGGAGTTTCCACAGGTCAGGGAGCCAAGCATCGAGGTCGCGTTGGGGCCAGGTGGGGAGGTTCATGAGCAATTGCGTCAGGTAGAGCTGTGGATCAAGGTCGTGCCGGCGGCAGGTGGAAGTCAGGCTGGCGAGAATCGCTGCGGTGCGGCCGCCGCGCGGGTTGCCGACGAATAAAGAATTCTTTCTGTTCAGCACCACGCGCTTCATCTCGCGTTCCGAAATATTGTTATCGATGGGAACGGTGCCGTCGGTACAGAATACGGTGAGTTCGCGCCACTGGCCCAGCATGTAGTTGACCGCCTCCGCCATGGGATGCTTGGGCAGCAAGTGTTCTTTCCAGCCCAGCAACTTCTGCCGCAGTTCCGTTAGGATGGGCACGGACTGCGCCTGGCGCCGCGCTAAACGTTCGGCGACGGAAAGTTCCTTGGCCTGCTGTTCCGCCGCAAACAACCCGCGCAGCAAGGTGACGACCTCGCGAGCGATCTCCGGCGCGGTGCTCTCGGCCTCGATGACCTTCCTTCGCGCATGCGACCAACATCCGGCACGGGTCAGGCCGTTGCCCGCCACCACGCCGTTGTAGCCGCCGTAGGCGTCTGCCAGCAGTACCCCGGTAAAGTTGTTCAGAAACTCTTGCGGTCCATCGCGGGTGCGGCGCAGGGTGAAGTGGAAGACATTATAGGGATGCGCGGCGTCGCCCACGTACACCCACATCCGCGCCGGCTGCGTCTTGCCCGCGCTCAGCATGGGCAGCACCGTATCGTCCGTCGCCACCACGTGCGACTGGCGTACACGCTCGACCATCCGGCGGTACAGGGGCTCGACCAGGTCCGCCACGTCCCCACACCAGACCGCCTGCGTGGCGCGCGCAATCTCGAATCCCTGGCGGGCGAAAATGTCTTCCAGCCGGTAGAGCGGCAAGTAATCGGCGAACTTGCTGGTGACGATGTAAGCCAGCAGTCCCGGCCCCGCCAGGCCGCGCTCGATCACCGCGTCGGCCCGTGCCGCCACCTGCATCTGCGGCTTCTCCCCCGCCGCTTCGCAGTGTGCGCAGGCATACTTCTTGCGCACATGCTGAATCCGCTCGAAGTGACCCGGCAGGTACTCGATCTGCCAGCTCTCTTCCGCGCCGATCTCTTGACGTTCTTCGCCGCAGCCCGGACAAGCGCGCTCTGCCGCGCTCAGTTCATAGACCTGCGTGTTGGTCGGCAGGCTCTCGAAATTCGCCAATGCGCGCCGGCCCCGGCGCCGCTTCACCCGCCGTAATTCCCCGGCCGGCTCGCCCGCCGCCGCGGGCTCCTCCGGGGGCATCGGTTTCTGCGCGAACTCCTCGCCGAAATTCAGCAGCGCTTGCGCCAACGCGCCGGGCGATTTCAGCCGGTCCGCGCGCGGCCCGTAGTACCACTTCTTGTAACGGTCCAGCTCTAATTGCAGACGCAGCTTCTCGAGGTAGAGATCGTCGGCGCGCTTGCCCTGCTGCGCGGCCCGCTGCTGCGCTTGGTCTCGCTCTGCGACCGCCGCCCGT
>Ga0207054_1220_pt1 | contig 12386 bp, 11 predicted proteins | sample Alteio_BWMinCont_60_FD_153288 | JGI IMG/M metagenome (GOLD analysis project Ga0207054, IMG submission 153288) | Enriched cells from forest soil in Barre Woods Harvard Forest LTER site, Petersham, Massachusetts, United States -... | ecosystem: Environmental > Terrestrial > Soil > Temperate forest >... | reverse complement strand
TACCACCTCTATACGCTTCAGCGCCCCACGAATATTCAGGAAAATGAAACCAAACAGATCAGTTTGCTGGCCGCTGCCGGCGCGACGGTGGAGAAAGTTTTTGAAGTTGACGGCCAGTCGTATTACTTCCAGAACTCCCAGAGCCCCGGCCAGCCGGCCAAAGAGCCAGTAAAGGTTCTGATCAAATTCAAGAACTCAGAAGCGAATTCACTGGGGATTCCGCTGCCGGCAGGAACCGTGCGTGTCTACCAGGGAGATTCCAAAGGCCGGGTGCAGTTTATCGGCGAAGACCGCATCGATCACACACCGAAGGACGAAACTGTGAGCCTCCACATCGGCAACGCCTTCGACGTGGTGGCGGAGCGCAAGCAAACCGATTACCAACGGCTGGGCTCGCGCAGCGCGGAAGTGGAATATGAAATCTCTCTTCGTAACCACAAGCCGGATGCCATCACGGTTTACGTCAACGAACCGATTGGGGGTGATTGGACAATGCTCAATTCAACGTTCAAATTTGAAAAGACCGCCGCCTTTGCCGCGCGCTTCACCGTCCCGGTGGCGGCCAATAGCGAAGAGCTTCTGAAGTATCGCGTGCGGATTCATTGGTAGAAGACCACTTACAGGGTCACGCGAGTTCGAAAGTCTGCACTTTCCACGGTCGCGTCTCAAATTTAACCTTGCCGTCGCGGCAAGCCGCCTCACCCGTCTTTTTGCCAAGGAGGTTGGTTTCGCAAGCTTGGGCAGTGCGCACGTCGATGGTGATGGAGGCGGGCTCGTGCTTGCCGGCAATTTCCACCGTGCGCACTTCCAGTCCCGGCCCCTCCTTTTTCCGAAAGGACAGCAACTGGAGATTTTGGGGTTCGATTTGGACGAAGCTCTTGCGTGCAGGTAGACTTCCTGCCTGCCGCTGACCCATCACGGTAATGAGCTGCTGAGCGAAGGCCTCCGCTGCGCGCACGCGATCGGCATTCGTGATGCTTCCGTCGTGCGGCGCCAGGGCATGGCGGTACTCGGAATAGCGCGGCCAGCCGTATTCATGGCTGAAATACGATTCCCATTCGCGCATAACCAAGTTGGAGATTACTCCGCTCGCATCGCGTTTGAAGTATTGAGTGCCGGGATGCAGGAACAGGAGACCCGTCCCCTCACCGACGAAATCGACGAAAGTCCGGGCATGGAAATACGAGCGTTCCGAGGTTTCGATTCCCAGAGGAAAATCGCGGACTACGGAAGTTGGTGCGAACGCGGGTGCAAACGTGAGCCAGTAACCCTGTTGGATTTCGGCGGGGAAGCGATTGTCAGGGCCCTTGGAATCAGTGGCGGGAGGTATTTCCGCAAGCACGCGCGTGGTGACTTCTACCCAGGGCAGATCGGCTTGCAGCGTGACGTAGCTCTCAAACTTGATCAATCGCCAGTAGATATGGGTTTTTAACGTCGCGCGCACAGGACCCAGCTCAATCCATTCCATCCAGGAGGTGCCGTTCGCATGTGCCGGCACTTCGCGGGGCTTTACCGCAACGCTGGTCTCGGCCGCATAGGCTGCTGCTGACTGTGAAGAGTCGAGGAGCGCGGGAATCGTTAATCCGTGATGGCCGTACTTCTTGGCCACTTCTTCGCTATAGAGCTCATAATTCTGATTGGGCGTGCCCTTGAACACCGGGAACGCACCTTTCTCCGCGTCGAGCATCTCACGGCCGGTTCGCTTGTCATACAAGCTGATGATTGCCCCGAACTTGGGGCTGAGCTTCACCTTCAGGAACGTGTTCTCCATCGTTAGTTGTTGTCGATCGATCCGCAAATCGGTGGCTGGAGGTGTGGCGGCCTGGCGCAGGAATTCCAGATAGTAGGTGTCGTAGCCGACACTGGGGACCTCCGCGGCCACGAAAGTCACGTCCGCAGCTAGAAACTTTCCTGTATCATCCTTCTCATTTTTAATGATCTGTGAGGGAACGACGCGGCCGGTCCGGTCTCTAATCGTGATGTCGAGAGTGTTCGCAGGAATGGAATGGATCAGTCCTGTCGTTGCCAATCCGGTTCGGTCCCAGGCGCTGGGATTGAACACGGTCATGGCAAGTTCTCCCCGCTTGGCCGGTTCGGCGGAGATGTGGCTGGCAATGGTATTGAGGGAACTCGTCAGCACCGCCTTGCCTTGCTCGTTGCCGGCGTCCAGATGGTTGTAGCCGATCGTGCCCCAGGTAAAATTGTGGTAATCCTCGATGCGATCGAGCGGCGCCATGCGATCGCCTTGCCACTTGGAATACTCGCAGAGCGCCACGTCATGGCTCTGGGACGCCAGTAGGTGCTTCCATGCCACTTCCAGGGAGGCCGCGTGGTCCTTCGCGCCCAGGCTGCTGGCGATCGCATCGAAGCGCTCCGCGGCCAATAGCGTTCCTTCCACCTTGCGGTCCATGATGCGCAGTTGGTCCCCTCCCAAACCCCAGGTCAAAAGTTTGCTCCAATCATCCATGCGGAAGTACACGGGTTGCGGGGCGGCAACGTTGCCATGCCGGTCGAGATAATCCTTTAGCGTGACGAATTCAACCGGGAACTGGCTGGCGATGTCCGCGTACTTCTGTGAGGTCGTCAGGTAGGAAGGCTGATCGGGCGGTTCCCACCCGAACTCCTCCCAGGTGAAGAGCAGCGGCTTACCGAGCACTTGCAATTTCTTGAATGCCTCCGAGGTGGCGAGCTTAATCAGATCGGGTGAATAACCGAAGAGAGAATTCTTCGGTGTGCTCAGAATGGCGGTGCCGTCCATGCCTTTCCAATGGAAAGCGTTGACCTCCCAATAGGGAATTCCCGCTCGGCCCCAGGTGTCGACCTGCGCGAGGCTGGCATAGCGGTAACCTGCGCCCAACGCTATTTGCGGGATTTGAGGGTGGGAGAATTCTTCCTCGTCGAGGAACGTTGCGACTTCATAGTCCAGTGCTTTTCTGATGGTTTCGCGTCCGTACACGAGTTGGCGGATGTTCGACTCGCCACTGAACATCGTACCCAACGGCTGGCCGTACGTGCCGCCGATCAATTCAACTTTGTCTTCGGCGAGATACTTCTTCAGCCGATTCGTGACCTCCGGGAACTTCTCCGCCATGAACTCGTAGGCGCGAGCATCAAGTTCCAGGCAGGTTTTAACGTGGGGCGCCAAATCGGCCATACCCATTGCATCAATCGCTGAAAGAACGCAGGACTCAATTCCCAATTGCCACCCGATGCCGATGTAACTCCAATGATTGCAGAGCGTGATGCAGATGCCACCCGGTTTGTCCGGCGCTTGGGCCGCAAGGTTGGTCAAATGCGCAGCCAGTGCGGCACCCACACCTCCTACGGACGTGATGGTTACAAACTTCCTGCGTGACATGGCTGCATTGTTCATGTCAACTCTCCTCCGGAATCTTGACACCTGCTGCTGTAGCGGCGGTCGAGGGTCGTCGAACGTCCGCTCCTGTAGCAGACGCTCCATACGCCGGGGCACGCTTGTTATCACTTGCGACGTTCCATGTCAAATGGACTTATCCGTCGGAGGCGTCTCAGTCTGAAGTAGCGGCGGCTTTCCGCCGCGACCTTGTGAGGCCAACGCGCCGCTACAAATTCAAATTGAGATACTCGCTATGCGTCGGCGAGAAACAATCTGTTTGCAGACTGAGGGAGAGGAAGGGGAGATCCGGCTTGCGGAAATCAATTGAGGTTGTGGCTCGGATGTTTGCTGGCGGCGATATTTTGCGCCGATCGAAACAAACAAAGCTCAATTCTGCCGGCACAGGCGGGACCGTGCGGAGTCTTTACGCCATCCGGGTGGGACATCGGCTGCTGATGCACATTGACGGGATCCACTTCCCGGCGCGAACTGACGCCGGAAAGCCACGACAATACGCGAAAGTAAATAGCCGCCACGCGTTCCTGTTCCACCGTCTGGACTTGCAGGGAGTCATCCTTCACCCCGCTGGCCCGTGCCCCGCGGTCAGCAAGAGTGCTGAATAGCGAGACGACTCCCGCCAGAATCAATATCAGGAATGGAATGGGCAGTGCGCGACTGTTCTTCATGCTCTTCTTTCGAGTAGCTTTAGTTTTTTTGCGGGACTTCCGGCTTTGGATCTAGCTCCCACACTAACATTTGACGTGTCACAACCGAATTGGTTACGGCGCGACCGGAAAACCCTGGAAAACCCTATAGAAGCTTGGATGAAAATGAGACCCGTTGGGTTACAACGCGAGAGTGAACGTTCCATACCGCTATAGAATCAACATGCAGTCTCCGTAGCTGTAGAACCGGTAGCGCGCTTCCACCGCATGCTGGTAGGCGCTTATCACGAAGTCTTTCCCCGCCAATGCGGAAACGAGCATCAGCAGCGACGATTTGGGAAGATGGAAATTCGTGAGCAGCCCGCCGACGATGCGAAACGCGAATCCTGGAAAAATGAACAGGCGCGTCTCGCCGCGGCCTGGCGCAACATGGCCTTCTTGATTGGCGGCGCTCTCCAGCGTGCGGGCACTCGTTGTCCCCACCGCAATCACGCGCCGGCCTTGACCGAGCGCGCAATTGATGGCCGCGGCCGCAGCATCGGAGATCTCGTAGCGCTCGGATTCCATGTGATGGTTCTCGATTTCTTTGACACGCACTGGCTGGAAGGTTCCCAGTCCCACGTGCAGCGTGATCTCGCACGTTTCCACGCCGCGCGCGGCGAGAGCGCCGAGAACCCGCTGTGTAAAGTGCAATCCCGCCGTCGGCGCCGCCACGGCCCCGCGCACTTTGGCGTAGACGGTCTGATAGGCGGAGCGGTCCGCAGCTTCGTCGCCACGCTGAACGTACGGTGGCAAGGGCACGTGACCCAGCCGGTCGATGGCCTCTTCGATGGTCCCTGAGCGTGCCCGCAGCCGCGCCCGCCGCAGTCCCAGATCGCCGCGATCCAGAATTTCCGCTTCCAGCTCGTTCTCACCAAACACCAACACTTCGCCGGTTCGTACCTTGCGCCCGGGATGGACCAAGCCCTGCCAAATGTCTTCGCTCTCCTGTCGGGTCAGCAGAAGTTCGGTTTCCCCCGTCAGATAGCCGCGTTGAGCCGGATTGTTTTTTCCCACCGGCTGCGAAGTGATTCCACGCCGGCGGCCCAGCAAGCGGGCAGGGAACACCCTGGTGTTGTTGAAGACCAGCAGGTCACCCGGTTGGAGCAGTTGAGGAATTTCAGCGAACGACCTGTCGCGCCATCCCTTTACCGCGCGATCGAGCACCATAATCCGTGAGGCGTCGCGCTCAGCCAGTGGCCGCTGGGCAATCAGTTCGACGGGAAGTGTGTAATCAAACTCCTCGAGAAGCATGCGAAAACAATTATGAATTATGAATGCAGAATTATGAATGGATTTCTCGAGACGGGAAATGGGGTACGGGAGACCCCAATCCGTCGATAGCGACGGGCAAAACTTGATGGGGCGGATGGCTTTTCGCCCAGGCGTTTATCGAGGGCGCCCTCGGGAGTTTCTGCATTTGCGACGAGGTGCATGTAGCATCGCGAAAGACTCTCGGGCGTAAAGTCCCAACTCTTGCCCTTTGGGGCATAGGCGCTAGAATAATAACGATTAGCGGTGCTCGAAGCCCGCGAAGCGGGCGCCATCTTGTAGCCAAGCCATGGGTTAGCAGGCAGGAATAGAAATTTTTAGCCCTGGAGGGGCGACATCCGGGGATGTCGGCGGGCCGACCGCAGGACGATCTCGTAAAGAATGCCCGGATGTCGCCCCTGAGGGGGCTGCCGGGACCCGCCCAATCTCCTGCCCCATGGCTGGCTGACCTTGGGCTACAGGATGGTGCCCGCTTTGCGAGCTTTTAGCCGTTCACGAGCCTTTATTCTAGCGCCTATGGCCCTTTGGGGGAGGGCTCAGGCTCTCATGGGCAGGTTTCGAAATGTACGAACTCCAGGGGGACAGCAAGCCCTCCCTCGATCATCCATCGGCACCGCGATCGGCGGATTGGTAGGCTCAAATTCTTGCCTCAAATTCTTGTTGACAAGAGACTAGGCTTGTGGTATACAGTTCTGGCAGTTGAGGCAGGCCGCCATGCTCGATCCGCTCCGTTTAGTCGCTAGGCCGCGCCCCCTTGGGCGGCGGCATCGAACCCCAAAAACAAACACAAAGTCAGGAACGGGAAATCGCTCCGCTCAAGAGATGTTAAAAATGATGATCGACCCGACTATGTCTATGAAAACAAAGGGAACCATGACAAAATGTCTACGACAATTGCAGAAATTCTGCACAAATTCATGCACGTGTTGCAGAAAAGTGCACATTTGCAGGGACAATTTGCCGGGGAATTGCGGTTTCGTGGGCTGCAAGCCGTCCGCCTGCAATCAATCTGCGGCGTTATCGGCGGATTGGGTGGAGACGGGATGCCGGCAGCACGTACGGGACTCAGATGTTCCACTCGTGTCACTTGATATTCGTCGCTGGCCCTTTGTCGTCGATCAATGGCCACCGTTTCTTTCGATTTCGGACTTCGGACCGTGGACTCCGGACATCTTTCGTGTGGTAGAGTTACCAAATGATCGCGAACGCGCCCACCGTCACCATCACTTCCCGCGGAATCGAGCGGCTTGCCTCTGGGCATCTCTGGATTTACCGCTCCGACGTTCTAAACTCTGCAAGCGTGGAGCCGGGGGTCGTGCGGCTCATCGACAAGAAAAGTCACTTCTGGGGGCAAGCTCTTTACAGCACTCAATCGCAGATTGCCTTGCGCTTTCTGACGCGCGAGGAAAGGCCCTTTGATGCCGCCTTTCTGGCCGAGCGCATCCGCGCTGCCGCCGCTTTTCGTGAGCAGGTGGCGGCTGGAGCGCAGGCCTACCGGCTGGTGGCTTCCGAAGGTGATCTGCTTCCCTCTCTGATTATCGACCGCTATGGCGAGTGCTTTGTCATCCAGACCCTGAGCCAGGGCATGGACCGCATGAAGTCCACAGTGGTGGAGATTCTGGAAAGAGAATTCTCACCCCTCACGATTCTGGAGCGCAACGATGCCGCCGTTCGCACCCTGGAGGGTCTGCCGGAGCAATGCGGCGTCCTGGCGGGAGAACAAGTCCGGGAAATCGTAGTGGAAGAAGATGGCGTGAAAATGTGCTTCGATTTGCTGCACGGGCAAAAGACGGGAGGGTTTCTAGACCAGCGTGAGAATCGCGCCGCCGCCGCCACTTATGCCCGCGGGCGCGCCCTGGATTGCTTTACCTACGCGGGCGGATTTGCCCTTGCGCTGGCCCGGCATTGCGATTCCGTTCTCGGCGTGGACTCCTCCCCAGAGGTTCTCCAGCAGGCGCAACGCAACCAACGCCTGAATGGATGGGCCAATTTGCAGTGGAAGGAAGCCAACTGCTTTGACTTTCTGAAGGCCGCCGACCAGGAAAAACAGCGGTTCGACACGGTGGTGATTGATCCTCCCGCCTTCGCGCGGCAAAAGAGCAATCTGGATTCGGCCTTGCGCGGCTACAAAGAGCTGAACTTGCGGGCGCTGAAAATTCTGAATCCCGGCGGTTATCTCGTCACCTGTTCGTGCTCCCACCACGTCAGCGAGGCCGACCTGCTGGAGGTGATCGCCGACGCCGCACTGGATGCGCATCGCATGGTGGCGGTGGTGGAACGCCGCACCCAATCGCGCGACCATCCGATCCTGCTCACCGTCCCGGAAACTCACTACTTGAAGTGTCTTATTTTAAGGGTGCTGTAGCGATGGTGCTGTCCACGCCAGTGAACGTTGGCTGCCTATCGTAAGTTCTCATCTGCACGGCTGCGAAGCGCCTTTGGAGTGCGGTAGCAGCAGCTACCGCCTGCTGCACAGATTTCGTCGGCCGAAGCGTAAGGCGGGGAAGAAAGGCGTGCTTCGCCCGCCCGCCTTTCTCTACAGGATGGCGGTCCGCGGTTATGTTATCGGTAAATTTCTTTGCGTTGTCCGATGCGGAGTACCAGCACCACCAGTCGGTTGTCTTCAATCTTGCAGATAAGCCGGTAATCGCCCACGCGGTACCTCCAGAACTCCCCCAGTCGCGAGCCTTGCAATGCTTTTCCGATGCTTCGCGGGTCGTCCAACCTGGCTACCCGTTCGTGCAGGAACTTCAGGATCCGTTTGGCGGGCTGGACATCGAGTTTGGCGAGCGCCCGGTCAACCTCGAGGGAGAGTTCAACGCGCCAGGCCATGACGTTTCATAACATCTTTCAGGGGGATGGTCTGTTCCTCGCCGTTCCGGATGCGTTGCAGCGTATCTTCGGCCAGATACATGTCCTCGAGATCTTCCATGTGCTCCAGGAGAGCTTCGCGAACATAAAAGGTCTTGGTGCGGCCAGTGCGCCGGGCCAGCCTCTCCAAGCGTTTTTCCATAGATTGTGGAAGCCGGATCGCTAGCATTCTCACCTCGCTATACAAGTATAGCACTTAGGAGTTATGATGACCAAGTGTGATGCAGACACGTTCATTATCGACAGTACGAATGAGATTTACATCCGATGGCAAACGCAGCTTTGGGCACGGCCCGAACGGTTTTGACGGCAGGCTTGGCGGCAGTTCTGTGGCTTCTGCCGGCGGCGGCGCGCGGCCAGGCGAGTCCCACGGACCTCAAGCTGCTCATTTCCCCGCAGCAGCCGGTTGTGACCGCACCCGACGCGGCGCGGATCGTGCTCCACATCCACAATGCAGGTTCGCAAACGCTGTGGCTCTATCGACGCGCCAAAGGCAAACGCGCGCCCGGGGATGTGCCCAGTGACGAGAGCAAACCGGCCCAGAGCACGGGATCCTCGGCTGTGGAAGTGAAGCTCCAGCCTGCTGATGCTCAGGCCACTCAGGCGGCGGTTTCCCCGGCCACAGCAACGGTCCTCGAGTATGTGCAAATGCCCAAGCCACGATTGGTGAAGGTGGCCGCGGGCGGCGATTATCAGGAAGTGTCGATCTTGCACCTGGTTCCGGCCATGGCCGAAGGACAGAAGCCGATCTGGGGAGCTTACCGGCTTACCGCAACCTATGCGGCGAGTTTTTCCAATGGGGAGCAATTCCAGCGCGCCCTCAGCACATCGCTCTGGCAGGGTGAAGTGACCAGCAACACGGTCAACATCGAACTGCGCCCGCCCCTGCCCGATTCGAAGGGAGTGGTGAGCGGAACGACGATGCGCAAGGAACTTCAGCCGCTCGGCGGTATCCGCGTTTCTCTCCAGGACGAACAAGGGCAACTGGTCGATCAGCAGGTAACCGGCGGCGACGGGCAATTCACTTTCGCACACTTGCCGCTGACCCTCTACTGGGTAACCGGGCGCCGCGAGGACGCCGCGGAGGACACTGTTACCTTTCGTCATGAGGAGCTGACCAGCGCCGCTCCCAGCGCCAGCGACCAATTGGTTATTTATCCCCAGGAGATCTACGAGGCCAAAAAGCTCGTCCACAAGCCCGTGCTGCTCCGGGTGTTCGACGGCGGCCACGAGCCCATGGGCGGGCTTGGGATTGATGCGCTTTTTTCCAACGGGGAAATTATCGACGAAGTGAAGACCACGACGGGAGGCGACGGCACCGCCCCAATGGAGTTGCTCCCCGGCCGCAGTACTGTCTCCCTGAGCCAGCACGGCTGCCGTGACCAGGTGGAGCGCGTTGAGGTTACTCCCGGTAGCGGCGTTGATGGCTTTCGGTTTGTCTTCAGCTGCGAAAAGAAATGATGAGATTTTCCATGCTTTGACGGAAGTCGTGTAGTTTGCTGTAGCGGCGGCCTGCGGCCGCCGCCGTCGATCGGAGATCGACGCTACAGAATGCCAAACCAAAGGCGTGGCATGGGCATCCTGGCCATGTCCATCACGGGCAGGTCGCCCGTGCCTGGACGTTCTACATTTGCTTAGGCCGTGACCCGTGTGCAGGAAACTACCCCGGCGCGACCGCGCCACCCCTCCTGATCTAGGAGGGGAGCTTTAACCGCTCCCCTCCTCAGATGAGGAGGGGCGACGCGCTAGCGGCGGGGGTGGTGGTGAGCAGGAATGTAGGAACTCGAGTCACGGGCAGGGTGCTCATGCCACGGCCTACTAACCTGCCTTCACTTCCTGCCCGCGGCACATTCCTCGCTGTCCCACACTGTATCGATGACGGTGACGCTCTGTTGAACGAGCCTTGGGTTTTCACCTCTGATCGGCTGCCGGCCCCGCGGAGGAGCCCGCAGCCGCCGAGGTCCCAGCTTTACCGTGGATCCTTTACCTCCGAGCGGACACCTCAAGCTTTGGCGCCTGCGCGTAGGGTGTCAAGTAGGGAATCACAGGAGTAACCTGGAAGGGCAATTTCTCCGTGGCATCGACGAGCGGTACGGCCTTCCGGCTGGTGAAGGCGACCGTTCCATCCCAGGCGTTGACCTGCACGCGTGACCCCAGGGGCAGCGCGGCAATCTGGTTGACGTTCTTGGGACTAAGCGCGGGAGAGGCGTCGATCAACGCCGCCATGCGAATCACTTTATGGTTGCCCGCGGTCAGCCCATTGCCAAGGTGACCCCCGAAGAGGTGGGGAACATTGGGGGCGGAGGCAGCGGCCGCTCGCAGAAACAGCCCGGCCTGAGCAAGATTATCCTTGTACGGGGAAGTCTTAAGGAACTCAATTCCCTTGGCATCAGCGGCCGCTTCATCCTCGCTACTCCGGGCCAGATCCAAGCTGGCCAGCAAGTATTCATCGGAGACTTCCATGCGGTCGTTGAAAGCATACTTGGTTTGTAATTTATGCCCCAGAGCAATATGCGCGACTTCATGCGCAAGAATCATGGCCAGACTTGCCTCATCGGGCAAGACGTCGATAAGCCCCCGGCTGACGACAATCGTGTAGGCCAGGCTGAACGATTCCAGGGATGAAGTCATCATGACACGGCACTGGATGGGAGGCACGTTGTCGAGATGGTTGGTCGCCTTAAGGTTGTTGACCACGGTTTCGAGGACCTTGTCCACGGGACCGGGCGGCGCGATGAGCCGCGCTTTTTCCAACCGGTCGAGCACATTGTGCTCCGCCTCCATACTCAAAAGACGGCGGCTCTCGACCGGAGACAAATCCGCCCCATGCTCGCTGCTGTCGCGGACGGCCGCCGGGGAATCAACCTGAATATTAGTCCACTCCTGCTGCTGGCGACGGGCCGTCAGGTCGTAGCCCCAAAGCCGCGTCACCGACTTGTAGCGCATCTATAACGGCATCGGCGTTGTCAAGCAAAACTTCTCCGTGGGGGTGGCGGTTGGGTTTTTCTCGCGCCTTTCCCCCTGTGCGATTCGTTTGGGGCTCCAACCGACCAAGGCTCGCCTCGTCGAATCTCACGATGGAACGCTGGGGTTCCACCACTCATCTATGCGATCCCGCTGCGCGTTTTCACCATCACGGGCGGCGGGCACCATGATTCACCGTTCGACCTCCCCACCGTCGTGCGGGGAGGCCCGGCGCCCAATCAGACGTTCGGTTCCGCTTTGGGCGGAACCACCGCGCTACTCGGGCTGCCGGACATGTGAACGAGCTGCGCATAATTGTTGCGCGTGCGCAGCATCCAGAACAACCGCACCGCCAGGCGGCGGGCGACGGCGACTTTCGCCACCCCGCTCGTCTTCTGTTTCTTCAACCGTTGATAAATGCGGCGCAGCTGCGGATCCAGGCGCGCCGCCGTCTGCGCGGCTTCCACCAGCAGCCAGCGCATCATGGTGTTCCCTTGCTTACTGATGGAGCCCAGTCGCTGGCGGCCAGCGGAGGAGTTCTCGCGCGGATTCATTCCCCAATAGCTCACCAGCTTACGACTGCGGGGGAAGCGCTCGATCGGTCCCACGCTCAGCACAAAAGCCAGCCCCACCACCATGCCCACTCCCGGATGCGTGCGCAGCAGCGCTACCTCCGGACGCGCGCGGCCGGCTTCTTCCACCGCCCGGTCCAGTTCCCGCACCTGCTCGTCCAGGCGGTCCAGCGACTCCAGCAGCTCTTTCCGCCGCCGCGCCGCCCAGGGCAACAATGCGAGGCTCTCGAGCTCTTTTCTTCCCTTCGCACTCCACAGCTTGCGCCCCCGGCACACCCCCTGGCTGATGGCCAGCGCGTGCAACTGGTTCTTCACCTGCGTGCGCGCCCGCACCTGCTTCATCCGATGCACCAACAACTGCCGCAGGTCGCGCTCTTCCAGGGAGGGAACCCAGATGCGGGGAAATCGCCCTGTGCGCAGCAGATCTAAAATGCCCTCGGCATCGCGCCGGTCGGTCTTCTGGTAGCGGACCTCGCTGGCCCGAATGCGCGCCGCGTCGCCCACCCACAGCTCGTGCCCCAACTCTCCCAGCAACCGCTCGAACCAGTACGCCGGAAACGTCGCTTCCATCCCCACTACCGTCCCCCGCGGAAACTGCGCGTAAAACTTCCGCACTTCCTCGCCTTCGTGCTCCAACCGCCGCTTCTT
>Ga0207054_1235_pt2 | contig 12442 bp, 10 predicted proteins | sample Alteio_BWMinCont_60_FD_153288 | JGI IMG/M metagenome (GOLD analysis project Ga0207054, IMG submission 153288) | Enriched cells from forest soil in Barre Woods Harvard Forest LTER site, Petersham, Massachusetts, United States -... | ecosystem: Environmental > Terrestrial > Soil > Temperate forest >... | reverse complement strand
GCTGGTTTACCTGGTAATGGCAGTCAACTTTCAATCCTGGCTGGATCCATTTATCATCCTGACAGCACTGCCTGGAGCGATGGCGGGCATGCTCTGGATGCTGTATCTCACTCGTACGACTCTCAGCGTTCCGGCCCTCATGGGCGCGATCATGGGAATCGGCGTTGCTACGGCCAACAGCATCCTGCTGGTTACGTTCGCAAATGACGAGCGCGCTTCGGGGAAAAGCGCCGTGGAGTCCGCTCTCGCCGCTGGGTTCACACGAATCCGTCCGGTTACGATGACGGCGCTGGCGATGATCATCGGTATGCTTCCGATGGCGTTCGCCCTTGGCGAAGGCGGTGAGCAGAACGCGCCACTGGGACGAGCGGTGATAGGCGGACTGTTGTTCGCAACCCCTACGACGCTGTTCTTCGTTCCGATTATTTATACGCTGCTTCGAAAGAAGGCGCCGGTCGATATGGATCGGCAAATCGCCGAAGAAGCCGGAGAGATTCCAAGGCCATGAACGATAAGAAAGCAGTTCAAGTCCATCACGGTTTCTGGCTGAAGCTGCTTGCTCTGGCCGTAATTTCCGGCGCGGCGACCGCTGTTTACCTGCTGGCGTACCTGCCCCGCGAGCGGACGGCGAAACAGCTGGATGCCGCGGCGGCGGTTCGCAGGATTACACCGCCTCTGGTGAACGCCGCCCTGGTGAAACGCGCGTCCCCAAGCACTCAATTGATGCTGCCGGGAAACATCACGCCAATTACAGAAGCGTACATCTACGCCCGCGCCGCCGGATATTTGAAGCAGCGCTACGTCGATATCGGCGACCACGTGCAAGCCGGGCAGAAACTGGCCGACATCGAGGCGCCGGATCTGGATCAACAGGTGTCCCAGGCGCGGGCCGCGCTCGCGCAGGCCCAGGGACAACTTGGCCAGTCTCAAGCCGCGCTGGATCAACTCACCGCAACGCGCGATCTGGCGGCGATCACCTGGCAGAGATACCAGGTCCTGACCGCCGCCGGCGCGGTATCACGCCAGGACGGTGATAATCAATCGACGGCAGCCAAGACTTCGGCGGCGAACGTCGTCGCCCAGCAAAAGACCGTACGGGCAACAGAAGAGTTCGTTCACGCGAGCCAGGCGACGTTGGACCGATTGCTGGCTCTGCAAGGTTACGAGCGCATCACGGCTCCCTTTGCAGGTTTCATTACGGCAAGGAACGTTGACGTTGGCGCGCTCATCTCCGCGGCTGGTTCCAGTCTCGGGCCCGTCCGATCCAACACCGCTGGGCCGTCCGACACTCCGAGCGGAGGCGAGATGTTTCGTTTGGCCGAAATCGGGAAGCTTCGAATATTGATCGCAGTTCCCCAAACCAACGCTCCAGGCGTGCGCGTGGGCCAGGCCGCGACGGTCACGGTCCAGCAAATTCCCAATCTGAGTTTTCCAGGCAAGGTAACGCGCACATCAGAATCTTTGGACGCGCAATCCAGGACGCTTCTAACCGAGGTGGACGTTGAGAATCCAAAGGGAGCGCTTTTGCCGGGAATGTATGCCATGGTTTCGTTCGTTACGGATCGAATCGACCCTCCCTTTATGGTGCCGGATGCCGCGTTGATGGTCCGGTCGACTGGAACCGTATTGGCCGTGCTCCGACCCCTGACTCCGGAGGAGCAAAAGGCCCGGGCCGGGGAAATCGACCCGGCAACGCTCGACCGCGTCCGGCGGGTTCACTTCCAGACTGTTCAACCAGGGCGCGATTACGGGGTCGAGCTGGAGATTCCCAATGGTCTTGAGATTGGCGAAGAGGTGGCCGTCGATCCCGGCGACGCGGTGCAGGAAGGCGCGCTGGTTCAAATCGCGGCTCCAAATTCAAGCCAGGAGAAGCCGCGGTGAGCAGGCGGTCAAAGGCGGCGATTCTGTCTGTACTTCTCTCCATGCCTGGAGCGGCACAGACGAACTTTGTACGGAACTCATTCATCAAGCCCTACGAGGCCAGGCCCGTCCAACCGGAGACTTTTCAGAATTCGCCGCGAATTTTCGAGCTCATGCGCGCGGGCGATTTGTACCTTTCGTTGGCCGATGCAATCGCGCTGGCGCTGGAGAACAACCTGGATGTCGAGATAGAGCGATATCTCCCACGCATTGCCGGAACCGATATCACTCGCGCGGAAGGCGGCGGGCTACCGCGCGGACTCAGCCTGCTGGTGGACGAGCTGCCTCCCGGGATTGGCGGTTCCAGCGGCCCGCTGCTTACCACTCTCACCGCCAGTTCGACACCGGCGCCGGTGGTGAATTCAAATTTTTCAGATGTCGCGCTGATCACCGAACAGCAGAACGATTTGTCAGTGACGGGCGGGACGCCGCTGGCCAGTGGTTCGGCCATTCCACAATACGATCCCTACCTGTCGGGACTGCTCAACTGGGGCCATCAAAGCACTCCGGAATTCAATCCGCTGATCACCGGCGCATCAAACTGGCTGGTTTCAAATAATTTCAACGGAAACCTCGGGTACACTCAGGGCTTTTCGCCCGGCACGCAACTCGGCGTGACGTTCGACAATACCCAATTAACGTCCAACGCGGCGCGCTACACTTACAACCCCATTCTGAACTCAAGTCTGGAATTTACCATTACTCAGCCGCTGCTGCGCGGCTTCGGAATCGGATTGAATCGCCGATACATTCGTATCGCCAAAAACGACGCAAAGATCGCCGATCAGGTGTTTCGACAGCAGGTGATCGATACGGTGGCGGGTATCGCCAGACTTTATACGGATCTGGTGAGTCTGAATGAAGACGTCAAGGTCAAGCGCGAAGCGTTGCGGCTCGCCCAGCGGCTGTATGAGGACAACAAGAATAAGGTCGATCAAGGCGAGCAGGCGCCAATCGAAGTTACGCGGGCACAGGCTCAGGTTGCTTCCAATCAGCAAGCCCTGATCTCCGCCGAGGGGCTGGTTGAGCAGCAGGAACTTATTGTCAAGACGGCAATCACCCGCGGTGGCCTGGCGAATCCTGCCATCCGATCGGCCCATATCATCGTGACAGACACCGTCACCGTTCCCGAAACCGAATCGGTGCGGCCCGTGGACGACTTGATCGCCGAGGCATTGCGAAACCGCCCTGATTTAGCTCAGGCCGGCATACAAGTAGAAAATTCCCAGATCAGCCTGAAGGGCTCGCTAAACGCTCTGCGGCCTGAGCTGGATGTGGTTGGGACGGTGCAGAATGGCGGCCTCTCCGGTGCCATAAATCCAGTTGGTGCGGCGCTTACACCCGGTGCATCGCTTTATCCCGGCGGTTACGGAACCGCACTCGGACAAATTTTCAAGAATAATTTCCCGACTTACAGCGTCGGTCTCCAGTTGACGCTGCCATTGCGAAATCGGGTGGCGCAAGCGGATGCTGCTCGTGATGAGCTGCAGGTCCGGCAGACGCAGGCGCGGCGCCAGCAGTTTGAGGATCAGGTTCGCCTGGAAGTCGCCGACGCCTATGTTGCCATGCAGCAGGCTCGAGCGGGTTATGAGGCCGCCATCCAGAGCCGAATTCTTCAGGAGCAATCCGTAAAAGTGGAACAAGTGACCTTTGACGTCGGGCTCGCAACGAATTATCTGGTTATCCAGTATCAAACCTACCTGGCACAGGCGCAATCCACCGAAGTTGCCGCGAAAGGGGCGTATGCGAAGGCATTGATTGCTCTCGATCGGGCCACCGCGCGCACGCTCGAAGGGAATCGGGTGTCGATTGAGGAGGCGCAGAAAGGCAGGATTTCCCGGCCAGCGGCGCAAATTCCCTCTCAGCGGGGCGCTGGCGACCGGCGTTGAAATGAACAATCGCAATACTGCTTCCGGATCTTTGTTTACCCTTGGGCCAAGAGCCATCGTTCTGTTTTGCGCATCCGCCTTCGCTGCGTTCGCAGAACCTGCGCGGTCGCCTCTGAGTCCCACGAATATCTTCGCTCCCGTGTCCACGCCGGCCCAGTCGATCTTCGATTTGTCTCGCTTTGTCCTTATGATCACCGCGGCAATTTTTGTTGTCGTTTTCAGTTTGTTGGTCTATGCGGTCATGAAGTTCAGGAAGAAAACGCCGGTCGACTCGCGTGAGCCGGCGCAGGTCTATGGGAGCACGCAGGTGGAACTGGCGTGGACGGTAATTCCGATCCTCATTGTTGTGGTTCTGTTCCTCGCGGCAGCGCGTGTAATCGGCAGCATCCAGAACATGGCGCGTCCGGACAATGCCATTGATGTGACGGTCATCGGGCATCAGTTCTGGTGGGAATATCGATATCCATCGCTGAAAGTGGTGACCGCGAATGAACTGCACATTCCGGTGAGTAACCCGGCGCACCCGGTCCCGACCTTCCTCACCCTCCTCTCGGCTGACACGGACCACAGTTTCTGGGTGCCGCGCCTTGCAGGCAAAACGGATCTGATACCAAATCACCCCAACACTATGTGGATGGATCCACATGAAACCGGGCTTTTTCTCGGACAGTGCGCGCAATACTGTGGGACACAGCACGCCAAGATGCTCCTCCGCGTATATGTCGACTCACGAGAGGATTTTGCCCGCTGGATTCAGGCGCAGAGCCAGCCCGCGGCTGCTGGTCGCACGAGTTCGGAAGGGCAGAAGATCTTCGAGCAGACGGCGTGCATCAACTGCCATACGATTGCGGGCACTCCGGCAAACGGCACTTACGGCCCGGACCTGACGCATTTGATGAGCCGGCAAACGATTGCCGCCGGCGCAGCGCCTAATACATTCGGCAACCTTATAGCGTGGATCTACAACCCTGCTGTGATCAAGCCCGGATGCAAGATGCCGTCGATGGGCTTGAGTATCCGGCAAGCCAATGCGGTGGCGGCGTATCTGGAAACGCTTCGTTAGAGGTGGAAGAGAACGATGTCGACCGAATCCATCTCTTTGCCAAGGACGGGCACGGCGCCGCGCCCTCTTGCGGAGGGCCTTCACCAATGGGTGACCACCGTCGATCACAAACGACTCGGCATCCTCTATATCCTCTATGCGCTGCTGTTTCTCCTGATCGGAGGCGTTGAAGCGATCATCATGCGGATCCAACTCATCCGCCCGCACAACGATTTCGTCTCGCCCCAGGTGTTCAACCGAATGTTCACTATGCATGGGACGACCATGATTTTCTTCGTCATCATGCCCGTGATGTTTGGATTTGCGAATTATTTGGTTCCGCTGATGATCGGGGCGCGCGCCATGGCATACCCCCGTCTGAACGCTTTCAGCTTCTGGATGACGGCCTTCGGTGGGCTGCTTCTCTATTTCAGCTTTATCGGCGGCGACGGACTTTATGGCGCAGGCAGCGCTCCGGACGTGGGATGGTTCGCCTACGCGCCCCTGACATCGCAGACGTTTTCGCGAGGACACAGCACGGACTTCTGGATCCTGTCCCTGCTGGTTTCCGGCGTCGGCAGCATCGGAACCGCGATCAACATCATTGCCACTACCCTATGCCTGCGTTGCAAGGGAATGACCCCCGGAAAGATGCCGCTGTTGGCCTGGCTCAATCTCACGATGGCGGGGCTGGTCATACTGGCCGTGAGCCCACTCACTGCCGCGCAACTAATGTTGCTGGTCGACCGCTACCTGGGTGGGCACTTTTTCGACACGCAGGCCGGAGGATCAGCAGTAATGTGGATGCACTTCTTCTGGGTCTTCGGCCATCCGGAGGTGTATGTGCTTGTCATTCCCGCTTTTGCGTTCGCTTCCGAAATCATTCCCGTTTTCTCGCGTAAAGCGATCTTCGGCTACCCCGTCATGGTGGCGGCGACGATCTGCATCGCATTTATCGGCATGAGCGTCTGGGCCCACCATATGTTCACGGTCGGAATGAGTTCAAGCGCAAATACTTTTTTTGTGCTGTCCAGCATGGCCATCGCCGTTCCAACCGGAATCAAGATCTTCAATTGGCTGGCCACCATGTGGGGAGGGCAGATTCACTTCAGGACTCCCATGCTGTTTTGCATCGCCTTTCTGTTTCAGTTCCTGATCGCCGGCTTGACCGGGATTATGCAAGCGGTGGCGCCGTTCGATTGGCAGCTGACCGCGTCGTACTTTGTCGTCGCGCACTTTCACTACGTCATCGTGGGCGGCATTCTCTTCACTCTCTTTGGAGCGTTCTACTATTGGTTCCCAAAGATGTCGGGAAGAATGTATAACGAGGCGCTCGGCAGACTGCACTTCTGGCTCTTCCTCATCGGATTTCATCTTACGTTCGATTTCATGCATATTCCCGGGATTCTCGGGATGCCGCGCCGAATCTACACCTACGAGCCGGGCCGCGGTTGGGAGGTCTGGAACCTCATCGTGACGATCGGCGTGTTCTTTCAGGCCGCAGGCATTTTGGTTTTCATCGGCAACCTGCTTTGGTCGTACCTCCAGGGGCAGCTTGCCGGAAGCGATCCGTGGGACGCATGGACGCTCGAATGGTCCACTACTTCGCCACCGCCGGTTTACAACTTTGCGATCATCCCCGAGGTCAAAAGCCGCAGGCCGTTGTGGGACCTCAAGCATCCCGAAGATCCCGATTGGCAGTACGAGTAAGGGAATCGTCATGAGTGCGCCGTCCTTCACTTTCCCCGCGAGCAACATCCGATGGGACCTTCCCGAGAGGGGGCCCGTCGCAATGTATTGCCTGATTGCGTCCGAGTCCGCGATTTTCACGATCTTTGTTGTTGCGTATATCTTCTATCTTGGCAAGAGCGCCTCCGGACCTCAGCCGCGAGACGTCCTCCGTGTCCCGATCTTCTTTACGATTTGCCTGCTTGCGAGCAGCCTGACAATCCACCTCGCCGTGCGGTCGCTCAGACGTGGAAAATTACGTTCCTTTGGCTTGTCGTGGTTGCTTACGTTCACCCTTGGAGCCATTTTCCTCGCCGGCACCGCTCGCGAATGGCACCACCTGATCTATGAAGAGGGATTGACTATCCAAACCAACTTGTTCGGGACGACTTACTACTCTCTTGTCGGCCTGCACGCATTTCACGTAACCGTCGGTTTGCTTGCTCTTGCGACGGTCGCCGTTTTCACGCTCTTTGGCCATGTAAGACAGGAACACGCCCAACGCGCCGAGGTTCTATCGATGTACTGGCACTTCGTGGATGTGGTTTGGATCATCGTATTCACCGTCGTATACATTGTTGGTCGCCAGGGATAAGGATAGGAAAAGGAATGGCTGACGAACGATTCAACCAAACCGGCGACCAGCGAACGGAAACGCTGGCGATACCGGCGCCCACGGCGTGGCCCATCTCGGTTGCGTTCGGAATCACACTGGTGTGCGCGGGATTGGTTACAAGCGAGGCCGTTAGCTTGTTGGGCGCGGTCGTCGCCATCGCCGGCGCCGTTGGCTGGTTTCGCGCCGTCCTGCCCCAGGAGGCCCACGAAACGGTGCGGGCATCGAGCCAAGCGCCAGTAGTCACCACCATACGACGCGAAGTAGCCCGTGTGGAAATTGCGGGTGAAATGCGGCGGGCCTTCCTGCCGGTGGAGATCTATCCGATTTCGGCGGGAATCAAGGGTGGCCTGGCTGGAAGCGTTGCGATGGCGGCGCTGGCGATGCTTTACGGTATTGTCAGCCGGAAGGGCATTTGGTATCCCATTAATCTGCTTGCCGCCGGCTTCCTGCCTGCCACGGCTACACAGTCCACGGCTCAGATTGCTGCATTTCAGCTGCGCGTCTTCCTTATCGCCATTCCCATTCACCTGATCACGTCGCTGCTCGTGGGCTTGCTTTACGGGGCCATGCTGCCGATGCTGCCCCGGCGGCCGATCCTGCTGGGTGGCTTCATCGCGCCCTTGTTATGGTCCGGTCTGATTCACAGCATTCTCGGAATCGTGAATCCGGTACTCAATCAGCGCATCGACTGGCTCTGGTTCGTGTTCTCGCAAGTGGGATTTGGGTTTGTGGCCGGCATCGTCGTTTCCTGGCAGGGGCGCATTCGTACGCTGCAGCGCCTGCCGCTTGCTCTCCGCATGGGTATGGAGGCCTCTGGAATGAAGGACGAAAACCTTCCCGAGAAACCGCCGCGGGATGAATTGCCATGAAGTGTCGGGTGGTGCTTCTGGTGACATCGCTGGTGGCCGTTGCGGCTTGCGGATTTCGCGATATCGCACCCGGTCACCCTCCTGTGGGTGCGGCGATCCCGCCCACCCGGATTATGGATTTCGCTTTCCTCTACGCAAGAAATTGCGCCGGATGCCATGGGCCGGATGGGAATGGCGGCGCCACCATCGGACTTGGCAACCCGGTTTACCTCGCTGTCGCAGACGATGCAACGATCACCCGAATAACCGCCGACGGAGTACCCGGAACCGCCATGCCGGCGTTTGCCCAGCACTCTGGCGGTATGTTGACCGACGACCAGATCAACGTCATCGTCCGCGGAATGCGAAACCGCTGGGCTAGGCCGGAAGCCCTCGTCAATGTCGACTTTCCGCCCTATGCAGCGCAGACTTCCGGTGATCCGAAGCGCGGCGCGGCTGTATATGGTGTCTACTGCTCGCCGTGCCACGGCGCGGGCGGAAAAGGGGGCGCACGGGCGAGTTCCATCGTGGATGGCTCGTATCTCGCGCTGGTGAGCAACCAGAACCTTCGCACAAGCGTAATCGTTGGACGTCCTGAATTGGGCGCTCCGGACTGGCGCGGCGACGCGCCCGGCAAGCCGATGTTGCCAGAGGAAATCTCCGACGTGGTGGCATGGCTTGCCGATCAGCGGCCGCTGTTCCCAGGTCAGCCTTATTTAACTGCGCTGCGTTTGAATGCACTGCCGGCAAAATGAGGAACGCGATGAGTCTGCCTGAAGCATTTTCAAGACGCGGGATGTTCATGAAGCTCGGAGTTCTCTTCAACGCGGCTGTTGGTATGCTCCTTGCCGTGCCGATCGTACGCTACCTCCTTTCGCCGGTGATTCGCGAGCGCAAGCCAGGGTACGATTCCTGGCTTTCGGTTGGCCCGCTCGTTCAGTTTCCGGAAGGCCAGACGCGGCTCGCCACCTACCGAAACCCAGTCTCGAATCCATCAGATGGGGATACTGCGAATATTCCCTGCTGGGTGCGCCACGTCGGGGGCGGAATGTTCCAGGTTTTTGCAATCAATTGCGCGCATCTGGGATGCCCGGTCCGCTGGTTCCCGCAATCCGGCCTGTTCATGTGCCCCTGCCACGGCGGCGTTTACTATTCGGACGGTTCCCGCGCTTCGGGACCTCCCGAGCGTGGTTTGTTTGAATATGCCTGGAAGGTTGATCAGGGGAGATTGCTCATTAGAGCGGGTGAGATGCCGACTACCGGAGCTCCCGCGGCGAACCTCATCAACATCAGGAGTGCGCCATGCGCCTGATCGAAAAGATAGGTGACTGGCTCGACCAACGCATTCAGCTCGCCACGCCAATCCGCGAAACCCTGGAGCACCCGGTCCCGCGCGAGACCGCGAGCTGGGCTTATGTCTTCGGCAGCGCCGCGCTCACTGTTTTCATGCTCCAGCTCGTCACTGGAATTCTGCTCGCCATCCTTTACGTGCCATCCGCGGGAGAGGCATGGAACAGCCTCCAGATCCTCAATCACCAAGTGGCGTTGGGTTGGTTTATTCGCGCCCTGCACGGCTGGGGTTCGAATTTCATGATCGCGATCGTCCTCATTCACATGGTGCAGGTGTTCCTTTTCGGGGCTTACAAATTCCCCAGAGAGCTGACCTGGATCGTGGGTGTTCTTCTTCTCCTTTTGACGCTCGGGATGGCCTTTACCGGCCAAGTGCTTCGATTCGATCAGGACGCGTACTGGGGCTTGGGTATCGGAGCGTCAATTTCAAGCCGCATCCCCGTCCTGGGGCCGTGGTTCGTGAACCTCCTGCTGGGAGGTCCGATCATCGCAGGCGCGACGCTTTCCCGCTTTTTCGCGCTGCACGTCTTCGTAATCCCAGGATTGTTGATTGCGTTCGTTGGCCTGCATCTGCTCCTGGTACTGAAACTCGGAATCAACGAGTGGCCCATGCCGGGACGCATTGTTCGGCGCGGGAAGTACCTGAAGGAATATCACGAACTGATTCACAAAGATGGTATTCCGTTTGTGCCGGGCGCGATTGTCAAGGATATGTTTTTCTCCGGTTTCATCCTTCTTTCCATCGCCGCGTGTGCCGTATATTTCGGCCCCTTCGGACCGAGCGGGCAGCCGGATCCCACAATTATTCAGACGGTGCCACGGCCGGATTACTTTTTTTTGTGGCTGTATGCGGTGTTATCCCTGCTCCCGCCGTCTATGGAAACTCCCGCGTTGTTGATTGGGCCCGTGATCGCGCTGGGCGTGCTTCTGGCCCTTCCGTTCTTCTCAGGAGAGGGCGAGAAAAGCTGGAAGCGGCGCCCCATCGCGGTACTTACGGTCCTGCTCGTTGCGATCGCCCTTGGCACTTTTACTCATCTGGCCGGGTATGCACCATGGAGCCCGGTGATGGACGCATGGAGCGGTGAGCCGATTCCGGCGTCAGACCTGAAGGGGCGCACCGCCCTGGAACGGCAAGGGGCGCTCGTTTTCCAGGCGAAGCAGTGTCACAACTGCCACGCGCTGGGCGGAACAGGCGGGGAGCGAGGACCGGCCCTGGACAGAGTCGCTGTGCAGCTCACTCCGGATCAGCTCATCCGCCAGGTGATTCAGGGCGGCGGCAATATGCCGGCCTACGGCAAAAACCTGAGTCCCCCGGAGACAACGGCGCTCGCAGCATTTCTCGAGACATTGCATCCAGCCGGACAAGCGCCGGCGCGCGATGCATCGCGGACCGCGGAATTCGGAGCCAGCCGATAACTTCGAATGTCACCTGAAGTCCATCTCGGTTTGCATTGGTGGTCCCTCTCAGTTCCTGTCACGCTGGCTCTGAGCGGGCTGGTATTCGTCTACCTGCGGGGGATCTATCGGCTTCGGCGCGCTCTTCCAAACGTGCTGTCAGCATGGCGGCTGGCCGCATTCGGGAGCGGAGTGTTTTCATTGTGGGTCGCCGTGGGTTCTCCTCTCGCAGTTCTGGACCATCAATTTCTCACCGCGCATATGGTCCAGCATCTTCTCCTTATGACCGTCGCGGCCCCGTTGGTTTTATTGGGCGCACCGGTGATCACCTTGCTTCACGGCATCCCGCAACGCTTCGTTCCCGGCATTCTGGGTACTTATCTGCGATGGCCGGCCGTGCATTGGTTTGGACGCATTCTCAATCAACCCGTATTTTGCTGGCTCGCGTCCACGACCACGGTGCTGGGATGGCACGTTCCGGGTTTGTTCGAGATTGGAATGCATTCGGAGAGATGGCATGCTGCCGAACACGCAACCTTTTTTGTGGCCGGCCTCTTGTTCTGGTGGCCCGTAGTCCGGCCCTGGCCGAGCCTTGCGGACCGGCCTCAGTGGTTTGTTCCTTTGTACCTCTTCCTGGCAACGCTGCCCTGTGATGCGCTTTCTGCATTTCTCACGTTTTGTAATCGCGTTGTCTACCCGCACTATTTGTCTGTCCATCTACTCTTCGGTTTCCTGCCTCTCGCCGACCAGCAGTTCGCAGGTGCGCTGATGTGGGTTTGGGTAACGTTTGTCTATCTGGTTCCGGCAGCCGCCGTAACAATGCAAGTGCTCTCGCCGCAGCGGCGTACCCTGAACGCGGAGGTCGTCTGAATATGGGAACGGTCGCGGAACAAACTTATGCGGTGCGGTCCAACCCAACAGCAGCCGACTACTGGGCGCTGACGAAACCGGAAATTAACTTTCTGATTACCATCGCTACCTTCGCCGGCTTCTACCTTGGTTCTCCACCTCAACCTAATGGCTTCCCGTTCATGCTGCTGATTCACACTTTGCTCGGTACGTTGTTGGTATCGAGTGGTGCGAGTGCGCTAAACCAGTATGTTGAGCGGCACTTCGATGCCCGGATGCGACGGACTGCAAAGAGACCGCTGGCCGCGGGCAGGTTGGAGCCTTTGTCCGCTCTTTGGTTCGGACTTCTGATGTCCTTCGCGGGAGGCATTTACCTTGCGGCCATTAATCCACTGGCCAGCCTGCTCGCTGTACTGGGGCTGGCGAGTTACTTAGCCTTATATACTCCCCTTAAACGAAGGACGCCGCTATGTACGCTGGTCGGGGCCCTTCCCGGCGCGGTGCCTCCGCTTATCGGATGGGCTTCGGCATCGGGACAGTTGAGCCTGGAAGCATGGATGCTTTACGCCATGCTGTTCCTTTGGCAGTTCCCCCACTTCATGGCGATTGCGTGGATGTATCGTGAGGACTACTTGCGCGCGGGATATTTAGTTCTTCCCCGAGGAGAGCAAAGCGGGCAGTTTATGTCCAGACAGGCTCTTCTGGCATCGTTTGTTCTGATTCCAGTAAGCCTGAGCCCAACCGTGATCGCGGGCGCTGGTCCCGCCTATTTTGTTGCGGCCCTGGCACTGAGCTCGGGGTTCTT
>Ga0207054_1244_pt1 | contig 12527 bp, 10 predicted proteins | sample Alteio_BWMinCont_60_FD_153288 | JGI IMG/M metagenome (GOLD analysis project Ga0207054, IMG submission 153288) | Enriched cells from forest soil in Barre Woods Harvard Forest LTER site, Petersham, Massachusetts, United States -... | ecosystem: Environmental > Terrestrial > Soil > Temperate forest >... | reverse complement strand
GGCGTATAGGTAATTTTATCAATGGTGAATTGCAGGGACGTGTGACAGATGTACCATGGGGAATGATGTTTCCAAATGGGGGTCATCTATCACGTCATCCTTCTCAGCTTTATGAATTTTTATTAGAGGGCGTCACTTTATTCATTATTTTATGGGTTTTTTCACAAAAGCCACGGCCGCGTTGGGCTGTGTCAGGGTTGTTTCTAGTGGGTTATGGGCTTTTTCGTTTTTGTGTAGAATTTTTTAGAGAGCCGGATGCGCAAATTGGTTTTGAATGATGGCGAATTAAACGTTCCGGTAAACGATAACGCAGCCATCGACGTGTGGTACTTAACACTTTCACATCTTCAGCTTTTAAACCGATCTCTTCATTCAATTCACGATACATCGCTTGCTCGGGTGTTTCATCATCCTTCATCCCACCTTGTGGAAATTGCCAAGCCATTTTGCCAATTCTTTTTGCAATAAAGAGCTGTCTTTTAGTGTTGACTAAAATAATACCAACCCCATGTCTAAAACCTTCTTCATCTATCACTTGGCTGTACTCATTAATTTATTCTATTTGTCATTTTTTCAAAAATCATACGCTACAGCAAACCTAATTTTGTATAATACACGTCTTGCGAGATGAATGAGACCAAAACCTATGTCAATTCCAGTATTAATCAATGGTGCCCGCGGTAAAATGGGTCAACTGGCTGTTCAAACGATCAATGAGCATGCTGATTTTCAATTAGTAGCAACCACACAACGTCATAATGACCTTGCTGCTGAAATAAAAAAAAGCGGGGCACAGGTTGTTATTGATTTCACCCACGCCGAATCTGTTTTTAAAAATACCAATACGATCATTGATGCCGGCGCACATCCTGTCATTGGGACGAGCGGTTTATTGCCTGATCAGGTTGAATTATTGCAACAACGTTGTGCAAAACTTAAATTGGGCGGCATTATTGCACCCAATTTCTCCTTAGGTGCCGCATTAATGATGAAATGTGCACAAGAAATTGCTCGTTATTTTTCTCAAGTAGAAGTCATTGAGATGCATCATGCGGGTAAATTAGATAGTCCATCGGGAACGGCGATATATACAGCGGATTTAATTTCGAAAGCGCGCGGGCAGGTGGCTGATGGCAAAAAAAATCATGAGACCATTCCAGGGGCGCGAGGGGCAATTTATCAAGAAGTGCCTATTCATTCCGTGCGATTGCCAGGGTTAATGGCGCATCAACAGATCATTTTTGGTGGAGAAGGTGAAACATTGACCGTGCGTTGCGATACCATTGATCGTAAATGTTATGCGTCAGGGATTGTGTTGGCATGTCGAAAAGTGATGGCGTTGGATCGATTGGTGTCGGGGTTAGAGAGGGTAATTTAAAAAATCTAAATTGTATTTTGATTAAGTTATTACTCACCCCTTCCTTTCCTTCCCCTTGCAGGGGAAGGGACGCAACACACAAGCCCATATCTTCGTGTCCCTTCCCCTGCAAGGGGAAGGAAAGGAAGGGGTGAGTTAATGCCCGCAACAATGCAATAAAAATACACCCAATCCATTTGAGATCACAGTACTTTTCCTAGATACTATACAAATCACAACCCAGGGAACATCGATCATGGCAGATCTGTTATTCATCACAAGCACGCTTATTTTCTTTGCCCTCTGTTTTGCTCTCATCCACTTTTTTGACCTACTTTCAAGGAATGAGGAATGAGTCTATATATCATCTGTGGCACGCTTACTTTTTTATTGTTTATCTACTTACTCATCGTGTTATTTAAACCAGAGGCATTCTAATAGGGTTGTACCATGACAAATAATGGCATCCTCCAAATTGTATTCTACCTCCTCATTATAATAGCGCTCACCAGACCATTAGGTTGGTATATTGCGCAAATTTATGAAAACAAACCGTGTGGCATCAATCGTCTACTGCAGCCTTTTGAAAAATTAATTTATAAACTCTGCGGCATTCAAGCAGAACAAGAAATGGAGTGGAAACAATATCTCTATTCACTGCTGATGTTAAGCTTGGTGGGATTTTTATTTGTTTATGGCATTCAACGTTTACAATATTATCTACCCTTCAATCCGCAACAATTTCCTGGCGTATCACCCAATATCTCTTTCAATACCGCCGCAAGTTTTATTACCAATACGGATTGGCAAGCCTATAGTGGCGAGCGCACACTGAGCTATTTCACCCAAATGATAGCCCTAACCGTACAAAATTTTTTATCGGCAGCCATCGGCATGTCTTTACTGATGGCATTTATTCGCGGTCTTGCGCGAGCTGAAACAAAAAGTCTTGGTAATTTTTGGGTAGATACCGTGCGAGGTATTATCTATATTTTATTGCCGCTCGCTTTTTTATTAGCCATCGCATTGTCTGCCCAAGGCGTCATTCAAAATTTTAAACCTTATCAAAAAGTAACTTTACTACAACCAATTCAATACCCAGCGCCGGAACTCAACAGCTCAAAAACCATCATCACCGAACAAGAACTTCCGATGGGACCTGTGGCTTCGATGGTGGCGATTAAACAACTCGGCACCAATGGCGGTGGATTTTTTAATACGAATTCAGCTCATCCTTTTGAGAACCCAACACCCTTATCCAATTTTTTAGAGATGCTTGCGATCTTGTTGATTCCTGCAGCGCTTTGTTCCACCTTCGGCATCATGGTCAAAGATAAGCGTCAAGGGTGGACCCTGTTTTTTGCGATGTTAATACTTTTTATTCCTATGATTGCAGGAGCTTTGTATTATGAGCAGCAGGGAAATCCTGCTCTCACGGCTCTTGGAATTGATCAAACGGTTAAGCCAGATCTTTTCCCAGGCGGAAACATGGAAGGGAAAGAAACGCGTTTTGGCATTGTTAATTCCTCATTGTGGGCCATTGCCACCACAGCCACTGCAAACGGTTCTGTCAACTCCATGCATGACTCCTACATGCCATTAAGCGGCATGGCAATGGTGTGGTTAATGCATTTAGGTGAAATTGTATTTGGCGGAATAGGCACGGGTGTCACAGGAATGTTGATGATGGTGATCATTACCGTGTTTGTGGCGGGTTTAATGGTGGGAAGATCGCCTGAATATTTAGGAAAAAAAATAGAACCCTACGAAATGAAAATGGTCAGTATCGCCGTACTCATTATGCCTTTAGCAGTACTGCTATTAACAGCAATAGCCTCTGTGACACTCATGGGCACATCATCACTAACCAACCCACGCTCACATGGTTTTTCTGAAATGCTCTATGCATTCACCTCCATGGGAAATAATAATGGTAGCGCATTCGCAGGACTGAATGCCGCTACCCCGTTTTATACCATGGCAGGTGGTTTTGAAATGATGTTGTTACGATTCTGGATTGCCATTTCAGTCATGGCCATTGCAGGATCACTCGCCAGTAAAAAATTAATTCCTGCTAGCGCAGGCACATTACCTACACATAATGTGCTTTTTATTATTTTACTGATCGCGGTCGCAGGTATTTTGGGTGCACTCACTTTTTTCCCTACATTAGCCTTGGGGCCTATTGCTGAGTATCTAAGATTAGGAGTCACTTATGGCCACTAATATATCTTTATGGAATATGACTCTATTAAAATCAGCTATTATCAATGCATTTTTAAAATTATCGCCCCAACATCAAATTCGAAATCCTGTGATGTTTACAGTCTATGTTGGCTCTTTGTTAACAACCGCTCTTTTTATTCAAGCGATGATGGGCCATGGCGAAGCACCTGCGCATTTTATTTTTATTATTACTTGTTGGCTTTGGATCACGCTCCTTTTTGCGAATTTTGCTGAAGCAATGGCAGAAGGTCGAGGAAAATCACAAGCCCAAGCCTTACGCAAGGCTCGTCATGAAATACAAGCAAAAAAATTACCAAAAGCAGATCGTCATGCAAAAGCAACCCGGGTTCCTTCTATTGAATTAAGAGAAAACGATATTGTTTTAGTGGAGGCAGGTGATTTCATTCCGAGTGACGGTGAGGTGATTGAAGGAATTGCTTCCGTGAATGAAAGTGCTATCACCGGAGAAAGTGCGCCCGTTATTCGTGAAAGCGGTGGTGATCGCAGCGCAGTCACAGGAGGTACGCAAGTCTTATCTGATTGGTTGATCATCCGTGTCACTGCCAATGCCGGTGAAACATTTATAGATCAAATGATTGCGTTAGTGGAAGGGGCAAAACGCCAAAAAACACCCAATGAATTGGCGCTGACGATTTTATTAGCGGGTTTGACCATCGTTTTTTTATTAGCCTGCAGTACATTATTACCTTTTTCAATTTATAGCGTACATACAGCCAATGAAGGATCTATTGTTACCGTGACCGCATTGACTGCGCTATTTGTTTGTTTAGCACCTACCACCATTGCCGGTTTGCTTTCAGCGATTGGTATTGCCGGCATGGATCGCATGATTCAATTTAATGTCATTGCATTATCAGGACGCGCTATCGAAGCAGCGGGCGATATTGATATTTTAATATTAGATAAAACAGGCACGATCACACTGGGTAATCGTCAAGCGACTGAATTTATTCCGGCAGAAGGTATCAGCATCGATCAATTAGCCGATGCAGCACAGTTATCGTCGTTGTCCGATGAAACACCTGAAGGACGAAGCATTATCATATTAGCAAAAGAAAAATATGGATTACGTGGAAGAGACATTCAAGGGCTCGGCGCTACCTTTATTCCATTTACGGCGCAAACTCGCATGAGTGGTGTGAATTTAAATAATAGACACATTCGCAAAGGGGCAACAGAAGCGATTGAGTCTTATTTAAAAACAATGAATGTGACATTTACAGATTCGATGCAACAAAAAATTAATACGATTGCAAGAACAGGTGGAACACCGTTAGTGGTTGTTGATGGCACAACCGTATTAGGTGTCATTTATCTTAAAGACGTGGTCAAAGGGGGAATTCGCGAACGATTCATGGAGCTTCGCAAAATGGGAATCAAGACCATTATGGTTACAGGTGATAATCCACTGACAGCAGCCGCCATTGCAGCAGAAGCCGGTGTCGATGATTTTTTAGCAAGCGCAACGCCCGAAGACAAACTTAAATTGATTCGTCAATTACAAGCCGAAGGCCATTTAGTGGCGATGACAGGCGATGGCACGAATGATGCCCCTGCATTGGCGCAAGCGGATGTGGCCGTTGCCATGAACACGGGTACCCAAGCTGCAAAAGAAGCAGGGAATTTAGTGGATTTAGATTCTAATCCAACAAAAATTATTGAAGTCGTTGAAATTGGCAAACAATTATTAATGACTCGCGGTGCTTTAACAACATTCAGTATTGCCAATGACATTGCAAAATATTTTGCAATTATTCCTGCTGCTTTCGCATCAACCTATCCTGCTTTAAATAAATTGAATATTATGCATCTTTCGACACCTGAAAGTGCGATTTTATCCACCGTTATTTTTAACGCATTTATTATTATTGCGCTATTACCACTGGCATTACGCGGTGTCAGGTATAGACGCGTATCAGCAGCGCGATTATTACAAAACAATGTCATTATTTATGGACTCGGTGGTTTGATTGTGCCCTTTATTGGCATCAAATGTATTGATTTATTATTGTCATTACACCCTTGGCTTTAATGAGGAATAAACCGTGATGGATATGCTGAAAAAATTAAAAATTGCCATTCACTTATTACTGATAATGACGTTTTTAACAGGAATTATTTATCCTGCATTGGTAACAGCGATTGCACAATGCTTATTTCCATTTGCAGCCAATGGCAGTCTTATCAAACAAAATAATCAATTAATCGGTTCTAAACTGATTGGCCAAGCGTTCACGAATGAACGCTATTTTTGGGGACGTCCTTCAGAAACGAAGCCTTTTCCTTACAATGCTAAAGATTCATCGGGTTCTAACTTTAGCGCGATGAATACTACGTTTTTAACAAAAGTTCAACTTCGCATCGATATTTTAAAAAAAATGGATCCCGAAAAACAAACATTAATCCCTGTTGATTTAGTCACCGCATCCGCCAGCGGACTCGATCCTGACATCAGTCCTTATGCTGCGATATATCAAGCTCCTCGCATTGCAAAAGCAAGAAATATACCTCAGCAAGATGTATTAAAGTTAATTCAGCAGTTAACAATACATCGCTATTTAAATCTGCTGGGTGAGCCACGCATCAATGTACTACAACTGAATCTTGCATTAGATAACTATCCGGTGACACATGCCTAAACAACGCCTCAGTCCAGAAGAATTTTTAAATCGTGTTCACGAAGAAGAACGCCACCAATTACAAGGTAAGCTGAAAATCTATTTAGGTGCAGCACCGGGTGTTGGTAAAACATACACCATGATAGAAGAAGCACGCATTAAACATGCTCAAGGAATAGATGTTGTCGTCGGCATTATAGAAACGCATGGCAGACATGACATTGAAGTACTGTTAGATAAATTAGAAGTCATGCCACGCCAAGCTATCGAGTATCGTGGGCAGAAACTCACTGAATTTGATTTAGATGCGGCTTTAAAAAGAAATCCCACCCTTATTTTAATGGATGAAATGGCACATACCAATGCACCTGGGCTTCGCCATGATAAACGCTGGCAAGATATCAAAGAACTATTAGATCGCGGTATTGATGTTTATACGACGCTTAATGTGCAGCATATCGAAAGTTTAAATGATGCCGTTGCACAAATTCTTCATACACACATCAAAGAAACCGTACCTGATTTCATGATTGAATTAGCAGACACCATCGAACTCATTGATTTACCGCCTGAAGATTTATTAAAACGATTACAAGAAGGTAAAGTTTATATTCCTGAACAAGCCACATTAGCAACAGAACACTTTTTTCGAAAAGGTAATTTATCCGCTTTGCGTGAACTTGCTTTACGTACGACAGCGGAGCGTGTGGAAGCACAAGTGCTGCTCTATCGGCAAAATTTAGGTATAAAACATGTTTGGCCAACCAAAGTTAAATTATTGGTTTGTGTCAGTGCTCGATATCGATCGACCAAACTCATCCGTACTGCACGACGCATGGCATCACGACTCAAAGCAGAATGGTTGGCCGTGTATGTCGACACCCCTCAGTTAAAAGTATCTGATGAAATACGTAATAGTGCGATACAAAACTTACATCTCGCTGAACGTTTAGGCGCGACCACTGCAATCTTGATGGGGGTCAATGTCAGCAAAGAAATTATGGATTTTGCACGTAAACGTAACATTACCAGCATCGTGATAGGCAAAACAATTCGTTCGCAGTGGCGAAATTTTTTTTCTAGAAGTTTAGCCGATAAAATTATTCGTCAAAGCGGTGAAATTGATGTCTATCTCATTACGGGTGAGTTTGACGATTCTGCTAAATTACCTTCTTCACACACAAAACGTATTCCGTGGCGCGCCTACATAACGGCATTTGCAACGGTGAGTATTATCACCCTCATTAATTATTTGCTTCGTGATTTTTTACAGACCAGCAGCATGGCAATGCTATATTTGATAGGTGTTGCCATCGTTGCCTCCTTGGGTGAGTTTGGCGCTGCTTTATTCGCTTCTCTATTAAGTGTTGCTTCTTTTCGGTTTTGTTTCACACTCCCTTATTATTGTTTTTCTATGACAGACATCCCTTCTAACTTAAATTTAATTTTATTATTTTTATTGACACAAATTATAAGCTATCTTGCTATCATTTCACTTCGTCAAGCGCATGCCGTACATCTTGCTGAAAAACATACAAGCGCTTTATATAATCTATCACGTCAATTAGCCTCCACGCGGGGCGTTGATAATTTATTGACAACGGCCGTGCCCTATTTAGCCGCGTTATTGGATAGCGATGTCATGGCCTTACTTTGCGAAGATCACTCCTTGATTATTCAAGCAAGATCAGGACCCAGTACCGTGTTAAACGATAAAGATAAAAGCATTGCACAATGGGTTTATGATCTGGGTCAACGAGCAGGGCTCGGTACCGATACTTTACCACTATCGGATGCTTTATATGTCCCGTTAGTCGCCTCACGAAAATCCATAGGCGTGTTACGAGTATGTCCAAATCAACCGTCACGGTTGTTCACTCCTGAACAAATGCAATTATTAGAGTCATGCGTCAATCAAATTGCATTAGCCATTGAGGTCGATAAATCACATATTGGTTAAAATAAATTGGCTAGCCTCCTTATTTAGACTATAATTTAACAACATTCGGTATAGAAAATGTAAAAGGACCTTCACATCTTTATGCATACACTGACAAAAAAAAATGGATTTACCTTAATTGAACTTGTCATTGTTATCGTTATTCTAGGAATTCTCGCGGTCATTGCTATCCCTCAGTTCATTGATCTTTCAGGTGATGCCAATAGATCATCTGTCAAAGGTATTGCCGGTGCTTTAGGTTCTGCCAGTGCTATCAATTATGCCGCCAGAAAAGAAAATTCCGCTAATGGAGTTGCCATATCCAATTGCACAGGTGTTGCAAGTGCCTTAAACAATACCACATTACCTGCAAGCTATAGCATTACCTCTCTCGCCATTACGGCGGGAACAACTTCTGTTTGCACCGTCACAGGTCCTTCAGGATCTACCGCAACATTTTTTGCAACCGGAATCAATTAACTGCTAATATGCCAACTTTTTAATTAAGGAACTACTACAATGAAATTAATCTCAATCGCAGTCGTGAGTCTTGGATTACTCTGTTCAACTGTTTATGCGGCAGAAAGTAACCTCGCTACCACTCCAACACAAACCATAGCTGTCGATAAAAACAAAGCCGCTGGCGAAGCTTTTTTGATGAAAAACAAAAAAAATAAAGGCGTGGTCACATTACCCAGTGGATTGCAGTATAAAATTATTAAGAAAGGGACAGGACCCAAACCCTCCGCTGATGATGAAGTGACTGTTAATTACGTAGGAACTTTAATTAACGGCACTGAATTTGATAGCTCCAAACCCCATCAACCGATTACATTTGGCGTTAAACAAGTCATTGCGGGTTGGACAGAAGCATTACAGTTAATGCCAATGGGATCCATATGGATGCTTTATATTCCTTCTGAATTAGCTTACCAAGATCAAAGTGTCCCACCGTTTATTTCTCCTAATTCAACGTTGATTTTTAAAGTGGAATTAGTTGGAGTACAGAATAAGCATCGTAAGAACGTTTGAGGGATCAACCAGCATAAGCAAAGCTTATGCTGGGCAACACAAAAGTGGGAGAGGCGCGACACTCCCACTCAAAAATTCCGCATTTTCAGGTCTTCTAGAGACCTATATATTAGGGCCTGTTTACAATTTATTTTATAATTTTTCTTTCTTTTTGAACTTCATTAACTTCACGCTGTTCCTTTATATGGAAGATCGAATAAGCTATTTTCCAAAAAAGAGAGCTTCTGCTTTTTTCATTTTTTTGTATTTCTTTAAATAATTCTTTTTCACCTTGTACCTTAGCAAAAAAGGCCCAGTTTGATCCGCAAGTTGTCGATTTAAAGTCTACTTTTTCTGGAGTGACATTATGAATTTCTTTTATTTTTTTCAACCACTGATCACATTGATTGCTGACTATTTTTTTATTTTTTTGAGTGGAGAAAACAGTTGTTAGCAATAGAATTAAACTAATGCTCACACTGTTAATAGCCTGTTTTTATTATCATAAAGTGATAAACCAAGATGAAAACCGGAACGGGTACATTTGAACTAGTTAGGCCTCGTGATCGCGAGGGAAATTTTGAACCTGGAATTGTCAAGAAACGTCAGACAGTTTTGAATGAATCACTCGATAATAAAATACTGGCACTGTACGCCCTTGGAATGAGCTATGAGGCGATTGGTGAACACTTGCTTGATATGTATGGCCTAGAAATTTCTCCCGCTAAAATCAGCCTAATTACAGACAAATTAATACTCAGTTTCAATCGCGCTTTCGTAATGTTTTTTATTTTATCGGTTTGATATTTATTTTTTTCTCATCCTTTGTTTTTCCTGGATTTACAGCTTGTTGAGCTGCTTGATCAAAAAGTCGTATACGTAGAGGGGCTTTATGGCCGCGCACTTCGGTAAACAGTTGTTGATGCATCTCTATTTTTTTTAAGGCTGTCTTTGCAGTATTGCTTGCATTAACATCAGATGATTGTTCTTGAATTATTTTTAACTCACCAATCACTTGATTGCGTTTAGCATCGTTTGACCATAGAGGATAGCTTTTTGCAAGTAATTCAGCCGCAGCGGTTAAATTGGGCGGGGATTGGGAACTGTAGAGTTTGCTTAACTCTAACATACAAGATGGATCCCCAAGCTCAATACCTGCCTTGTAAAATTCGATTTCTTTACCCTCTCGCTGACTGAGTGCAGGATTTTTTAAAGCTGAAATCACTTCTTCAACCCATTTATTTTCTTCAAGAACCTGTTTTATTTGTTGAATTAATTTTTTATTTGGTGAGTTCAATAATTCAGAAATGATAAGGGTTGAAATGTTGTTTCTGTTATTAGGAGAACTCTTCCACAGGTCTATAACATATGTATTAATCATCCTATATGCTGTGTCTATACTATTGATAGCATCACTGTCTGATGCTTTTACCGTTTTCTCTTTTACATATAAAAATTTTATCAACTCAAGGAGCGCGCTAAAACTTTTATCGTTTTGAAAGCGATCACTATAAATTTTGTATAGTTCATCTATGTAGTGACTCGCTTTCTCAGCGGTATTTGGACTGTTCAATAGGTTAAAAAACAACTGCCCAATCTTTGCATTATTCTCAAATGCTTCAGGCGGTAACTGTGTGTTATTCCAGAATTGCTCAAAAATAGTGATTTTTTGTCCTTTTCTATCGTTTATTATCTCATCGAGCCATTGATAATCTTTAGGGTTAAATAAATCCTGGTTTGTTAAAACTTCATAACGAAGATTTCTCTTATCATCTTTATGAATTTTTTCATCCGTGTTTTTACCTTCTTTTGTATAATCGCTTGGAATTTTTCCTTCGTTATCTTTAATATTGGGATCTGCACCTAGTGATATGAAAAGCAACAAATCAGAAGAGGGGGTTTCAACATTAGCAGCTATCATATGTAAAATTGTTTTGCCATCCAGCATTCTCTCATTGATGTTTGATTTACGAAGTAATAATGAAAATATCTTTTCATTTTCTTCTAATGATTTTTTGTCTGCGCGCTCAGAATGCAAAAAAGATCTTTGTAAGTAACTTTCATATAACAAACTAGGCTCATCTTTTTTATTCATACTAAAAATATCGGGATTCTCGTCTAAAATAGCTTGCAGCTTATCAAAATCATTTTCTTTAATTGCATTAGAAGCGTTACGCATCTTCTCTGAAAATGGGATCAGTATCTTTTCTAAAGCTGCATTTGCAGCATCGCTTGCTTTTACATCAGATGGGTGCTTTTGAATTATTGTTAATTTATTAATTATTTCATGGCGGTCAATATCGTTTGACAATAGAGGATAGCTTTTTGCAAGTAATTCAGCGGCAGCGGTTAAATTGGGTGGTAATGTTGAACTATAGACTTTGCTTAGCTTTAACATAGAAGATAGATCACCAAGCTCAACGCCTGCTTTGTAAAATTCGATTTCTTTACCCTGCTGACTGAATTTAGGATCATTTAAAGCTGAAATTACTTTTTGAACCAATCCCTTTTCTTCGATAGCCTGTTTTGTTTGTTGAACTAATTTTATATTTGGCGAGTTCAATAATTCAGAAAACACAACGATTGAAAAATTGTTATCAGGCATATTATTCAACATGTCCAACATGTTTATTACAAATGTATTAATCATTTTATAGATTGCATCTATGGTATTGATGGCATCACTGTCTGATTCATTGACCGTTTTCTCTTTTAAAGATAACAAGGTTGTCAAACCTAAAAGATCATCAACACTTTCCTCGTGTTGAAGGCGATCACTATAAATTTTGTATAGTTCATCCATCGCAATTTTCTGAGCATCTTTATCTGTTTCTTGCTCGCTGATTTTTTTTAATTCGCTGATCACACTGTTACGCGACACACTATCGTTCATGACTAATGGGTATTTTTTTACTAATAATTCTATTGCTTCGACAAAATGAGGTGGGGCTGTTTTTAAATGATGATTAATGATTTCCCCTATGGCATCTACATTTCCTAGATTAGCGGCTAGTTTAAAAAAGTTTAATGCATAAGAAGAAGCACCATCATTCTGTGCTATTTCACTGCCCATGTTATAAATATTTGCACCTAGTTTCTCAGCGAGTAGATTTTCTTTTATATATTGATTAGTTTCCTCAGCAGTATTGGGATTATTCAAGAAGTTAAAAAACAGCCATCCTATTTTTGTATCATGGCTGTTATCATATGCGTAAATAGGTATCTGCTGCAGCAGACGATTATTCCAGAAATGCTCAAAAAAAGTGATTTTTTGTCCTTTTCTATCGTGCATTATCTTGTCGAACAATGGATAATTTTTAGGATTATCAAATAACTCTTTGTTTTTAAAAATTTC
>Ga0207054_1242_pt1 | contig 12603 bp, 6 predicted proteins | sample Alteio_BWMinCont_60_FD_153288 | JGI IMG/M metagenome (GOLD analysis project Ga0207054, IMG submission 153288) | Enriched cells from forest soil in Barre Woods Harvard Forest LTER site, Petersham, Massachusetts, United States -... | ecosystem: Environmental > Terrestrial > Soil > Temperate forest >... | reverse complement strand
GCCGTTCCAGTCGTTTTTTTGGTAAACATACCACCAGGATGTAACGTTATTTGACGTCATAGCCTGTTGCCAACCAAAACTGGCCGGCCAATAGCTTGCATTCCACTCATAAGCGATAAAAGGATTTTGTATTATTGGTATAATAGCCTGGTTAACCGACAATGGCTGAGTTGCCGTTCCGCTTTGCAATTGTAGCAGTGCCGGCTCATTAACCGAAGCAATGCCGGGGGCAATTGTCCAACTGGAAACCGGTGGTAACTTACGTGATGCTTTGCTTATTAATAATGACCATAATGCAGTATAGTCTTTGCCGTTACCGGCCAATACCCAGGTATAAGTATTGTGCAGTGATGTAAATACCAACTTGCCGTTGCCACTTATTTTACTGCCTGCTAAAATGTGATTTTGTGTATCAAAAATAAGGTTTTGTGAATTAGCATTATCGGCGATATAGGTTGGATCGATACTAAGCGGTGCAGTTTTGCCTTTTTGTCCCTGTAATACCAACGGAACCGATACGGTTTTTGAAGATACCGTATTTACCCGGAAAGTATTTTCCAGCCAGGATGAAGCTTTGCCTGAGCTATCGGCACGAATAATTACACCTAACCCGTTTTGCTCTACCTGTTGTTTTAGCGTGGCGCTTTCTGTTGCGCTCAACGTTTTTAAGGATGACACATCGCCTATTACGAGGTCGAATTTACTTAACAGCGTTGCCGATAAATTGTCCAGCGATTGCTTTTCGATGTTCACAAAATCCTGGCTGGTTTTATTTTTGCTGATGGTAGCTCTTGAAGCTACCGCGTAGCCATTTTGGCTAAGCCAGTTTTTTAGGAATTTATTTTCAAAATCAGGCGAAGCTGATAACATTAAAACCTTTACCGGTTTTGCAGGCTCGATAGCTACGGGGATGTTTTCTTTTTTTAGGGTATCGCTTTTGTTAATAGCCAAAAGGGTATAAGTAGCATGCCCTGTAATTTTAGGTGTGGCGGTCAGCTCGAAGTCTGATATCTTTCCAGCTGATAATTCGATAGAATCTGCCAAGGTATTTAAGCCTCTCAATACCAGCTTTACCGTTTTTGATGAGGTGTTATTATAGCGGCCCTGCACTTGTAATTGGCTGCCGGTTTTTAGTTGCTGCTGCCAGTTAATAGCTACTACGCCGCCTGGTGTGGGCGGTGGGGTGTATAGTATGGGGATGTTAGTGAGCTGTTGTAACTCAACTTCGTCTAAACCGTAGCCTAAAATGTGCAATTGCTTTATAGCCGGGTTAAAAGTATTGATATCCTCTACGCCGGATAGTAATATCGCTTTTGGGTATTTCTTTTTGATCTCTTTATCTATAGTAAAAACGGTCTTGAAATTATACTTGCTGATACTATCTACGCTGTAATTTTCGGTTAATAAGGCGGCTTCATTATCACCGGTGGTTTTTACCTGGCTGAGATACGTAACAGGCAATATGATACAAGCTAACGCCCCCATAGCGACCAATGTTGCAACGATGCGCCAAATTAAGCGACTTCGGTCGGCACGGCGATATTCCAGCCATAAAGTGAACAGGGCGAGCAAACAACAGATGATAATAACCGATAGTGTCCAACTCATCAAATTACCGGTTTAAATGGTTTAAATTTTTATAATAACCCTGCGATAACCCCATATCCACATTGGTTGATACCGGAGCAGGCATGATAGTAGCTGATGGCAACGTTTTTTGTATTGCTTTTTCAATAAGGGCAATATCACTTGTTCTGATATCCTTATTGCTTGCAGTTATGCGATGAACGGCACTTAACGCAGGTAAATAGATACCCGGTTCGGCAGATGCTTTTGCACTTAGTTGTTGCTCGGCTATCTCTAAAGTTATTTTGTCCGTTGTATTTAGCAAGAGTGTATGCTTTAATTGCTCCAATACGGCAACGGCTTTTTTCAAAGCCTCAAATCTATCAGCCGCAGCCTTGATCTGTTGTTGCGTTACCGGCTGGGTTATTTTACTCAAATCGCCGGTTAAACGTTTTTCAATTTTTATCGGTGGTGGGTTATACGATGTTTTTGCCACATAAGCGCGCGATTTTTGCTGCAGATCTTTTAGTAAACGTAAAGCCTTATATTCAAACGGCAATGCATCATTTGGTTTATACATGCGTAATTGCAGCTCGGCTTTCCACATTTCTGTTAGGGTGGCTTTAAGCTGTTCTTTAACCGCCGGTTCTAAAAATGTGGCGTCTTCGGCATTATCGTGTTTATCGGTATAGGCATCCAGAAACATTTCGGCGTTGCTGAAATTTTCAACTTTGGCCAGTTCATCATTGCCTTCTTTGCCGCTTTCATCCTCTTCGCCTAAGAATTTGCCATACCGTAAACGAAGAAGTTTTTGATCAAGGCCCAAATCATTACAGCGCCGGTTAAAAACATCCACGCTAATGCTATCCTTATCTTTTAATAATTGCTGACTATCAATAATGATCTGCCGCTCGCTCCTGAAAAACTCGGGTTTGATACTGGTGCCAGTGAGGATGCCATCCATACTCAATAGTTGGGCCGTATCCTGGATGGAAACTATATAAACGTCGGTGCGGCTTTTTTGCTGATGATTGTCCTGTGCCTGGATATAAAAGTACAATTCATCACCCGGAGTTACATTTAATGCAGGCAGATCAAGTAGTTTTTGTACGTTATATTGACGGCTATGTTGCTGAAACGACTCATCGAACTTTAATTTATATTCTTTAAACTTTACCGACTCGCCGCTGCCTTTGGCAACTGTGGCAAAGATCTGTGCGTCGGTAATGCCATAATCATCGCTCAAAGTAACAGTCAAATTAACCTTTGGCGATTCGCCCGCATCAATGTGGGTATATTGTTTAGGTGTTTTTACGCGAATTACCGGCAAGGCATCTTTAATAACCTGCACCTGGTACAGATCGGATAATTTGCCATCTATACTTACCTGGTAAAAACCTGGTTGGGTAATGTTTTTTGCTGCTTTCCACTTTGTTTTATCGTTATCAACACTGGTTAACGGCAGCTTCTCTTTTTCGTTAAATAGCAGCCATGCGTTTTTTATAGCCACATTGGTGTTGATGGTCCAGCTCACATCAGCGCCCTCTTCGGCATTGATTGTAAACTTATCCTGCCCATAGCTTGCTTTGCCGGTGTAGGCCGGTGGGGTAATCTTAATATTTACCGATTCTATCTGTGGTAACACTTTTTCGGGCGGTGTGGCGGAAGATTTACCTGAATCCCATAAACTTTGCGAAGCTGTATGCCAGTTATAATGACCCTTTGGTAGTACAAAACTTAAACCGATAGCGGCGATCATTAATATCCAGGCAATTTTAACACGTTTGGTGAATCCGCGCGGTAGGGCGGGTACATTTTGTAAGGCGGGTTCTATTTTACTCAGCTGTAACTGCTCTAATATATTTAAGCTGTTTACGGGCTTAATGGCCAGTTCGCTGCTTTCTTCCAGTTCGGGATAGGAGATATTTAAAAAACTACAGATAGTATGCAATGTAATTTGCCATGGGCGGCGGATAGTGGACAATATACCAAACAGGATAACAAACATAACCAGCGACAACCATGCCGACCAACCTAACAACCGATTTGTTAAGATACCCCAAATAAAAGCAATGCCCGCCGACAGTACAAAATCAGCTAATAACTGGTAGCTAATCCAAGTTTGCTGTAGTTTTTTTATTTTATGTAATCCTTCCCGCTCAGCCATTGTTGATTGAATTTTGTGTTTTGTGAGCCATCCACCGTTCGGCTGCAAAAAGTAATACTAACAACAGCCAGCAATAATTTGCCAGGTTAACAAACCCTGTGGTTTTAACGATAGTATTATGCGCGTGGTTACTGATATCGGGCATGAGTTGCTGTTGATCAATTATCCGCCTGTCGTTTTTACCAGTTGCTATTCCCTTGTCGTTAATTAGCAGTTTCATTACCCATGATGGAAATTCATTGCTCCAAACCAAATCGTTCCAGGTTGGGTTAAAATGACTGTAAAAATTATAAATATTCGTTTTAGCTTGTTTTTGTACGGTTAAAATTGAGTGCCCAAAACCATCGCGCCAGATTGTACCGTTATTTGTGGTCGGGTTTTCAATCAATTTAAACAAGGATATTTGATGATCCTGTTGTAATGCTACAGCAAACGCGCCATTGTTATTTAACCATGAATCTGAATTAACTACTTTGCCTTTTTCATAACGCAGTATATTGCTGCATTGTTGAAGTAATTTATCGCTAACCGGCTTATCTGACAACCAGAATAACCAGCCTTGATTTGCCGGGATTGCGCCGGGATTGCTGTACTGTTTAATAACAGTTTTTTGCTGCGTAAATTGACTAACAGACTGCAAAGCCGCTACTAAATATCCTGCATCGATAGAATTGTTATCTGTATAAACGGCAATTCGCAAGGTGGTTGTATCAACAGTTACCGGTTGTTGATTGCCGCTTTTTAAATTAATCGTGGCTACGCCATTAACCACGTTAACCACGAAGGGTGAGTTAGGCTGATCGCCGGACTTAATAGTAGCATAGTTGTAGGTAGTTCCTGATGGTTTGCTGCTGCCCTGTATTACCCGGATGATATTGCTATTGTTAAACCCGGCGCTTTGTATCCAGGTGCTGGTTGAATCGGCCGGGATATAGGTTTGCCAGTGCAGGTTTAAAGCCACTTGTGGTTTTTCACCAGTAAAATACGCTGCCTGATTTGGGGTAAAAATATATACGGGCAGGGTAGAGGTAACTACGGTATCCAATTGACGAACTAAATTCCAGTAGTTACCAGACTGTGTTTCGGTATTTAAAATGGAATCTTTAGGATGCAATAAAATTTGTTTCAGATCGGATTTAGGAAATCCACGGTCAAAATAATGTAACTCATAACCGGCATTGGTTAATGAATCGATACGGGTTTTGAATTTGGTATAAGCTACCTGCAGATTTTCCCGTGGGATCAATATCCAGCCTTTTACCTTGTTGGTTAACAGCTTTTTTTGCCATAAGGGTGTGGCTAGTAATAAAGCCAATACTATCAGCAGTAAACAACGTACAATAAACAAGGGGATATCCAGCAGTTTTAAACTACGACTACTTTTGCGCGATGCAGCATTAATTAATGATACGCTGCCTACTTTTAAAACTTTACCCGGCCTGATGTTCCATAGATGTATGGCCACCGGTATCACTACCGCTGCCATTGCAAATAACCATATGGGGTTGAGGAACATTTATTTGTTAGATATTAGTTGATTAGAGGTTAGTTAATTAGAGATTAGTTGATTAGAGGTTAGTTAATTGTCGCTACACTAAACTCTGATCTCCAATCACTAAACCATTCCTTTATTTCGCTGTATTAAAAAGTCGCGCAGCGCTTTGTCAAGTGGCTCTGAGGTATTGATCATTCGGTGGAAAATGTGTTTGCTTAATAGCTGCATCCTTATCTTTTCCTGGTGAGTTTGTAAGGTTTCCAGGTACTGGTTTTTTGCCTGTTGTCCTAACTGAACTACCTCCCCGGTTTCTAAATCCTGCAATGCGGCGTATCCTTTAAAATCAAAATCAAGTTCGTTTTGCGCCATCAACTGAAATACAATGATCTCATGTTTTAATGCAGCCAGCGAATCCAATAAACGGGTTATCCCGCCATCGGGTTGATACATATCTGTAATAAAGATCAGCATTTCTTTCCGGCCCGATCCTGCAAATAACTCTTTATAGTGTACCGGTTGCGTAAAAGTGCCTGACGGTTCAATATGCTCTAATTGATAATATAAACGCTGTAAATGTTGAGGATCAGGCTTCGAAGCCAGTGAAAACAAGCCGCCTTCTTTAAAAACATATAATCCTACGGCATCACCCTGCAAATTGGCCAAATAAGCCAATGAAGCTGCTAAGAAGCGGGCATATTCAATTTTTTTCAGCGTACCGTCATTGTGATTCATGGAAGCGCTGGCGTCGATCAAAAATCTGACCGATATACTTGTTTCCACTTCCGATTCGCGGATATAATACCTATCTGATCGTGCGTACATGCGCCAGTCCAGCCAGCGCAAGTCATCCCCGGGTTGGTAGCTGCGGTATTGACTGAATTCTAACCCCGGACCTTTTACGGTGCTCTTATTAAACCCGTTCATAAAGCCATCAATAACCGTTTTTGCCAATAGTGGCAAATTTTTGATGGTCATTAATACTTTGGGGTCCAGCAGCATCGGTTATTAATTTCGGATTTCGGATGTTCGATTTCGGATGTATTTTTTATTTGAATTGCGGAATTATTACCATTTAATTCCTGGTTAGATTACAGCGTTTTCGGTCGCTCAATTAACTTGATTAATTCCGTTGTGGCTTTGTCTGATGTAATGCCCTCGGCCTCGGCTTTAAAATTCATTAATACACGGTGCCTTAGTACGGGGGCCGCCATGGCATGAATATCTTCCATTAATATGGCGTAACGGCCTTTTAGCAAGGCGCGCGCTTTTGCGGTTAAAATTAATGCCTGCCCTGCACGTGGGCCGGCGCCCCAGCGCACCCATTCTTTTACATAATCCAGGTGTGTAGTATCCGGGCGGGTGGCACGGATTAACGAGCTTACATATCTTACCAAATCCTCGCTGATACTTACCTGGCGAACCAGTTTTTGTGCTTGCTGAATCTCTTCAGCTGTTATTACTGCGTTTACAGTTGCTTTTATTGTACCCGTTGTACGATTGAGTACTTCGAATTCTTCTTCAACGGTTGGGTAACCAATGCGTACCAGCAATAAAAAGCGGTCGAGTTGTGCCTCGGGTAGCGGGTAAGTCCCGGCTTGCTCAATAGGATTTTGGGTAGCGAGAATAAAAAATGGCTTATCCAGTGGGTAGGTTTGCCCGCCGTAGGTTACCTCAAACTCCTGCATAGCCTCTAACAGGGCCGACTGTGTTTTGGGCGGTGTACGGTTGATCTCATCCGCCAAAATAATATTAGCAAATAATGGGCCTTTGTTAAATTTAAAAAAGCGTTTGCCGGTGGCATGATCTTCTTCTAAAATCTCTGTTCCTACAATATCGGTAGGCATTAAATCGGGTGTAAACTGGATGCGCCTGAAGGAAAGATGCAGTGCCTGCGACATGGTTTTTACCAGCAATGTTTTGGCTAAACCCGGTACGCCCTCTAACAAACAATGTCCGCCTGCCAGGAATGCGACAAGCAACTCATCCAAAATATGTTCCTGTCCTACAATTACCTTTTGTATCTCTGTTTTTAGCTGTGGTAGCTTAGCCAACAGCGTTTTTATATTGTCTTCAGTAAGTTCCAAACCCTTTATAATATTAAAATATGGTCGATGCGTTTAATTCATCACAATATCACTCTTTTTTATAAAAAATCAGGGGTAGTTTTGATAAAATTTAAACGAAGTATCCAAAAAATTACAAGTCGGATAAGTTATTTACAACTTTGGATGAAATTTTCCATTAATTTTAGAGTTTCTATATCAAATGACCATAATTTCAAAAGCAAAATTCACATTTACCCGCTTTAGTTACCACTCGGGCGATTGGGATACCGACCAGCGTATGCCATCCAATATATTGAATTCATTGCTCGAGTATACCACTATACCCATTGAAGCCAAAGAAAGGGTAGTGGCTTTAAGTAGCCCCGATATTTTTTCCTCTCCATTTAGCTATATCAGCGGGCATAAACTGGTGCAGTTTGATGAGCAGGAACGGGCCAACTTTAAAAAATATGTTCAAAACGGTGGTTTTGTTTTTGCCGACGATTGTAACCATGATATTGACGGCCTTTTTGCCAAATCATTCGAAGCGCAAATGGCGCAGCTTTTTGGAAATGACGCATTGAAGAAAATACCGAACGACCACCCCATCTATCATTCATTTTTTACTTTTAAAGGACCACCCAACACCTCATTTGAGCTAAATGGATGGGGCGACGACCTGATACATGATTACCTGAAAGCCATTACGATTAACGGCCGCATAGCAGTTTTATATAGTAACAAGGATTATGGCTGCGAGTGGGATTATGATTTCAGGAACAAACGTTTCCTATCTGAAGATAACACCAAGTTTGGAGTGAATATTGTGGTGTATGCCATGGGCTCATAATAAAAGGAAAACCAAATTTCTAAAAATTTGATTATAAAAAAAGCCGGCTCAATTTGAGCCGGCTTTTTTGTGATTTGATTTTCAGTTGTGAATCAACTAAATATTATTATCTGCCTATAAGCGGATTGTATTGTTCTTCGTTACCAGACATTGGCCAGATATAGGAAGTTCCGTAACCGCCTACTGCAACTGCAGGTACTGAGCCTTTTGCAGGAATAGGTAAGCCTTCGCGTAACAGGTCGGCCCATCTTAAGCCTTCACCCAGGAATTCAATATTCCTTTCTTCTAAAATCTGAGCCTGAGTGGCTGTTACAAATACCGTAGTTGGATCAGACCTTTGTCTTACCGCGTTAAGCAACGCTACCGCTTGCGGATCTGTTGGGCCAACACTCAATGAGCGAGCCTCGGCTAAATTTAAAAGCACTTCAGAATATCTCATCACAGTTGCCCAATCCAGGTATGGAGAGCCCAGGGGCCATTTGGTAAGGCTGGAGTGACCGGTTTTAGCGCTTACACTAATAAACCCTCTTCTTGCATCTGTCGCTTTCCAGCCGGCATCAGTAAATAAGGTACTGCTGGTATTTATATAAAATTCGGTAGAGCCTACAGAGTTAAAATAACTGGCCAGCTGATTTTGTGTACCCGCTGTTTCTACAGTGGTAAACGGTTCAGAAAATATAGACTCAGTTGTAGTATACGGGGGAGCAAATACATTGGCAATTTTGGCCTGTAAAGCATAAGCCACGCCCGAAGTTGCTGTAAAAGGAGCTGTAGCGCTCACAATTTTGTTAGCTTCGGTAATTACACTGGCGTATTGACCCATTGCCAGGTAAACCCTGGTTTTAAAAGCTATAGCTGTATTGCGGGATGCCCTGATGGTATTTGATACTGCATCTGTACCGTAAGATATAGGTAAGCCGGTTTCGGCGGCATTCAAATCAGCTATTACCTGCGCATAAACCTGGGTTATTGAAGCAGGAGCCAGGTTAAAATTACCGTAAGCCGAGTTTCCTGTTAAACGTAACGGTACAGCCGGGCTTGAACCCGAAGAATAAGGAACGCAATACATATCTAACAGCGCATAATAAGCCAATGCACGTACAAACTGCGCTTCGGCAATATAATTTGCTGCTAAAGTGCTTCCTACTACAGTGGTGCCATAAGTTTTCATTCCATCAATAAAAAGATTACAGTCGTTAATTGCTGTATAACAATTGCTCCATAAGTTTAATACTTCAGAGCTGGTGGAAGTTACTGTTTCTGTCCAGGTTTGATAGGCTGTAATGGAGTTTGCTGTAGAGTTTATCCAGTTATCAGCTTTTACGTCGTTATATATTTGAAAACGACCACCATATATTTGGCCTGTCCGTAAAGCGGCATACAAGCCTAAAACCTGTGCATTAATACGCGCGGGAGTTGAAAATGCAACGCCGCCCTGGTTGGAAATGGACGTAGGCAGAGGCGGATATAATTGACCCTTTTGGCAAGAATAGCTCATAAGCAATGCTATGCCGATTATGAATATAAATTTCTTTTTCATTTCTTTCAAATTAACGGTTAAAATTTAAGTGAGAAACCTGCTGTAAGCGTCCTGCCATTACCTGCTGTATTCCTGTCAACACCAGGTAAGCTGTTTGAGGTACCATTTGAGCCAACTTCAGGATCAGGACCCGGATATTTGGTGACGATGAATAAATTTTGCCCCGTAACATATACACGAACACTTTTTACACCAATCCTGGTTAAAATAGGGTTAGGAAGCGTGTATCCAAAATTTATAGTTTTCACTTTCAGGAAATCTCCCCGGTAGGTATTAAAATCTGTCGGGAATGATGTACCGTTTGAAACGTTATCACCAAAAACAACTTTCGGATAAGCGGCTACCTGGCCAGGTGTGGTCCAGTGATTTAAAATAACAGTTGAGTTATTCCAGAAACGCTGGTCTGTTAAAGTAGCCTGGGTACCGTAATAAAGATAAAAGCCCAGTTGGTAAGTCATCAAAACATTCAAATCAAAGTTTTTATAATGGAAGGTGTTACTAAAGCCGCCAATTTCTTTAGGTACAGCATTTCCGTAATCACTTGCATCAGCTGCCTGGTTTATACCGGTACCTGATTTTGCAACATATGGTGTACCGTCCATGTTAAACCAGTGTTGTGTGCCGGTAAACGTATATTCAACTTTTTGCCCTGCGGCGTTAAGGAATATTCTCTCCCCATTGGCAGGGTCAACACCTGCAGACCTGATTATATATAAATCACCGATAGACCCGCCTACACGGTTGATGTTGGCTATTTCAAGATTTGATGTTGAGTAGGTGATAGAGTTTGTACCCGGTAATAACGCGGTTATTTTGTTTTGGTTAAAGCTGATGTTAAAGTTGGCATTCCACCTGAATGCACCTTTCCTGATGATCTCTGCATTTACGTTAAATTCAAGACCGCGGTTAAACATTGAACCAATGTTAACAGAAGGTGAACCCGGTAATCCGGCTGAAGGGGGTTCAGGGTAAGCTAATATCAAACCGGTTGTGTTGTCTTTATAATAATCAACCGAACCGGTGATACGATCATTCAGGATACCAAAATCAAAACCACCGTCAACTTTCGAGCTGGTTTCCCATGCTAACGAATTATTACCTGTGGCTCCCGGTACTAACGTTCCGTTACCATTAAATAAGCCGGTTGCGCTATAAGTACCGTATGAGGCGTAAGCACTTAAGCCGGCATTATTACCTACACGGCCCCAGCTTCCCCTGGCCTTAAAGCTGCTAAAGATTTTATCTAAACCGGCATTTTTCCAGAAGTTTTCTTTTGTAATTTCCCATCCTGCACCCACACTTGGGAAAATACCATATTTTTTATCAGATCCGAACTGGGATGCACCATCACGCCTTACTGAACCTGTTAAAAAATATTTCTCGTCAAAGTTATAATTTAAACGACCGAAAAATGACACCAGGTATGTATAGGCGAGGCTTGGATTTGGAAACGATGTGGCTACGTTCTGGAATCCGGCCTGTATTACGTTAAATGCGGGGTCTGAAAGAATACTGCGGTTTAATCCAAATCCGACAACCGAGTTACCTTCCTGCTCATTACCTAACAACAATGAAAGGGTGTGTTTGCCAAAACTTTTGTCAAACTGGGCAGTATTATCCCAGGTATAATGTTTGTTTGCAATATATTGATCAGTAGAGCTTGCATTGTTTGTAACGGTACCATTAGCAGCAACTGAAAAATTCTGTACAGGATCATTAAAGCTGTCATTGGTTGAAAATAAGTAATCAATGCCATAGGTGGTTTTTAAGGTGATCCATGGTAAGGGTTTAACCTGTAAATAGATGGAACTGGACAGGTGATTGATCTCGTTATTGTAACGGTCAAGATCAATTGATGGCAATGGGTTTGGGTAACTAATTGAGAAACCTTTGTCTGCACCTGTTCCCAGCGAACCGGTAGAGGTGTTTAAATTATAAGTTCCATCATTATTGTAGGGTGATAAGTTTGGTGGTAATAATACAGCCAAACGTCCTAACCCTGTAGTACCATAAGCCTCGCCTGATAATGAACCTGAAGATATAGCTGCAAGATTCTCATTGTTCTGGTAAGATAACTTCATGCCTATAGTAATGTATTTATTGGGCCTGTGATCGACATTGAATAACATGCTTTTGTTATCAAATTCATAGCTCCTCAATACCCCGGTTTGTTTGCTCCAGTTAGCAGAACCATAATAGCTTGTTTTCTCGCTACCGCCTGACACACTTATTGTACTATTATAAGATATGCCTTTTTGGTATAATAATTTTTCCCAATCGGTATTTATCGGGTTGCCGTTAGCGTCGGTACCTATTACCGCTGCAGTAGTTGCCAAATTACCACCACCATTTACAATAGCTTCATTTTTTTCTGCAACATACTGATCTGCGTTCAAAACCTTAGGTAACCTGTTTACAGATGTTTCACCTATCCAGCTGTCTAAACTAACAACCGCATCGCCTTTTTTACCCTTTTTTGTAGTGATGATAACAACGCCATTTGCACCGCGGCTACCGTAAATAGCGGTTGCAGAGGCATCCTTTAATATTTGGATGTCATCTATATCATCCGGGTTGATGTTTGACAAGGCATTACCGCCCGATTCGCCACCGCTAAAATCACCGGTAAAGGCTACAATACCGTCTACCACAATCAATGGTTGTGAACTTAAATTGATGGAGTTTGTACCACGAATGTGGAATACAGGCGGTGTGTTTAATACGCTGTTCGGGATAGTGATCTGCACACCGGCTGCTTTACCCGCAAGCGCCTGTTCAAAATTCTGTACAGGCTGTTCAACCAGGTCCTGTCCCTTAATTTGGCCAACGGCCGCAACGTTATCTCTCCGGTTTATTGTACCGTAACCGATAACCATAACATCTGACAATAATGTTTGGTCAGACTCCATAACCACGTTGATGGTTGATCCGGTTACCTGG
>Ga0207054_1239_pt1 | contig 12940 bp, 6 predicted proteins | sample Alteio_BWMinCont_60_FD_153288 | JGI IMG/M metagenome (GOLD analysis project Ga0207054, IMG submission 153288) | Enriched cells from forest soil in Barre Woods Harvard Forest LTER site, Petersham, Massachusetts, United States -... | ecosystem: Environmental > Terrestrial > Soil > Temperate forest >... | reverse complement strand
ATCGCGCGAATTGCTGATCTTATAATGCCATGTGCTATTACCTGAAGCCTTAAGGTGAGTAGTTGCTTTTCCAATTTCATCGGCACCTACAATAAATACTCTTGCATCACTGGCTTTAGCCTTTGTGTATCTGTCAAGTTCGGTAGGTGTAAGTACCTCAGCAGGGTTTAGTAATTCGCCAGAACCGGCAACGATCATATTAGATGGTACAGTAACGGTGTAATCAAAATCGCCATACTCCAGGTAAAACTCCGAAGCGCCTAAATAAGGTTCCGTGTTCCAGCCCTGCACTTCATCATACACACACATGCGTGGGTACCATTGTGCAATTTCATATATCCTTCCATTCTTGGTTTCTGTCCTTCCCATTCTATCCGAACCATCAGGCGGAACCAGGAAACTGAATGCTATTTTTATTGTGATCTTATCACCTTTTGCTTTCAAAGGGCTCTTAAGCCTTATCTGCATGCGGGTATCGCTTATTACATATTCGGGCGATGATGTTTCGGTGCCCTTCACTACAGCAACTGATTTAATACTGTCGCCACCCTGAAACTCTACATTACCAAAACGGCCTCCGCCAACAGGGGTTTTATAATGCCCGCGAGATGTTGGTGTAAAAAGGTTCTGGTCGAGTTGCAGCCATACATAGCTCAGCTCATCGGGGCTATTGTTAGTATAGGTAATTTCTACAGTGCCGCTTATTTGTTTTTTAGCAGTATCTAATGTTGCCGCAATTTTATAATCGGCACGGTTTTGCCAGTACATAGGGCCGGGGGTTCCGCTACCGCTACGGTAAGGTTGGCCGGGCTCATTCAAAAAAGTAGGGTCGAAGGCCTGATGTGCATCATAGTAGCCATTTTGTGCCTTGCCTAACTGGCAACATAGCATCAATGAAAGAACTGTAACGGTAGATAATAATTTCATAAATGGGAAGTATTTATAGAGTAGCGAAAATAGGAAAAATCCCGTTTATAGGCGGCACACAGGTACGATTACTGCTTTACTTCGCCTTCTTACCTTTATATAGGTATTGGTGAAACCACTACTTATTACCTAATTATCAATTATATATACCTGGTAAAAACCAGAATTCTAAATCCTCTAAGGATTTTATTGCGCACTATCGCCAGCACCCATATCGGGGCCCATATCTATGCTGTTGTTCTTCTTTTTGAATAACGAAATATCCGTTTGTCCGAATTTATAGCTTGCAGTAAACTGGAAGAAACGGGCATCTCTGCGGCGCGAAGTGGTTTCGTTATACAATGGTACACCAATAGGGTTCGTTGCGGTAACATATGTACCTGAAACTGCTGTGGCAAAAACATCTTTTACATTAAAGGTCATCGAAAGTTTATTGTTTTTCATAAAGTCTTTCTTGATAGCAACATCAAAAGAGTAGTTAGGGTCTATATATCCGCTTGCTGATGGGGTAATACCACCGCCGCCTCCCATACCACCCATACCGCCGCCGCCCCAACGTCCGCCGCCACTGCCACCCGGAGGTACTTCGGCTTTAGATGTATAGTTGCCATTGAACTGCAGACTGAAGTTTTTAGGGAGTTTGAATGTAAGATTAAGCTTTGCAAAATAGCTCAGGAATTTTTTTGCGGTATCGGCAATACCCAGGTTTGTTGCATCTATACCCGATTCGAAAAAGTTAATGTTGCCGGTAATATCGAGAAAATTACCAATAGAGTTTTGCGATGTCAACTCCAACCCCTCTGAATAAGCAGACTTAGCATTTTCGTAAGTACTGAAATACTGTATCTGGCTCAAGAGGGGATCACTGTGAGATGAATCTAACTGTGTGGTAATAATATTTTGGGTAAGCTTATAATATGCCGAAATAAGAATATTATTTTTCTTGTTGAAATTCTTTATCAGGTTCAACTCAAACGAGTGCATATAAGCAGGCCTAAGGTTTGGGTTACCTGTTTGTATGTTTTCTGCATTAGAGTAATTATTAACTACCAACTGACTGAAATTTGGGCGGGTAATGTGGGTAGTATAGCTTAATTGCAAGTCGGCACTTTCAGTTAAGTGGTAAGTTGCAAATGCACTTGGGAACAAATACAACAAAGACTGTGGAGCAAGTTTCAATGTATCAATAGATGTGGTTACCTGGCCACTGTAAAAAGATTGCTCCACCCGAACTGCAGCTTGTGCACTAAGCAAGACACTGAAATCGTGGCTATAACTAAAGTAGCCTGCATATACCTGTTGGTTGTATTTGGTAGTATTGCTTTCGCCCGGTATTTCACCAAAGTCTTCTAATTTAATATCGCTCACACTATTAACATTAGTGATAGTTGCCATAGCACCTGCATCTATCTTCGATTTTTTTGTAACCGGGTTGGTAAAGTCTAGTTTAGCAACATAGTATCCGCTACCGCCATTGCTGGTTTGGTCTTCTTTTATCTGCGATATATCAAATCCGTTTGAATTGTAGTTGGTTATAACATAAGTACCGTTACCCGTAGTACTGCCCTGATTAGCAGTAATACTACCTGTTATATTTTCTTCGTCTTTCGGATAAAGGTGTTTAAACAATACCGATGCACCAATGCTATTAAATATGCGTGGAGAGTTTGAATATTCAATGGTATTAGAACTTGTCATAGGGTTGTTACCATGCAGGGTATCGGTAGCAGTGTGCAAATTATCAGAACTGGTAAAGTTGCCTGTTCCAAAAGTTCCGGTAACGGTAAGTGTATTGCGGTTGTCGATAAAATAATCGAACCCGGCACGTGCAAAACCAAAATAACCATTCATGGTATTGGTATCGTGCTGATTGGTATTCAGGAAGGGAGGCGTATTGCTTTTATCGGTCGTATCAATGGCATCTTTTGTTTCGTTGCCATACATTTTGTGCTTTATCTGTTTGTAAAACAAATTTGCAAACACATTTATTTTCTTTTGCCTTACGTTAAGATCAAGTCCACCTGAGTATTTGCCATATTCATCAATTCCGCCACGCACCATGCCATTGTAGCCGAGTGCCTGGTTATGCTTCATAATAATATTTATTATGCCACCTGTACCTGCCGATGCATCGTATTTGGCAGATGGGTTTGTTATCACTTCTATCTTATCAATTTCATCAGCCGGTATTTGGTCAATAGTGAGTGAGCTTGGCATACCGTCAACATAAATTTGCGGAGAGGAGTTACGCAATGTTACATTACCATCGATATCCACATTAACGGCAGGAATGGTTTTAAGCACATCCTCAGCTGTACCACCTGCATTGGTAATACTTTTTGTAACATCAAATACTCGTTTATCTAATTTAATTTCCATTGGCGGAGGATCTCCGTTTACTGTAACAGCCTTTAGCTGATGGGTTGTGGTACCCAGTTTAATATTTCCCAAGTCCTTATCAACAACATCAATTACACCTTCAAGGCCTGCGGTGGGGTCTCCGCTATTATTGTTTGCCTGAGCAGCCTGCATCTTTTTTGCTTTGGCCATCATGGTACTTAAATCGAATGAAAGCGTTTTGGTATATATGTTATATCCTATTGAGGTTATTTGCAACGTGTACGTTATAGGTGTAAACATAGGACCCGACACTGGCAATTTTTCTAAACTGAAATCTCCGTTATCGGTAGTAAGCTGGCCTGCAATAATTACTGTCTTCATGGTTTGTGATGCAGAATCCCACTTGGGGCCGGTAAGCTGAACGGCTGCAAAAGGAATGCTTTGGCCTGTAGCGCTATCTATTACCTTACCATAAAAGTGCCCTGAATTCAGACGGCTCTTCATTGAACTCCCACTAAATCCTCCCATTTGTGCATTAACGCCTATCGAAATAAGCGATAATAAAAGGATACTGATAACTGAATGTCTTTTCATATGGAGAGCAATTAGGGTCGGCAAATTTACAAAGAATCGTGCATAGTGGGGTCGCCATGCATATCGCGCTGATGGCCAAGCCTTTTACCCATGTTCTGCATGAGTTCATCAAACTTCTTTTTTTGGTCGGCATTACATATTTGCCTTATGGCAAGCGAGCTTCTGAACATTTCCTTTTGAAGTGCTATTCTGCATGTACCTACCGAATCGGCATACATAAACGCATGCAGGCTATCGGGTGTATCAGTTGCCATACATTTAAATACTTCCTTTTGCAGTCTTGCAATCTCCGATTGGTATTTCTGCATTTTATCAGCATGCCCATGGAATATTTTTTCGACTTTGCCTTGCTGTGCACTATCAAAATTGAGCTGCTTGGTAAGGAACATCATGCCTCTATCCTGCATATTATGAAAGCCCTGATGCATCATACGGTCATTACTATGCCCTTTTTTATGCATCATCCACCAGCTTCCAATAAAAGCCAGGTTTAGCATAAGCATTACTATTAATATGGTATTGGTCAGCCGGGTACTCATGGTCAGTTTATTTTATCCTGTTCAATTATCTGTTATCGCTGCAATTGCAGTTATGGTTCCGAAAGCCCCCGTGAAAACCTCCATAATCCCCACGGTGAGCTCCGAAACCTCTGTGGAAGTTCCCAAAACTGCCATGCTCCCTTCCACGAAAATCATAGCGATGCGAATGTCTGTGATGCATTGAACAATGTGCCACAGCAAAAAAAAGAATGTTGAAAGCAATTAATGCTATCAGTAATATGTTTGTGAGCTTTGGGTTATTCATGTGACGTAGTTTTATTATTGTTCAACCAATCGTTACTTATATCGGCAACCTGGTAATCATTTACCAGATCATCTATTGTTGCAGTGGCTACCACAGGGGTTTGTTGTGCCGGAGTTTCAAAAACATATTTTATAGTGTAGGCATTAAGGCAAACCAGAACTAAAACTGCTGCTGCTTTAAGCAAAACAGAAGCAGATAAAAATGGTTCGTTCTTTACTGCACTTATACGTTGCATAGTTCTATCTGCATAAAATGCCGGTACATCAACAGAGTTAATGTTCTTTGCAGCACCCAGTGTACTTTCAATTGCCTTTTCTATGTTTTGGTTTGTTTCCATCTTATACACAATTAGACGATGTTACTTTTTAAAACTTGTGTTATCGTAATAATATTTATGCAGTTTCTTACGCAAAGCAGCCCTGGCCCTGAATAATAATGCCTCAACTGACGACACGCTTACAGTCATGGTTTCTGCTACTTCTTTATAATTCATGCCTTGCATTTCGTATAATAAAAAGGCTGTATGCTGGTTTTCGGGTAATGTTTCAAGGGCAGCATATAATACTTTGGCATGTTCTTTATTTTCTAATACTATGCCCGGGTGCTGAAAGTTGCTCGGAATTTCAATGGGTTCTTCGTCGCGATTAAAGAGGGGTTGCAATAAGGCATGGCGCTTTTTACGCTTAGTCCACTTTAAATGATCGTAGCATTTATTTATTGCAATGCGGTAAAGCCATGTTTTAATATGAGCTCCCTCACGAAATGTATTAATACTGCGGTATGCTTCTACAAAAGCTTCCTGCGAAAGGTCTTCTGCATCTTCGGTATTAGGCACTATACCCAGACACAAGTTAAAAACACTTTTGCCAAAAGTATTTACCAAATGCCTGAAGGCATCTTCGTCTTTATTCTTTAACGCTTGTATATCTATATCTAAAGGCATGGAGTGTCCTTATAACTATTAGACGATTAAGGCGTTTAAAAACCTTTGGTATATTTTCACCACGTTCAAAATAACATTTTATATCCTGAAATTTAATGTATCTTCACTTTAAATATTAATCTGCCACTTTACGCATGCCTTGGTTAAAGAAATTAGTGGGCCTTAAAATAGTTAAGTGGGCAATAGGGCTGGTTCTTGTTCTTATAGCAGCCACATGGTTTTGCAATCATTGGGTAATTACATCAACCCGCAGCCAGTTATTTAATACAGTAGAGACTGTACCATTTCGTAAAGTAGGTTTGCTGCTGGGTACCAACAAATCGTGGCATGGGGCCGAGAACCCTTATTTTAAATACAGGATAGATGCCGCTGTAGAGCTTTATAAAGCCGGTAAAATAAAGCACATTATTGTAAGCGGCGATAATCATTTAAGCTATTACGACGAGGCCAAGGACATGAAAGATTCTTTACTGAAACAGGGCATCCCCGATTCGTGCATTACCCTCGATTATGCGGGGTTCCGTACCTTCGACTCAATGGTGCGTTGCCTCGAAATATTCGGGCAGGATAGCGTTACAGTAATCTCTCAGGCATTCCATAATGAACGCGCCATATTTATTGGCAATTATTATAAGATGCATGCTGTAGGATTTAATGCACAAGACCCTCCTGCCATGTTTTCGGTGCAAACTAGGATACGTGAATACCTGGCTAAGTTTAAAGCAGTGTTAGATGTTTATGTACTGCATACTTCACCACACTTTTTAGGCCCTAAGGTGAAGATATAACAGAACTACCTTATACTATTAGTGGTACAGTTTCTTAATGATAAGGCCATCGTTAGTCTGAATCTTTACAATGTATATCTCACCAGGGGCAAGATTTAGTTGAAGACTATTATTGTAAGCATTTGTCCTTATATCCTCAATAACTTTCTTACCAACAATATCATATACCGAAACAACCACATCAGATGGTTTTGCAAGATTAAACTGAACCAAAGCACCATTCGTATTTGATACTACATTCACGTTCGACGGCAATACATTAATGTTTGTAACACTCTCAGGAGTACGGCAAACCTCACCCGGGCTAAGCTTGGTAAATTGCAGTATAAAGTCTGTTTCCTGTTGAGGGCTGGTAACGTTATATGTATAGCTTGGATTCGAACTAAAGTTATTCAGTAATTTACCGGTTGCCTTATCAATTAAATTAATACACTGGTATTCATTAACTGAGCCTTCCATAGTTATAGTATGCTTAGCTATTACCTGGCCTATTGCTGTAAGCGGTATTTCCTGTACCACTTCAGAATCAGGAAGTGATTTTACCTGCATTATCATATTGTCGGCACTGGTAGTGTAAAGTATTGGAACACCAATAGTTTTACTGAACATAAAACGAGCATCGGTAGCAAGGTTATATGTTTTGCTAAATCCAGATCCAAACTTAACGGTAGTAGGGCACGAAAAAATATTTGCATCATTAGATAACTGGAAAGTAACACCCGGATCATTAACAGTTCCCGGGCCAAATGCCACATCTAGCGGAGCGCTGCCAGAGCCATACAATTTTTCGGTTTCAACAAATACAGCAGTTCCTGGCGAAGTAGCAGCAACACCAAAACCCTGACACATAGGTATGGCATCGGTTGCTGTTGCTACCCATGATCCGCTTGATTCCATTAAATAATAGCTTGCCTGTAATCCAAGGCCCGGATTTTGTTGCTTAAACTTAGTCCAGCTAATAGCTGAAGCATATGGATTACCAATTACATTAAATCCATCCAAGCCGGCAGGAGTAACAGTTATAGAGGTAACGTGGGCAGGAGCACCCACTGTTGGAACACCATGCTGCACATATGTAAATGGATCTGACATGGTATTTATTGAAGTAGCCAGGAACATAAATATACCATCGCCCGGTTGAATTACATAGTTAATACCAGGGCTTGCGTATGTAGTTATAGGAACATAACATGCAGAACCGGTACTTGATTTTGTTTCATCAACTTTATCTACCGAAATGAAACCACTGCCTGAACCTGATGTACCATTAGGGCCACCTACACCACTCATATACATAATATTAGGCGCCGTTTGGTTACTTATATTCCAGTCACCTATTGTAGTTGCTATAGGTGCTGAAAGCACAATATCTGCTGCTGCTGTTCCACGAACACTTTCATAACGCTGTACCAGGAAACTATCTACTATAGTTGCATTTGCGGTACTTGCAATCGTTCCTATTCTACCTGTATTTGATGAATTAGATATTAGTGTCATGATCTTACCTGTAGCAGCTTTTAATGTACCCTTCTGCATAGAGATACTATCGTTAAAGCTTTCATTTGCCGTAAGAGTTACAGTATTTGCCAGCGCACTGCAATTTACAGTAAGGTCATATAATTGAATAGAAGTTGTTCCACCCAGGTTATGGTTGGCAACAGCACCATTAAATGTTACCATACCTGTACCTGCAGTAAAGGTTGAATTATTGGTAAGGTCAGAGCCTAGTGTCAATATACCATTGTCGCCTAAAAATGTGCCACCATTGGTAAACGCACCTGTAACAGCCATAGTTTTACGTGATGAGCTGCAATCGAATGTACCACCGCTATTAATTACAAAGGTGCCTGTAGCATTTTCATTGGCAGTTATAATTGCATTGTAACTGCTAATGCCTACATTATTAAATGTTGAAGAAGCAGTACCACCAATACTTTGGGTAGTAGTAGTTCCGGTAAAATTGGTAGTAGAACCGGCAGCACTGTATGAACCGACAGCATTATTGTTTGTAAAATTACCACCTACGTTCAATGTACCCGATATGGTCATTGCGCCGCCTGAAAAAGTTACATTGGTATCTACTGTAAGCGTAGTTGCGCCTGCAGCTAAAGTACCTGTGCGCGCTAAAAGATTGCCGTTAACTTCGTCATTAAGGCCGGCTGATATGGTTACTGTATTACCAACACCGGGGTTGCAGGTTACACTGCCAAACTTAGTTGCAGAGGTACCACCAACTGTAAGTGCGGCATCAAAATAAGTAATACCATTCCCACCGGCAAAGGCTGCAATGCCGCTATTGTTTGAAAAATTATTATTTACCACTAATGAATGGCCGGAAGGTGATTGACTTACGACACCACTGGTAATTACAAATGTACCACCAACGTACGTTGAATCGAGCAATTCTATTGTATCGTTTGGCGCTGATGCTGTGTTATTTATAATAACATTATTAAAATTAGTTGTAACCGTACCTTTAATTTTTTGGTTGCTAACTGCGCCGTTAAAAGTTGTTGTATTAGTACCTGCTGTTAACCCTGTACCGGTATGAAAATTAGATAAGTTGCCACCAATATTTAAAGGGCCTGTTGTAAATGACATTATTGCATCAGAGTGTATTGATACATTACCCAAAACAGCAACCGTGTGCGTTGTTGCAGGAAGTGTTACGATACCGGTACCAATTGCATTACCCACAATTAAATTTCCATTAACTGTAAGGTTACCGGCAATAGTTTTACTAACAGAACTTCCACCTGAATAAAGATCGAGGTTGCCATAATTGGTAGGAGTAAGTGATATAACCTGTGCAGCATTTGCCTGATAAATAACTGTACTGGCATTGGTAAGTGTAATATGCGGGCCGGTAAACAATGTTGGGAAAGGTACAACTGTAGGGTCAGTTTTTACTCCTAATATTAATGTAGCATTATCCTGCACACTAAAGAGTGCACCAACAGCAGCTCCCATCAATGTAAAGGTTTGGCAATGTAATACACCTTGTGTTAAAGTTAAGCCTGTAGTATTTACAGTTATACCTTCTTTATATAAAAATAAAGTATCGCTGGCATGCGCCAGGTTAACCGTCATATTTTTTACGGTTATAGCCTGTGTGCCTCCAATATAATTTTTTGCAGTTGTATTACCTGTAAATAATATATTTCCGGTGCTTGATGTAAAGGCAGTGCCCGAATTATTTAAGAATGCACAGCCTATTGTTACTACCTGTGGCGATGCATTACCAAAAGTACCTGCTGTTGTTACTGTTATTAATTCCAAAGTATCCTGAACAACTGTAGACTTACTTACAGTGAGCGATCCGTTCGTAATTCTTACGTCGCTAAAATTTGTTGTTTGGGTACCTGTTAAAGTTTGAGCACCTACAAAATATACCCAACCATTCCTGCCAACAAAAGCTGAAGTAGCATCGTTATTGGTAAAGCCTTTTAAACAGGTCAGTGAATAATTACTTGTTGATTGGTCGAAGGTTCCGGCAGTAAGAAGGAACAAGTTATTTACTTGGATAGAATCGGCAAGTGTTACGACATCGGTAGCATTACCGTTGACAGTTAAATTATAAAATTGTAATGGTAACGGATTCAAACCAGGACCACCTGTACCACCAATAAGCTGTATAGCGCCTGCTCCTCCCGTAAAAGTAGTAGTATTGGTAAAGTATGTGTATGTTCCGTTATCAGTATAATTGCCGCCCACCTTTAAGTTACCGGCACCAGTATAGGTCAATGTTCCATTGAGAAGCAAATTACCGGCAGTGCTAAGTGTACCTGTAGATAAGGTCATGGTTCCGCCACTGGCAATGGTTGTATTGGCAGACATAGTTGCAACTACTGTACCACCGGTTACTAATCCACTAGGGCCATTAATAAAAAGATTTGCACCAGTAAATCCACCTACACCTGTAAATGTTATTGTTCCTGTATTGTATATATCACCTGTTGCTAATAATTTGCCGGTACCCATTGTAATGGTCTGCCCGTTATAATTAGTTATACTATCTGTAATAGTAGATTGATTCAATGTACCTGTGGTAAATGTAATGCCGCCACTGATATTATATAAGTTGCCTGTAATTGTAACTGTACTACTTACAGCATTTAAAGTTGGGGATGCTGCGCTACTGTTGTTATAAAAATTACCACCGGCAGTTACAGTACCACCTATTGAAAATGTAATAGTTCCTGTATTGTATATATCGCCGGTTACCAATAATTTACCATTGGTATATGATATAACTGTTGAACTACCCATAATAGCAACACTATCTGTTACTGTTATTGTTTTTGTAGTGCCCGATAATGTACCGTTCTTTACAGTAAGATTGTTATTTATGGTTGTATTAGAACCTGTTGCCAAAACTGAGTTTCCGGAACCTGGATTACAAATTACATTGTAAAACAAATTGGTTTGTGTTGAAGCAGCAAGGGTAACATTACCTGTGCCCACACCAAAATAAACTGTGCCGTTTTCAGGAGCTATTGCTGTAGCGCTTGCAGCATTGGTAAATGCGCCTTCAACTAATAATGAATAGTTTGATAATGATACATCAAAAATACCTTTAGTAATATCAAATGTACCAAGCACAGTAGTAGAATCACCCAGTGTTACTGTATTACCCACAGCAACCATTGACACTGTAAGATTATTGAATGTAGTTGGTTTTGTGCCACCCAATGTTTGGTTAACCGCACCGTTAAATGTTACAGTTGAAGCACTTGCCCTGAGCCCTGTAATACCCGCACTCATTGTTAGGGTACTGTTATTCGTAAAATTGCCCGTAAGTTTTAATGAACCTGCACCTGAAAAATATATGGCGCCATCGGTATTAATAGTACAATTACCATACGGACTTGCACCATTAAGTGTTATTACATTGGTTGTAGCAGTAAGTACTACACCCGAAGATGCATTATTGCCAATAATTAAATTGTTAGCAACATTTAATGCAGCAGCACTTGATAAGGAAGCGGTATCCACCGTACCTACACCGGTATATATATCTAAATTACCGTAAGTAGTTGTAGTTACAACTTGCGATGTATTCGCCTGGTATATAACAGTACTTGTAGCCGCAATAGCAAATGTTTTGGTAGCTGGGAAAGAAACCGCTGTAGCAACTGTAGGTAACCCAAGAATGAAAGTAGTACCCGCAGATATAGTAGTGGTGAGTGCTGCCAGACTTCCTATAACACTATTTGCTTTACAGTGAAACACACCCTGCGATATTTTAAAAGCAGTATTTACCGTTAAGGCTGAATTATTCAGATATAGCGTATCAGTTTGATGGGCCAGGTTAGTAGTAAGGTTTGGTATGGTAATTGCATTGGCACCACCAATAAAGCAATGTTGCACTGTATTACCTGTAAATGTTACTATACCTGCACCGGCTGTAAATGTTGCACCCGAATTATTTAGTAATGTGCTTCCAATATTAACAGCAAGAGCACCTGTTGTCAATGTTCCGCCTAAAAGATTCAGTGTATCAGATACTGTAATGGCCAGGTTCAGTGTAATTGTTCCCGATTTAATTTCAACATCGTTGAATGTAGTTGCTTTGGTACCTGGCATAGTCTGGCTTCCAACAAACCATACTCTTCCGCTTCTGGGCACAAATGCGCCAACGGTAGCATCGTTATTGGTAAAGTTCCCTTCGCAGGTAATACCATAATCATTAGCTGAAACGTCTAGTATACCTGTTGTAAGTGTAAGAATACTACCAACTGTTATGGAGTCGGCCAAAGTAACTGTGCCGGTTCCATTAATGGTAAGTTTATTAAACATTATTGCAGATGTACCGCCAATTGTTTGGCTACCGCTTCCGTTAAAAGTCACAATTGATGTGCCAGAAGTAAAAGTACCATTTTGAGTGTAGTTCCCGGCCAGTTTCATATTGCCTCCTCCTGTAAAAATAATTTGCCCACTATTACAGGTTAAGTCACCTGCAGATGTAAGCGTTCCTGTTCCAAGCTCAATTGTACCTGTATTGCCAATAGTAGTTGTACCTGTTGTAACATTTACATTACCCGTAGTAGCCGCTGCAGTACCAAGTGTACCATTACAAATTAAATTAGCACCTACTGTTAAGCCCCCGGTAGTAAAAGTTACGGTAGTACCACTGGCAATAGTAGCATTACCGGTTGTTGTTATTACTCTTGTAAGCAATGCAAGTGTACCTGTATTTACATTTAGCGCTCCAAGCACTGTTTCAGCATCAGTTGTCGAGGTAAGTGTACCAACACCTGTAACATCACAATTCAAATTAAAGAATGTAGTTACTTTAGTTCCGTTAATAACGCTTGCAGCACCTGTAAAATCAACAATACCAGCCTCCCCATTAAATGCACCAACGGTTGCATCATTATTAGTAAATGTACCCTGGCAGGTAATTTCATAATTACTTGCTGAAACATCTAAAACACCTGAGGTCAGAGTTAGTGTATTAGCTACAGTAATAGGATTAGCCAATGTTACCGTATTGGTTGCACCGCCCGTATTAGCAATAGTCAGGTTATAAAAAGCTGTTGTA
>Ga0207054_1238_pt1 | contig 12988 bp, 10 predicted proteins | sample Alteio_BWMinCont_60_FD_153288 | JGI IMG/M metagenome (GOLD analysis project Ga0207054, IMG submission 153288) | Enriched cells from forest soil in Barre Woods Harvard Forest LTER site, Petersham, Massachusetts, United States -... | ecosystem: Environmental > Terrestrial > Soil > Temperate forest >... | reverse complement strand
AAGACACTTCAATGACGTAGGAGAGCTTTTTCAAGACATTAATGTAGCACTCATAGGTGCCGGTGCATATGCGCCCGCCTGGTTTATGGAACCGATGCATCAAAATCCATATGACGTGGTGAAAGCGTTCCATGCAACACGGGCAAAAACATTCATACCCTTTCACTATGGCACATTCGATCTGTCAGACGAGCCATTGGGGGAGCCTGAGCAAATATTAAACAGGCTCAATGCGGAGGGTAAAATCGAAAACCTATTAAAAATTTTAAAGTTGGGTGAGGTCTTTTATTGTTAATTTGATGAGCCGTACAGCAAATCATTTTTGAGCCGGGCAGCAAGTTTTAGGAAGGTCTGATCGTCGACCTTTATAAAAAAAAGCGAAATGAAAACGATCGATAAGATTTACATTAATGGTGAATTTGTAACACCACACGGCACAGCAGTGTTGGATATGATCAGCCCGGTGACCAACCGGAAAACCGGCGAAGTTAGGTTTTAGGGGATGAGGTTGATACCCAAAATGCCGTAGCGGCAGCAAAGGAAGCTTTTAAGACCTATTCAAAAACGACCAGGGAAGAACGTTTGGCTTACCTGGAAAAATTATATATCGTTATCAGCAGACGTGCAAAGGACCTGACCGATATCATGGTGGAAGAATATGGGGGAACGTTCCAGTTCTCTTCCATGGTCACCCAAAATATGCTGAATGATATCAGCGCGATGACCGACACGCTGAAGGATTTCGATTTTGAGCGGACTACCGGAAATGCCAGGGTTTTTCTGCAGCCGGTAGGGGTTGTAGGTATCATTATTCCCTGGAATATGAGCAACGGGTTTATTGTAACGAAGCTTTCTACCGCTATCGCAGCAGGCTGTACCGTAGTGGTCAAACCAAGCGAAATGAGTGTACAGCAGACGCAGGTCATGGCTGAATGTTTCCACGAGATCGGCTTACCCAAAGGGGTGATCAATTTTGTAAATGGCCTGGGTGATGTAGTCGGCGCGGAAATTACCCGTAACCCGGACATTGCCAAGATCGCTTTCACGGGCTCTACGATTGTGGGTAAGATCATCGCCAAGGGCGCGGTGGATTCGATGAAAAGGGTGACGCTGGAACTGGGTGGAAAATCGCCGAGTATTATTTTGGATGATGCCAATTTGGAAGAAACTATTCCAACCGCAATTTTTGCGGCCTATTTGAACAGCGGGCAAGCCTGCGCGGCTGGTACCCGTTTGCTGGTACCGGAAAGTAAACTGGACGCGGTAAATGCCATTGCAAAAACCTTAGTGCAAAACGGGATCAAGGTAGGTGACCCCAAAGACGCGGACACGGTTGTGGGGCCAATGGTTAGCAAAAAACAGTTTGAACGCGTACAGGGCTATATCAAAGCCGGAATAGCAGAAGGGGCAACCTTATTGGTGGGCGGCGAAGGCAAACCGGAAGGATTAGCGGACGGGAACTTTGTAAAGGCTACTATTTTCACCGGTGTAAAAAATAATATGCACATCGCACAGGAAGAGATCTTCGGGCCGGTTTTATCCATTATCTCCTACAAAAATGAAGAAGAGGCCATAGCCATTGCGAATGATACCACTTACGGGCTGCATGCTTACGTGTTCTCTGCCGATAAAGAAAGGGCGTACCGTGTGGCGGCCCGACTGGATGCTGGAAGGGTCTGCATTAATGGCCTTTCGCATGATTCCAAAACCCCTTTCGGCGGCTTCAAACAATCGGGCATAGGCCGGGAGTACGGTGTTTTTGGTTTGGAAGAATATCTGGAGCCAAAAGCGATCTTAGGATAACTTTTTAGTCCAAATATACGTTCTGAAAAAATACGGCCAGGGCATGGCCACGATGGGTAAGATCACCAGCAAAAACACATTGGTCGTGCCCTCTACCGGCGAACCGGCTAATTCATTTTTTGTCCATAAGGGATAGGCTACGATAAAAAGCCATGCGGTTTTATAGACAATCTCGAGTAACACGATCGGCAGCATTTTCAGCGGCTTGATGATGCCGATCCAGGATATCGCACCGTAGCCTAACCATACACACCAGGCCGTAGCATCGGTCACTGCCCAATTGCCTTTGTGATTTAAAACATGTGTCCAGGCGTCATAGGAAAGGAACAGGAACATTAGGGTATACAGCAGCCGCAACAGGTAAATATTGATCGGCGGAACGCCTTCGTAACGGTCATCATCCCGTTTGAACAGTTTCAGTAAACTAAAACGTGATGAAGTTTGAATAACAGTGGCTGATTGCATGGGTCTGGTTTTTTTTAAATATACTTTAATTTACCGGCAATTAACTTTTTTTAACTTGCAGTATGAAAAAGACATGGTGGCAGCCGCCCGCGCGGTTTGAGGACCGGCAAAACGAGCGCAGGATCAGCTGGCTGGAGCTGTTCTACGACCTGGTTTACGTCGCCTGCATCGGGCAGGTCACCAGCCATATCGCTGCGCACCCGGACGGGCATCATATCGGTTATGCAGCCCTCTTTTTTGTCTTCATTTACTGGTCATGGATCAACGGGACACAGTACTACGAATTGCACGGCAACGACACGGTCCGCACCCGCTGGTTCTTTTTTCTCCAGATGCTGGCTGTCGGCGCGGTCGCTATCTCGGCGCCCGCAGCTTTCCAGGGTAACGGCTTCGCTTTCACGGTCAGCTTCCTGGTCATCCAGGGCGTGGTTATCTACCTGCTGGCCAGCGTTTCGTTTTATGACCGGTCACACATCCGACTGAGTGCACCATTCTTGTTCTGCTATGGTGCGGCTTTCGCTATCCTATTCATTTCCCTTTTTTGTCCGCCCCCGGCAGTGTTGCCGCTGTATTTGCTGGCCATCGTGATCAATATGGCTGCCCCGGTGCTGAGCGCCCGTTATTTTAGCAAGGCCCTGGCCTCGCGCGGGCAGCAGTTTTCGGCATCTCCCGCGCTGATCGAACGCTTCGGGCAATTTACTATTATTGTCTTAGCGGAGAGCATCCTTAGTACGGTGTCGGGCTTTTCATCGGTCAGTGTCCGGACTTTGCTGGTATGGACTGTTTTTGGCCTGTCGGTCTGCATCGCCTTCCTGCTCTGGAGCCTTTATTTCGATATGACCAACGAGCAGGAATTGAAACGGGGGTACCGCTCCTACCAGTTCTTCGTGTTCGTTCATTTAGTGTTACTGGGTGCCCTGGGGGTATTTGGCGCGTGCCTTAAGAACCTGGCCGAGCACTTCGACATGACTGTGCCTGTGGCGCTGAGCCGGATCATGGTCATCAGCCCGGCAGTATTCCTCGCCGCCATGTGCCTTATTGGCCGGCTAATCGCTACTGAGGACGACCCACAGACCAAAAATTATCTCCGGCAGGTGACCCGGTGGAATGGGGTGGTTGTTTTGCTGCTGGCGGCCGTTGCCGTTTTTTCAAAAGACTGGTCGGTGTTCACCCTGCTGTTCACCTTATTTATATTGCTGGCTATTCCAGTTGCCGTTGGGATCGTTACCTGGTTAAGACATGAAGATCATGCATCAGGCCAGTAGTGGTATCACCCGCTGGCCGATCAGTTCAATAGATTTCATCAGTTGTGCATGGGTCAGCCCGGCGTTATCCATCTGGAAAGTGAACCGGTCGACACCGCCCAGCGCCTCGCTATGCCTTATCAGCTTTTCAGCCACCTGTTCCGGCCCGCCAACTACCAATACGCCTTTTGGCGCCACCAAACTGTCAAACTGTGGCCTGGTCACCGGAGGCCAGCCGCGTTCCTTACCTAGCTTTGTCCAGAGTTCAGCATAACCGGGATAATAATCCGCGACGGCTTGTTCGTTGGTCGCCGCGACATAACCGGGAGAGTGTAAGCCGACCTTCAGTTGTTCCGGCTGAAAGCCTGCTCTTTTGCCTGCTTCCCGGTACAGATCGACAAGTGGCCGGAAACGGTGTGTTTCGCCGCCGATTACCGCGACCATCAGCGGCAGACCTAATGTGCCTGCCCTTGCAAAAGATTCGGGTGTACCACCCACGCCCAACCAGATGGGTAGCTTTTCCTGTAGCGGCCTTGGGTAAACCGGCAAATTGTTTAAAGGCGCGCGAAACTTACCCGACCAGGTGACGAATTCATTGTCGCGGATCTGCAACAACAGGTCCAGCTTTTCTTTAAACAGCGCATCGTAGTCGTTCAAATTAAAACCAAACAGCGGATAGGCTTCGATAGAGGAACCGCGACCTACGACTAGTTCTGCCCTTCCTTTGGAGATCAGGTCCAGCGTAGCAAAATTTTGATAAACCCGCACCGGGTCAGCGGCGCTTAAAACCGTAACCGCGCTGCTTAAGCGGATATTTTTCGTTTGGGCAGCGGCCGCCGCCAGGATCACAGCCGTGGCCGAATCGAGGAACTCTTTTTTATGATGCTCGCCGATGCCAAAAACGTCCAGCCCAGCCTGGTCGGCCCATGCGATCCTTTCCAGCAGCTGCGCCATCGCGTCTACACTGCTCAACTCCTTGCTGCCATACATGGCCGAGGCGAAGCTGTCTATTCCTATTTCCATAAGCCAAAGTTCGGATTTTACGCGATTTGCTTTGTGTTTTTTTGGTCATTCTTTAAACAAATGAAAACCGGGCTTTACAACTATAACACGAAACTGGGATATCATGACATAACCACGATCAACCTGCGATTCGGATTATCTTATAAAAACGTTCAGTTCGGGGTTGGTTCGATCCTGGATTATTACGGACCCAGCTCTTATAATTTAAACAACCCCGGACTATTTATAAAAACAGATCTATTTTAAAAAGCAAACAAATGAAAACAGCTAATCAAAGAAAACTATCTAAAGTACAATCCATAATCGTGTTTACGTTTTTGGTTTCCATTGCCATGTCAGGGACGATGACTTTTGGTTTGTTATTGACAAGAACCGGATGGACAGTCGATTTTTTACACGTATGGTTTTTTTTAATATTTTTTGGTTGAATTATGGCTTTCCATAACAACAGGCTTTATTGTAGTCCCTCTGATTAAAAAGGCAATTGACAGCCTAACAATAGAATGAAAGGTCTGTGCCTGGGTGATTTTTTCTTTTCCGTCAATCTTCGGAACCGTAATGGTGCATAAGTTACACGTTTTGGTGCACAATACAAAAACTGCTTCGTGCGTCTGCTGTCATTTTATACCTATCCTATATAGCTTACCGTTATCTGTTACTGCATATAAAGCCCCGTCTTTACCTGTGGTTAATGACCGCCAGCGTTCGCGTTTATCTGCAAGCAACCGTTCTTCGCCAATTACTTTGTCGCCCTTAATTACAAGCCGCGCAATATGCGCACCACCCAAACCCCCAAGAAAAAGATTTCCTTTCCATTCCGGAATTACATCACTATTATAAAAAGTAATGCCCGACGGTGATATACTTGGATCCCAATAATAAATGGGTTGAGTTATCCCTTCTTTTTGTTGTATACCTTCGCCCACCTTTTCTCCACTGTATTCAATACCATAGGTAACTAACGGCCAGCCATAGTTTTTACCCGGGTGAATAATGTTGATCTCATCACCCCCGCGCGGGCCAAATTCATCCTCCCACAATTCTCCGGTTTGCGGGTTCCAGGCCATACCCTCGGGATTACGAAAACCATAGGCGTAAATTTCTGGCAGCGCATTTGGATTATCCGCAAATGGTCCCCCCGGTACGGGTTTACCTTCTTTAGTGATATGGACTATTTTACCAATTGCCGCGCCCAGGTCCTGCGCTTTCATGCGGATATCATTTCCAGCGCGCTCGCCGGTACTTACAAACAGGTTTCCATCTTTGTCAAATAGTATGCGGCTTCCATATTGTAAAATGCCGTTATAAGCCGGTTTAGCGCGATAAATCACCCGGATATTCTCGATCTTGCTCTCATCTGCCGATAGTTTCCCTTTGGCTACAGCCAAAATATTGCCTCCGGTAGTTTGTTCGGCATAGTCCCAGTAAACCATCCGGTTAATCGCGAATGACGGGTCAATATTTATGTCCAGTAAGCCTCCCTGGCCTTGTGCAACTACGGCAGGTATATTGGTGATTAATTTATCAGGTTTACCATCAGCTTTTAATATCCGGATATCGCCGCCTTTTTCTGTTAACAAAAAACGGCCATCCGACAAAACGCAAAGACCCCATGGGCGCTTTAATTCGCTATTAATAACTGTTGCTGTTATAGTTGCTTTAGTTTTTACTCCCGGAGCGCGTGTTTGCCCTGCAAAAGCGGATTTATAATTGCTGTTTGGTTTAATGGTTTCAACCGGCGTCCCTTTTAGCGTATCGGGTGTAGTTTGTTGCAAAATATTACCATTGCATAATGATATATATAATGTAAAAACAAGGGTTAATGCTAAAATTCGGGACAATGTGATTTTCATACTAATAAAATTAAGCGTTAAATAAATAGGAACATATTAAAACAAGAAAAGTTGATGGAGAAATAGTTGCGACAACTACAGTAAAATGTAATCTTTGACATGATATCAAAAATGGCGTGAACAGCGCGGGATAAACGGAATCAATTAGCTTATTTCACCAATGTAAAGTCAATATAAGCATAATTCATTTGACCCGTTTCTCTTGTATATAAAGTGATAATTTGAATACCCTTGTCCAATTTCATCCTCGCAAAGTCTTTTAAATAGTTCCAGTGGTGCCATTGCCGCCAATGTATAGGTTCATCTTTGACATAAGTTGATGGCATTTCAACGAGGCCTGTTTTATCAATATCATTTACGGAAAGAGATATCTTCCCGCCTTGACTTGCAGTGTACAGGATGCCAACTGTATAGGTTCCTGTTTCCTTTACCGAAACAGTGTATTTTACCCACTCGCCCGGGGACGTCCACCCAATATAAAGCTGATCTTTTGGTGGCATAACCAAATTATAGGCATTATTGTCTATTGGGGACTCTTTAAATTTCGTGTAGGATATATCAACGCCTTCTTTCATTCTAAATTCATTTAAATAAGTGCCGTCGGCAGGGTTTAGTTTCCCGCTGCCCTGGTTAATACTATCGCTGTCATGATAAGCAATACCCTCACCTCCAAGATCGTATAGCGCACATTGTAACCTCCCGGGTATAGTTTGAATGCCACTGCGCAAAGAATCTTTAAATGGTTTACCTATATACCGTTGACCATAGGAACAGTTCCAGGCAAAAAATACAAATACAATTATTGCAATTGATGAAAAACTTAATCTCTTATTCATACAGATTTCTATCTTACTATTTTAATTGAAACTTATGTAAGCACCACGTTCCAACAGACAATTCCTTTTAACGCCCGGTTTTGTATAAGGCGTAGAACTTTCAGTTTAGGATCCAATGTTTCCGAGCATACCATGACGATCTTTAGCTTTGTATAAAATGTATCTATTGGCCTTATATAATGGCCCTATAAAATTGATGGTACTTTGCGTTGTATCCATTGAACTAGGACAAGAAATAAAATCTGTTTTCAATTGTTGTATTTGACTTACGATTATATTATTCGTCACCGTGAACCAGATACGAGATTTTAGATAGTATCTATTCTGAAGGTCCAAAAACTATACCTTCCAATACATAGATATATGATGATGATTTCCCCGTCGCGATAAGAAGCCTTGTCGTTTTTTTCCTGAAAAGCCAATGCGTTTGCTGTTGATCATCTCAATCCTGTTCTTCCGGTGCTACAAAATGTGAATCTGTTCGATAGGCTGTTAGTAGCTTTTGAAGCATTTAATTTCTTGTCCTAGTTCAATGGATTTTACACAAAGTACCAGCAATTTTATATCACCAATTATATGTTGCCAATAGCACTTATAACACATGATATAACTTAATACAGAAACAGGAGCCCCGGCAATCATAAGAAGAGCGTTTGCTGAACTTAAAAGTTTGTGGCTTTATATGCAAAATCGGGCGTTGAAAGAAATTGCCGGGTGGGAATGTTAAGAATGGACGTGATAGTGTATGGCGGAATGTTCGTGCGACTAATAATAATTTAACCAATTTATAACTATGGATTCCCAATTTTACTATCCAACCACATATGGCTAATTATTCGAAGTTCTCTTGTAATAAGAGCCGTTTCACCATGTTAATCAATCAATTAAAAACCAAATTTCAAATCATGAGAAGAACAATTACATTTATTTTAGTACTTCTGTTATCCGGCGCATCAATTGCGTTTGCGCAAAATATTACCGTAAAAGGTAATGTTACTGATAAAACAGGAGGAGGTTTACCGGGAGTTACGGTAAAAGTTAAAGGCGCACAAACAGGTACGGTTACAGATCTCAAAGGCAACTACTCTATAGCTGTTGCAGGCAACAGTACGTTAGTATTTTCGTATGTCGGCTATATTAACAAAGAGGTTGCGGTGAATAATCAACCAATTTTAAATGTTTCATTAGATTACAACAACACGGGCCTCGACGAAGTGATCGTTGTAGGTTATGGAACGCAAAAGAAAGCGGTAGTCACCGGCGCTATTGCTACAGTAAGCTCGGCCGACATGCAGGATCAGCAAATTACCCGGATAGACGACGCTTTAGAGGGTCGCGCAGCCGGTGTTTTTGTAACGCAAAGCTCCGGGTCGCCGGGAGCAGGCCCAAGCATCGCTATACGTGGTTCAAACTCTTTAACCAACAACAGCCCGCTTTTTGTAATAGACGGTGTTATTTGGGATAATGGCGGGTATGACCTGGTAAATCCTAATGATGTAGAGTCAATTAACGTGTTAAAAGATGCATCGGCAGCCATTTATGGTTCACGTGCATCAAACGGTGTTATATTGATCACTACCAAAAAAGGTAAACTGGGTGCCCCCAAACTTACCTATGATTTTTACTACGGATCGCAGGATGTTACCAAAAAATTACAGCTTGCCAATGCAACCCAATATGCAACTTTAAGAAATGAAGCGGTAACCAATGACGGTGGTACTGCACCTTTTGCAAACCCTGCAGCATTTGGCGTAGGTACCAACTGGCAGGATGTAATATTTAATACGGCGCCTATTCAAAGCCATACGCTGGCGGTGAGTGGTGCAAGCGAAACCTCGTCTTATTATAGCTCTTTAGGTTATTTAGATCAGAAAGGTATTGTAAGTCCCAATGCATCTGATTATAAAAGAATGAACATTAAAGTTAACACCACTTTCACACCAAAAAAATGGATCGTGTTTGGCGAGAACTTTACCTATGCTTATACCAGGAGCACCACCTTCTTTAATACGAACAGCGAGTTTGGCGGTCCGTTAAGTGATGCCATCAATATAGATCCTATTACACCTGTTTTAGCCACCAATATAAGTTCATTACCTAACGCAGCAATCTACAACAGCGAATCTGCATTCCTGGTAAGAAACGCTGCAGGTATCCCTTACGGAATTTCAAATTATGTAGCCAATGAAATAACAAACCCGTTAGCCGCTGAAGCGAATCAAAACGGTAATTATAACTGGTCGCATAACTTAGTGGGTGACGTTTACCTGCAAATTGAACCTATCAAAGGTTTAAAATTTAAAACAGAAATTGCCGGTAAACAAGCGTTTTATGGTACAGAGTCATTTACGCCGTTGTTTTATTTAAATTCAAATACCAGCAATTTGGTAAATACCACTCAAAATCGTTCAAGCAATCAAAACTTAGAATGGAACTGGGATAACACGGTATCCTACACCAAAACAATCGGTTTGCATAACTTCACTATTTTAGCCGGTACAAGTGCCGAAGAAGAAAGCGGTAGATCGGCCAGCATAAGCTATATTGGCGAGCCCGCCTTTACTTCGCAAACTGCTTCGTTTAACTATGCTTTGCCGGCAGCAAGCCGTATAGGCAGCGGTGGTGATAGCCAGCCATTAACACGTGCATCTACTTTTGGTCGTGTAGAATACAACTATGATGAAAAATACCTTTTCACCGGTATCGTTCGTCGTGACGGATCATCAAAATTTGGTAGCGACCGTGTGTACGGAACATTCCCTTCTGCATCATTAGGATGGGTTGCAACGCGCGAGAAATTTTTAAGTGGCAACAATTTTGTTGATTATCTAAAAGTTCGCGCATCTTACGGTGTGTTAGGTAATGAGTTGGCATTAACTGCCTTTCAATTTACGCCAATTGTTGGAAGCGCCGGCGGTGGCAGCTATGTTATAAACGGACAACTGGTTACCGGCTTTGGTCCTAACACGTTAGCAAACCCACTTTTACAATGGGAAAGAACCAAATCTGCAGATATTGGTTTTGACGCGATCATTTTTAAGAATATCAGCGTAACACTTGATTTCTATGACAAGAAAACTAATGACCTGTTAATACAACAACCGCTTCCGGCTTACGCAGGCTTGTCAGCTGCGCCTTATGCCAATGCAGGTGATATTGAAAACAAAGGTGTTGAGTTAGAATTAGGTTACAACAAAAAAATAAGCAAAGATTTTGGATTTGGTGTCAATGGCAACATATCCTACAATAACAACAAGGTATTAGGTATAGGTATCCTTCCTTTCCAGGATTTCGGATCATTCCAGTCAAGCGCTTACAGCTTACAACGTAATATGCCGGGCGAGCCCCAAAACGAATTCTTTGGATTTAAAACAGAAGGCGTTTTCCATTCACAGGCAGAAATTAACGCCTACACCGACGCAGCCGGCAACCTGATACAGCCAAATGCAAAACCAGGTGATTTAAAGTTTGCTGACATTAGCGGAACCGGACCACTTGGCCCGAAAGACCGTACCTTCCTGGGTAATCCAATTCCTAACTGGATCTATGGTGTTAACGCACATGCTAACTACAAACAATTTGACATCAGCTTGTTTGGACAAGGGGTATGGGGTAACAAAATATTCCAGGGATACCGCCGTCTTGATCTTTCAACAGCCAATTACCCAATTGAGGCTTTGAATGCCTGGACACCGTCTAATCCAAATAGTAATTATCCAAGATTAACCGTTGCTGACCCTAATGGAAACTTTAAAAATCCATCAGACTTTTATTTACAAAGTGGCGCTTATTTCCGGATAAAAACCTTACAACTGGGATGGACGTTGCCTACCAGCATGGCAAATAAGTGGGATGTTAATAAACTGCGGGTTTATGTGAGCAGCAACAACCTGGCAACAATTACAAAATATAACGGGTACGATCCGGAAGTAGCTGGCGGCATTGAGCGTGGTGTTTACCCGCAGGCCCGCACACTGATGGTAGGTTTAGATATAACATTATAAGATATAGTTAACGAATTTTAAAACACAGTAACACCATGAAACGAAATTATTTAAAGTACACACTGATTGTTTTACTGGGAATGGGGGTCATTTCCTGTAAGAAATCCTTCCTCCAGACTACTCCCAAGGGAGAGTTCCTGGAATCAAACTATTACCAGACACCAGCCCAGGCATTTTCCGGCCTGGTAGCAGCCTATGACCCATTGGTAACAGAAACCGGTGGCTCCGACCAAACTTACACTAACCCGATTGGCCCGCTCAACTCGGCCTCGGATGATGCTTATGCAGGTGGTGGTGGTTCAACCGATACGCCTGACTGGCAGGTATGGAACAACTATACCGTTAACTCCGCGCAGGGGCCTCAGGCCGGCTTTTGGACTATTAATTTTCTGGGTGTAAGCCGTGCTAACACCATTTTATCAAAATTAGGAAATGTACCGGGACTTGATCCGGCTACCGCTAAAAGGTACACCGGCGAGGCGTTGTTTTTACGGGCGCATTATTTATTTGACCTGGTAAGGTTGTTTAAAAATATCCCGTTAATAACTACACCGCTTGATCCGTCTACCATATACAACCAGCCACAGGCTGCACCAACTGCCGTTTATGCACAGATAGAGTCTGACTTAACAACAGCTATAGCTGATCTGCCTGCTACCGTTGTAACTACCGAAAATGGCCGTGTTACCGGCGGTGCCGCTGTAGCTTTGTTAGGAAAGGTGTATTTGTATGAGCAAAAATGGGCACAAGCGGCTACACAGTTGGCCATTGTAAATGGCACTACCCCGGGTGGCGTAACGCCAACTTACAATTACCAGTTACAGGCCAGTTTTGGGGCTATCTTTAATCCTAGCAATAAATTCAATAGCGAAGCTATTTTAGAAATACCGCACACTTCTACTCAAAACTATAGCTGGAACAACTGGGACTCATTTAAATCAAATGTATATGTGCAATATACTGGTCCGCGTGATTTTTCAGACGCGACTTATGCCGGTGGCTGGGGCTTTAACCCGATAACTACCCAATTGCATGACGCCATGCAAAACGCTAACGATCCGCGTTATGGTTATACCATCTTAAACCTGGACAGCCTTTCAGCGTTGGAGCATAAAACCTATACACCGAGCTATCAAAACACCGGCTACTTCTCGTTAAAATATGCGCCGTTAACCAAGTACAAATCGGCTACAGGTACCGTTGAACTAAATTATCCCAACGATTATATCGAGATCCGTTTGGCTGATACTTACCTGATGGAAGCGGAAGCATTGGTACAATCGGGCGGTAATGCCGGCCGTGCATTGGCATTACTTACTGCTGTACGTGCAAGGGTTGGTTTAGCACCGGTACCTGCAACTTTAGCAAATATTTATAATGAGCGCCGTTTTGAGTTAGCGCTTGAGGGCCACCGTTGGTTTGACCTGGTAAGATGGGGGCAAGCTGCAACAGCACTCGCATTTAAAGGCTTCAAAGCCGGCAAGAATGAATTGTTGCCTATTCCGTTGAATGAGCTTAGTAATACTAAACTGGTTCAAAATCCGGGATATCAATAAGTTCATATAACCAATAAAAAGCTGCCGGTAATCCCGGCAGCTTTTTTTAAATATACGCTATGGAAAACAGAGTGAATATGTTGATGGTTTTGTTATGCAGTATAACTGCTTTATCGTGCTCAAAAAATACAGGCTCTCAGCCTTATGTTTATATACCAACTGTCCCTGTAGATAAAAACTGGAGCTTTGAAACAACCCCCGCCT
>Ga0207054_1237_pt1 | contig 12988 bp, 7 predicted proteins | sample Alteio_BWMinCont_60_FD_153288 | JGI IMG/M metagenome (GOLD analysis project Ga0207054, IMG submission 153288) | Enriched cells from forest soil in Barre Woods Harvard Forest LTER site, Petersham, Massachusetts, United States -... | ecosystem: Environmental > Terrestrial > Soil > Temperate forest >... | reverse complement strand
CTACAACCAAAATATTAGCATTGGTAGCTACGCCCGGCGGGCTATATGGCTTGGTACAACCATAAATAATGACCGCGAAAGTTATTAATATATAAGCCATCTTCTTCATATCATTATTTCCAGAAAGCGGGTTGTGTTTTAGTTCCTCTTAATGTGCAATCCGCGCATTGCCGGGTGGTAAACATCCAGCCCCCACCGTAATCTCCAAATCGGTTTACAACCCATGAGCCAATTACAATAAGCCCAAATTGTACTACCGTATTGGTATGGGGTAACGTAGGCGTGGAATAATAAGCCGAGTCCAATCCGCACCCATTAGGGTATGTAACCTGCCAACCTTGCGGCAATTGTGCGCGTGTTATAAATATACGTTTTTTTTGCGTTGTCCCGGCGCTGATAAAACCTATCACCGGCTCTGAAGCGTCATTAATATTATGAATGTTACTTGGCGCCAGTGATGGTTGCGCATCAAATATGCTTCCTAATTGCTCCGTGTTTTTTTGCAGGTTTGTCCAAAAAGCATAGGCATCCTTTGTTAGTGCCTGCTGCGATACTAAGATGGAATATTTGGTTTCCATTTTCTCTGAAGTGGATGCCACTTCAACAATGGGAAACTGGTAAACTATATCGTTGCTTAGTGTTTGTGTTGAGTTTAACACCGTATTGGCCGAACTGTCTGAACCGAAACAAGTATAAAAATCCTGAGATGGGGTACGGCTGGTAACATCAATTCCGTCACCTGTGAATCCGGCATCAATTTGGGCGTGAAACTGCCAGGCTTCTGAATAACTGTATTTATAATAACGGGTATTGTTGGTAGCATCATGTGCGTTGGCATAAATTTGCAAACCGCTGCCAGTAGCAGTAAACCCAATAGAATCTATAGGTGGTGCAACCTTCGCGTCAACCAGATCGGACAGATAGGTTTTGCCGTTGCTGGTTTTTACCCGTAGCCTGTATTGTTTGGTATTATCCAGTTTTAGGTTGGGGATTACATAAGTTCCTTTAACAGTCTCTGTTAATGTGCCGACCGTAGCCTGTGCATTTTCAATGGTTATTATTGCTTTTGTTTCGGGATTTGCTGTTGTTTTATTGGCTACAATAACCGTTCTGCTTAATTTTATAATGGTTGAATCATTGGTATTAATAAGGCCCTCTACAACCAAAATGTTAGCATTGGTAGCTACGCCCGGCGGACTAAATGGCTTGGTACAACCATAAATAGCGATTGCACTAATAACCGATATATATAAATACCCTCGCCTCATTCCTCTAAAAACTTATGTTATAATTAACAAATGGAATAGGTGCCGCAAAAATAGATAGCTTGTACCCTTTTATCACACCACCCTGCTCGGTAAAATAGGTAGAGTAAGCGTTTTGCTGACCGGTTAGGTTGTACACGCCTATTGTCCATGAGTTATGGGTGATTTGTTTAATGCGATGATTGCCTAATATGTTAAGCGAAAAATCAGATCTGAAATAATCTGGGATACGGAATTGATTGCGGTCAGAATAGTAAACCCGTTCAGAATTATCATAATCATATTTGGCAATAGGTAAGGTTATTGGCCGCCCTGTGCTGTAAACCAAATTGAGTGAAAGGCTGTACCGGTGTGATATATGGTAACTGCCTGTAAAATTAAAATCATTCGGTTTATCATAATTAGCCGGGTACCAGGCGCCGTTGTTTACCAATGGCAAAACGGTAGGATCATTCTGCTGTAAAAATGTACGCGAGTAGGTATAGCTCATTATGCGAGTTAGCTTTCCTGCGGTTTTACGTATCATCAGTTCTAAACCGTAAGCCTTTCCGTCAGTATTTATAATATCCGTTTCTATATGTTTATTGAGTTCCAAATCTGCCCCGCTCCGGTAATCGAGGTAGTTTCTTATCCTTTTATAGTACACTTCCACCGAAGTTTCGATAGTGTTAGACTGTAAATTTTTATATACGCCTACGGTTACCTGGTCACCGGATTGTGGCTTGATATTAGGGTCGGTTAACTGGTAAACATCTGTAGGTGATATAGCTGTAGTATTTGAAAGCAGGTGCAAATACTGATGTAAGGTATTATACCCGGCTTTTACAGATGTATTATCTGATAGATTATACCGGGCCGATAAACGAACTTCGGGGTTGATATAGGTTTTTATAACCTGGTTATTTTTATAGGTAACGCTGTCAACAACCGTGTTTGCTTCCCTGGCTATACCGGGAGCGTAATAATCTATGGTGCCGGGCCCTAATGAATTGAACATGGAAAGCCGCCCGCCTACAGACACAGACAAATTGTTGGTGATATCAAATTTATCCCCGGCATATAAGGCGCTCTCCAAACCTTCCTGGGCGGGTACGGTATTAGGCAACTCTAAGGATTTGGGGCCATTTGGTTCAAAATCGCCGGGATGAAGCCTGTAATAAATTGAGCTTAGTCCGAAGTTGATGCTATGCTTGCTGTTGGGATAATAATTAAAATCGGCTTTAAAGTTAGGCTGATTGATATCGAAATTTAATTTATAGGCGTTTATTGGGTTGGCGGTACTGGCCACACTGTATTGATAACGATCAAAACCGACTGAAATTAAGCTGTAAAATTTGTTATTAAAATTATGCTTCCATTTTAAAGCGATATTTTTATTGCTGTAGGAGTAGGCCGTATCGCTGTTTAATTTAAAATTATCATTACTTATGTATGTATATAAGTATATGCTATTGTTGGCATTAAACTGGTGGGTGATGTCCAGGTTAATATCATAGAACGACGCGCTGCTATGTTTATACGCCTCTGGCAATAGTTGTAGCAGCCAGTTAGAATAAGTGGTACGGCCGCCAAAAATAAACGACGTTTTATCATCGCCTATAGGGCCCTCAACACTTAGCCTGCTGGTTAATAAACCAATGCCTGCCGACCCCGTGATTTTCTTTTTGTTGCCCTCGCGGTCCGTCACTTCCAATACCGACGATAAGCGCCCACCCAGGCGTTCGGGAATGCTGCTTTTATATAATTCAACATCTTTTACAATATCCGGGTTAAAGGCGGAGAAGAAGCCAAAAAAGTGTGCCGGGTTATAAATGGTCAAGCCATCCAGCAGGATCAGGTTTTGATCAGCCGATCCACCCCGCACATTAAAGCCGGTTGTGGCTTCGCCAACAGATTGCACACCGGGTAATACCAATATGGCCCTTAGTACATCGGCCTCGCCAAAAACAGCGGGTATTTCTTTAATGGTTTTGATATCCATTTTTGCCACCCCCATTTGCAGGCTTTTTACGTTGGCAATTTTCTCTCCAGATATTTTTACTTCCTTCAATGTCTGCACCTGTTCCTGCAAATCAATATTTAATTTTCCGTCACTATATAAAATAATCTGCCGGCGCGTGTCGCGGCTGCCCAATGCCTTTATATTAACGGTATGCTTGCCTTTGGGCATAGTGATCGAAAAAAAATCAAACTGATCTGTATTTGCGCCGATCTTTAAATCAGGCAGATACAACGTGGCGCCGGTTATAGGTTCGCCGGTTTTAATGTCCTTTATGTAGCCCGCTATAGTAGCATTGCCTGCACCTATAGTATTTGTTTTAAAACCAATCTCGTATGTTTTGTTTTCTATAGTTGCTTCGGCAATGTTTTTTTCTTTTTCGTCGGTTGTAAAAGCCTGGGCCTGTTGCTGTGCCTGTCCGGGTGCTTGGGGCTTTTGCCCGAAAAAGCCGTTTGCCAGCGTGGTTTGCACCGAACGACCCTTTGTAAGCAGTATTTCCTGTTGGTCGGTTATAGCGTAATGAAAACTAGTGTTGTTAAAGGCCTGGTCCAATATCCGGTCCACAGGCTGCTGGTTTACCTGTAGGGTTACGCGAAGGCTATCAAATGCCTTGGGGTCATAATAAAAATGATAGCCTGTTTTACTTTCCAGGTCACTCACCACTTGTTCAATACCAGCCCGCTGATAATTAACATTAATTAGCTTAGCATTAGCACCCTGTCCGAGTGATTGTTTGCAAAAAAACAGGAAACAAAAAAATACCAGGTATAAATTCCTCATGCTGCTAATTTAAATGGTCATAATATGCTGCCAACGTCACCATTGCCTGTTCGGGGTTATCCCTAAACTTAATTTTATTGTCTTTGACGTATTGCTTTAATTCTTTTTTCCTGTCTTTAAGCACATCAAAAAATTTACCCTGGCTATTTACATTATAGTATACCGTTCCTTTTTTAAGGAAATATTCGGTTTTGGGTACAAAAACACTACTGACAGCTTGCAGAGACGATTCTTCCTGGATATTTTTTGTTCTCCGGGCCAGCAGCCGCAGTTTATTGTTATACAACTCATCATAAAAGCCGGTAACCAGTTGTTTATTCAGGGTATCGGCCAGTATTCTCACAAAATGATGACCAAGCAAGTCAAACATATATACCCTGTCGCTTAAGAATGTATAAAGAGAGAACCCGTTATACAAGTGCGATACCAGTTCATCCCGGTGTATATTATATATCAAAGGCACATTGGTATAAAGGATACCGTCATAGTTAACCGCGCCATTATTAAATGAAGTAGTATCTTCAAAATTTGCGTTGGTTTTACTTCTAAAATTGTAAGGTAGGAAGGCCGGGCCATTATATAGGCCAGACTGGTCGCCAATAGCTTTGTTAAAAGCCGTTTCCATGTTTTTTGCTATTGTGTGCAATTGGGAGCTGTCGGCGGGGTGATCCTGGCCAATTGCTTTACTATTTGTAAAAACAGCACAACATAGTAAAATCAAAAACAGGGTATAGCGTTTACTCATACTATAAATATAGTTGTAAAATAATATTACTTATAAAATAGGTACCTGGAATTTCGCTTCTCATCACTTTTCAATTGCTGCAAGTTTAAGGGGATAATGCAGCGTTGAAGCAACCGCAATTTAATGTATGAATATTACATTTGCAAATAATAAAACCGCAATAGTTAATACTTACTTAATATGAATACCCTTGTATTGAAAAGAACAAACAGCAATGATACCGATTTTAAATCGCTTATCGTTTTACTGGATAAGGATCTGCATAAAATAAATGGCGCCATCCAATCGGCCTATAACGAACACAACCTACTTGATTTTATTGAAACGGTAGTAGTTGCCTATATAGATGGAGCACCTGCGGGTTGCGGTTGCTTTAAAAAGTTTGACGCTGACACGGTAGAGGTCAAAAGAATGTTTGTTACCCATAATCAACGCGGCAAAGGTATTGCGGCTGCCCTATTAACTGAGCTGGAGCTGTGGGCCGCAGAAATTGGCTACCAACGTGTCGTGTTAGAAACCGGGTTGTTGCATGCCGAAGCCATTGGTTTGTACAAAAAGTTTGGGTATGCGGTAACTGAAAACTATCCGCCATATGTTGATATGCCCGATAGTATTTGTTTTAGGAAATCGATTTGACTTTAGTGTGAAGCATTATAAATACTTGTCATGTTAAGCACTCGTTGCAAACGAGCGCAAGTACTGTAACAACACTAATAAATTAGCATTGCTGCCAATTTATTAATGTTCTGTGATGTCAGGTTTAGGTTAGCTTTTTTATTTATTTACTCCAGCGTGCCTTTAAACTTGCTTTCATAATCATTTAATTGCGCCATTAATTTATTACTGAGCGCGGTTTGCTGATTATTGTGTGTTACGCTTACTATTCCGTTTAAAAACGAGAGGTTGTATTTGGCATCGCGTTTGTTCAATTTATCAGGATCATTTTGCAGTAAGTAATAATCGTAATTAAGCTGGTCGGTAACATAGCTCAATACACTGTTGACGAATTTATTGCCCATACTTAATTCGTTTAGTTTATACGAAGTATCGGCCAGCGTTATTTTGCCCTGCACGGCCATCAGGTTGGGGTTGATATCCGGGATAACCTGGTCATATTTATGCAGCACTTTACGGGCCGGGTCAGGATGCCCGTCTTTTATAAGGCCCAGGCTCAGATCAGAAAACATGGATACCAATTGCGGGTAAAATACCTGTGTTGACTGTTGATCCAGATAGCGGGCATTTTTATAATTGCCCCACTTAAATTTAGTCATCAGGTTATCATACATTACCAGGCTATTGGTTTTTGATAGCTGATCGTCTGTGGTTGGATCAGGTTTAAAGGGAATCAAATGATAAACAAATCCCTCGTTATACAAATAGGGTTGCAGGCCTATCATACTTTCGGACCCGATAGAAGTGACGAAGCAAATTGGCCTTTTCCAGTTATTATGTGCCAGGATATCCAGCATGGCCAGGTTTTCTTTGGTGATGTAGGGCAGCGGTAAGTTCCATTGAAGGGTATCGGTAAGCCTGTTTTTTTGATTTAAACCGACTACACCATTTTTGATGACCTCATTTGGATCAATGGTTATCTTCAATTTTTTGGTAGGCAGGTAATTTTCGGTGGCGCCGTTATCATAGGTTACCTGCGTGCGTTTATCGTCGGAGGTGATAAAGTCGAATACGTCTTTCAGTTCGGTATAACCTGCAATTTTTGCGTCGTTATAACGGATAACATCCCGCGTGCCTGTTTTGTACTTATCATACGGCATAGTAATAGGCAGGGCATCGGCCTCATTAATTTTACGCTGCATTTGTTTGATCGACCAATCGGCACCCAATAAGCTCAGGTTTACAATACGCACATCGGGACGGATACCTTCCACCTCCTGGTCATACCATAAAGAGTAGGTGTTGTTATCACCCATATCAAATAAAATAGCGTTTTTAGGGCAGGATATTAAATAGTTATAGGCCATATCATGAGCGGTCCATTTGGTGGAGCGGTCATGGTTCTTCCACTCTTTATTGGCCAATAAAACCGGGCCGACAGCTACACAAATAACGATGGCGGTAACAGCCGAAAGTTTGGCATTCAGCCGCCGTTGCGCCAGGTCTGCCAACGCAAGAACACCCAGGCCTATCCAGATGGCGAATGCGTAAAAGGAGCCGACATAGGAGTAATCCCGTTCGCGGGGTTGTATATTGGCTTGGTTAACGTATAAAACGATGGCTAAGCCGGTAAAAAAGAAGAGCAGGGTAATGACCAAAGCATCTCTTTTACGGTGCCTGAAATGATAAATCATACCCAGCAGGCCGATAATCAACGGCAGCGCATATAATGGAGTGTAGGTATTGCTGTGGATGATAGCTTGTGGTAAATGTTTGGTGCCGTCGAATAATCCGGTGGTCCAGTTTCCGCCGATGCCGTGCATATTGGTTTGTCCTTCAAAATCATCGTCGCTGTAACGGCCGGCGAAGTTCCACATAAAATAGCGTGCGTACATCTGGTACATTTGCCAGCTAAACATCCATTTTAGGTTATCGGCAAAGGTGGGCACATCATTGGCGCCCAATTGCAGCCAGTCTTTATAAAATTGGGAGCCCTGTGCAAAGCTTTCGCTTCCTTCGGTGGTCCACATACGGGGCATAATGGTATTGTGGTCAAAAACGTAGCTCTGTTTTGTACCTGCCGGTTCGTATTTTTTATCGCCTTTTTGATAAAGCGTACCGTCTTCTTTTACATCGGTAATTTTTGCGTCGAAAAGGGGCCCATATAGTAACGGCGTTTCTCCATATTGAATGCGGTTAAGGTAACCATACAGGGTGAAAGCATTATCGGGATGCGCGTTATCCAGGTTGGTATTGGCAGTCGCCCTTATAGGGATATAAACAAACGAACTATACCCAAAATAGATAAAGGCTACACAAACCAATGCCAGGTTTAACAGGGGTTTTTTATGACGGATACTATATACTATACCGAATACAATTGACCCGATCAGGATCATAAAAAAGAAGATGGCGCCCGTACCAAAACCCAGGCCCAACGTATTTACAAAAAACAGGTCAAAATGCGCGGCAAAATTGATGGTGTAACCCCTGATGCCGTACTGTACAACAAAAAGTATGGCTATGCTGAGTAAAAAAGCAACTATGGTATTTTTAGTGGTGATGTTTTTATTGCGGCGGAAATAATAAACCAGCACCAGGGCTGGGATGGTTAATAAGTTTAACAGGTGTATGCCAATAGATAAGCCGATAACATAAGCAATGAATACCAGCCACTTATCCGCACCGGGTTCGTCCGCATGGGCCTCCCATTTTAATATTGCCCAAAATACTATAGCGGTACATAACGACGACCAGGCAAACACAATGGTTTCGACAGCCGAGAACCAAAAGGTATCAGTATAGGCAAATGCCAATGCGCCAACCAAGCCGGCGCCCATAATAAGTAGGGTGCGCGCTGCGGTTAGCGCTTCGCCAGTTTTTACCAGGAGTTTTTTAGCTAATGCGGTAATGGTCCAAAAAAGGAACATGATGGTTGCGCCGCTTGCCAACGCTGAGCCCATATTGGTAAAATAAGGCACCTTAGTATTATCGCCCAGCGACAATAAGGAAAACACCTTCCCTAACATGGCAAACAACGGGTAACCCGGCTGGTGCGAAACCTGCAGGCGATAGGCGCAGGCAATAAACTCGCCGCAATCCCAAAAGCTTACGGATGGCTCGAGCGTTAAAATGTAAGTAACAGTGGCAATAGCAAAACAAAGCCAGCCCAAAAGGTTGTTGATTTTTGTGTAGCGCATGTTAAAGTGTATAGGTGTTAGCAAATTTTATACTGCAAATTCAAAGTAATTTTTTGTAAAACCTTGAATTTTAACACTTTTAACATTAATTAACAATAATGGCAACTTTGTCCTGATTTTTTAACAATTGATGAAAAGAGGGTCTTTAATTTCGTATCTTGTTATTAAACTTATCAATATAACCATGAATGCACGTGTACTAATTATTGCTGCGTCAATTTTATTTGGCTGCGAAAAGGGTAATGCGCAATCTGATTTTAGCAAGTTAGATAGCTGGCTATCCGTTAATGCAGGGCAGATGGGCGGACGGGCCATATTAGTGATATATAAGGATGGGCACCTCGTTTATAACCATTCTGCCGGTAAAATGAATGCGCGGCAGAAAATGGTTGACCGCTTTATTGCAAAACGGCAGGGAAAGCCAGCCGACCTTGAAGACTATACCCTTACTACCCGGCAGCCAATTGCCAGCTGTAGCAAGTGGTTAAGCGCGGCATTGGTAATGACGTTTGTGGATGAAGGCAAACTAAAGCTTACTGATACGGTCGGTAAATATTTACCGGTACTTTCCCAACACGGGAAGGGTAATATAACCGTTAGTCAGTGCCTGTCACATTTAACGGCTATAAAAGCTCCCGACATAAAAGAAGACATCAAAGAGATGAGGAATATCAACAGCATGGATGAAGCAATAGCAGATATTGCGGCTATGCCGATGGAGGGCGAGCCCGGAAAAGTGTTTCGCTATAGCAATGTAGGATTGCAGATAGCCGGAGCTGTTATTGAAAAAATAACAGGCAAAGATTTTGAAACTTTGTTCCAGGAAAGGATTGCGAAACCTTTGGATATGACCAACACCGATTTTGGTAAAGGCAGGGTACCCGTACCTGCAGGTAGTGCCATCAGCACACCGCAAGATTACCTGGACTTTTTAGTGATGATAATGAATAAAGGGACCTATAACGGTAAAAGGATTTTAAACGAGACAAGTATAGCCGCCATGCAAGTAAACCGGGTTACGCCAGGCGTAAAAATTGCGTATTCGCCTGCCGAGGCCGGAAATTTTGGCTATGGCTATGGCGAATGGACAATGAACGGGCGCAACGCCGTTACCAGTCCCGGGTTATTTGGCAGCTTTCCGTGGGTTAATACTGAAATTAAATATGCCGCGTTCCTGATGACCTTTTATATCAATAGTGAAGGCAGAAACAAACGCTACCTTGAATTAAAACAATTAACCGATGAGGTATTGGCTAAACCCTGATATAGTTAATAAAGCAAAAACTAGCCGGAGGCACCTTCCAGCACCGATAAAAAATTCCCAGCCGGATCTTTAAACCAGGCTATTTTTGGGCCGCCGTTACGGACAATTCCTTTTTCATCGGTTTGCATTTGGCCCTCGTTATATATTTCAAATTTTACCCCTTTTTTCGCCAGTTCGTCAACTGCTTTGTCAATGTCATCAACCGGGAAATTGAGAACCGTGTAGGTTGCGGGCACATGGTTAGGCTTGCCGTATATAAATATTTTATAACCGCCGGCGATGTGCAACTGTAGCTGATCCATTGGGGTTGAGAATTCTAAACCCAGTATATTTCCATAAAAGTCGCGGGCTCGCTGTATATCATCTACAGAAAAGCTGCTGAAGGTGTGTGTGCTCTTAAACATGACGTTCTATTTTAAATTGGTTCCTGTTAAAGCAACAGTAGTTACAAGTTATGGTTTTTACTGATAATAACCATATCATACATTTATTACGGCGATCAAAAGCCTTGTTTATCCCGGTTTTACAGGTTTGATCTCATTTGTTCTGTTTACAATAAAATTGAACATATCTTGTATGGCAATAGCTACAGTTTGTAAAATATCTGTTAAAAAGAGTTAAATAACTAAATTGATAGTTTTTTAGTTTTACATTAGTTCACCTAAACCAATACTATGAAGATCACGATTACGGCAATATTAGCTTTCCTGCTTTACACGCCAACCCTGTTTGCACAAAGCGCTTATAGTATTAAGGGTGCAGCGGTTGATACCGAACTAAGGATCAAACTATATAATACCACTATCAGCATATTAAATGCTAAAGATTCGATTTTACGCAAATTTACCCGCGCAACTGATAATGGCTCTTTCTCGCTTAACGGATTGCCTTCCGGAAAATTTATTATGCTGGTTACCTACCCGGAATATGCCGATTATGTAGAAGCTTTTACGCTTGACGCAGCCCATCCTACACATGATTTTGGCAACATTAATCTGCGTCTTAAAGAAAACATATTGAAAGAGGTATTGATAAAAGGCGAGGTACGGGCCATTAAACTAAAAGGCGATACGACGGAGTTTAACGCGAAGGCTTATACTATACAACCTAATGATAAGGTGGAGGACCTGTTAAAGCAACTGCCCGGCATGCAGGTAGACAAGGATGGCAAGATTACTTACAACGGCGAGTCGGTAACCAAAGTATTGTTGGATGGCGAAGAATTTTTTGGTGATGACCCCACACTGGTTACCAAAAACATCAGGGCCGACATGGTAGATAAGTTTCAGGTTTATGATAAGAAAAGCGACCAGGCGGCTTTTACCGGGATTGATGATGGTGTAAAAACTAAAACCATTAACGTTGTTTTAAAAGAGGACAAGAAAAAGGGCGCTTTTGGAAAAGTACTTGCCGGTGGCGGAACGCAACAGTATTATGAGGGGCAGGCATTGTATAATAAGTTTACGGCTAAACAAAAATATGCGATTTACGGCACCGATGCGAATGACGGGAAAGCAGGACTGGGTTTTGCCGACCAGGATAAAATAGGCGCATCAAACACCAATGTGCAAATTGACGGTGGTATTACCAGCATATCTGTTACCAATGACGCCGATTTTCAAAGCAATTATAATGGCAATGGCTCGCCGCTGGCCCGGACGGCAGGCGCACATTATGACGGCAAGTGGGATAATGATAAACAGTCTATAAACACCAATTACAAGATCGGCTCGTTAGAGGTTACAGGGGTTTATAATAGTACCCAACAGGCCAACTTTTTAGGCAATAACGTCCAAAACACCGTTCAGCAACGCACGTTTGACAATTATACGTTTAAACAAAAGCTGGATGCCACCTACCAGGTAAAACTGGATACATCCACCAATTTAAAAATAACTGCCGATGGTGCGCAACGGGACGCACACAATAAAAGCAATTCGCTTACTAACATCAGCGATGGCAGCGGCAACCTGATCAACCAGACAACCGAAGCCTTAGATAATAATTACCGAGAAAAAATATATGACCTGACTGCGTTGTACACTAAAAAGCTAAAAAGGGGTCGCACTTTTTCATGGAACGTTAGCGAGGCCTATGATCAAACCACTATAAAAGGCTATCAAAACTCGACCACCAATTACTTCAAGGCGGGCGTTATAGACAGCTCACTACTGATCAATCAATACAAGCCTGTAACTACTACCAGCTCCGTATTAAACAGTAATATGACCTTTAGTCAGCCGTTGTCAAAAAAATTCGCCGTGATATTTAATTGGGGGTTTGCGGTAAACAATACCAGTGCCGACAGAGAGTCGTTTAATCAATCTACTCCGGGAAACTACAATGTTTTGGTCGATTCGTTAAGCAGCAACTATAAATTTAACCAGATCACCAACCAACTGGGCGCTATATTCAACTATAAATTTGATAAAGTAATTTTCAACTTTGGCACCAAGGCCGCCGATGTTAATTTTAAACAGGTTGATGAAAATACCGGAATCGTATTGAAAAGAAGCTTTATCAACTGGCTTCCGCAAGCTAATTTGCAATACCGTATAGCGCAATCAAAAACCCTGGTGGCCCAGTATAATGGAAGCACTACGCAACCAACGCTTGACCAGTTGCAGCCGGTTGCAACCAACGCTAACCCGAATAACGTTACTATTGGCAACCCTAATTTAAAGCCGTCATTTAATGATCGCTTTTTATTACAATTTGTTTCATCGCAGTTGATCCACCAACAGTTCATCGTTTTCTTTATTAATTATTCGCTTACAACTGATCCGATTATTAACAAGATAATTACTAATACCGCGGGTAAATCAACTACCGAATATGTTAACCTAACCGGCGAAACGCCTTATAATTATAACTTCCAGAGCCAATACAGCCGTAAAATAGACGCATGGGATGTAAACTTAGGTTTAGCGTTATCAGCAGGCGGCAACACGGGTTATAGTTTTGTTAATAACCCCCTAACCGGTGCAGTTGAACTGGATAAATCAACCACTACTAATTACAGTACTATTTTTAGCTTTAGAAAATCGAAGGCTAAAAAGTATGATTTTGCCATACAGGGCGGGCCGGGTTACCAGTTTAGCCAGTTTAGCCAACAAACGG
>Ga0207054_1223_pt2 | contig 13245 bp, 6 predicted proteins | sample Alteio_BWMinCont_60_FD_153288 | JGI IMG/M metagenome (GOLD analysis project Ga0207054, IMG submission 153288) | Enriched cells from forest soil in Barre Woods Harvard Forest LTER site, Petersham, Massachusetts, United States -... | ecosystem: Environmental > Terrestrial > Soil > Temperate forest >... | reverse complement strand
GAATGGGCAAAGGAGCATGTGTCCGCTATTTTGGATGGCTGGTTCCTGGGGCAAAATACCGGAACCGCGGTTGCCGAAGCTATATTTGGTCAGCTTAATCCGGGCGGAAAGTTAACCGTGACTTACCCGCGAAACGTCGGGCAGGTACCGGCCTATTATAATGCGCTAACACCCGGTCGCCCGCGTGAACTTTGGCACGCTTCTGCCGATCCGACTTATCCTTTTGGTTATGGCCTTAGCTACACCCAGTTTAAATACTCGGATCTGCATTTGTCCAAATCATCAATGAAGGATAATGAGACGGTTTATGCCGAGGTAACTATCACCAACACCGGCAAAATGCAGGGCGATGAAATTGTGCAAATGTACCTGCATGATGAAGTGTCTTCGTTAACCAGGCCCAACAAAGAGTTAAAAGGTTTTTCACGAATAACCTTACTGCCCGGCGAATCAAAACAAGTGCGGATACCGATAACCCGGAAATCGCTTGAGTTTTGGAAGAATGGCCAATGGATAACCGAAGCGGGAGATTTTTCGGTAATGGTCGGGCCAAATTCAACCGAGCTAAAGTCAGTGAAATTAACGCTTAATAAGTAAATTTATATAGACATTATAAATATAAAATGAAAACAAGAAATTATAGCGTGGCATTGAATATGCTGCTAATGCTGGTGTTCGTATCATTGAGTTCAAGTGCTTTTGCACAGAAATTAATGGTTAATTCCTTAATATGCGAATATCAAACCAACCCGGTGGGTATTGATGTTACCCACCCGCGGTTAAGCTGGAAAATCAATTCCGACTTACGTAACGTTACCCAATCCGGTTACGAAATACGCGTAAGCACGGATGAGGGCATGAAAAAAGTGACCTATACAACCGGCAAGGTAAAATCACCACAATCTGTGTTTGTTGAATATACCGGCCCCGAATTAGCATCACGTACGCGCTATTACTGGCAGGTTAAGGTTTGGGATAACAAAGGAAACGAATCTGATTGGAGCGCCGTTAACTATTGGGAAATGGGCTTATTGCACCCGGCAGACTGGACCGCACAATGGATAAAATCAACCAATCCTGCTGATACAGCTGATGGTGCAAGTCCGCTGTTCCGTATGGCATTCGTTTTAAATAAACCGGTTAAATCGGCAAGGTTATATATTACCTCTCATGGTATTTATGAAGCTTACTTGAATGGCCACCGGATCGGCACCGATTATTTTACACCGGGTTGGACAAGCTACAGCACCCGTTTACAATACCAAATTTATGATGTTAAAGGATTATTACTTACCGGCAGTAACGCAACCGGCGCTATGGTTGGCGACGGTTGGTACCGCGGACACCTGGATAAATGGAAGAATATTTGGGGTAAGGATCTCGGCTTGCTTTACCAACTGGAGGTAACTTTTACCGATGGTACAAAAACAACCGTTACATCTGACGGCAACTGGAAAACAACCGATGGCGCTATCCGTTCATCATCATTCTACAACGGCGAAGTGTATGATACCCGTTTGGAACGGACAGGCTGGGATTTGGGCCAGTATGACGCGGCCAAATGGCAACCTGTTGCTGTGTCAAATGATACTAAAATAAACCTGATCGCACCCGAAAGTCCGGCGATTAAAAAGCATGAGATATTTCACCCGCTTAAAGTAATTATCACGCCCGAAAAAGATACGGTTATTGATTTTGGACAAAACCTGGTAGGCTGGGTGGTACTTAAACTGAAAGGTAAGCAGGGACAGGTGATCAAGCTTAACCATGCCGAGGTGCTGGATAAAAATAATAACTTCTATACACTTAACCTTCGTCATGCCAAATGCGAGAATGAGTATATTATAAGGGATGAAAAAGAGCGCGTGTATGAGCCACATTTTACTTACCAGGGATTCCGGTATGTCCGTATCAGTGGCCTTCATGGTAAATTGGATACCGCTAATATTTACGCTGTCGCCCTTTATTCCGATTTGAAAAATACAGGTAACCTGGTTACTTCCAACCCGCTTTTAAACCAGTTGCAGCATAATATCCAGTGGGGACAAAAAGGCAATTTCCTTGATGTGCCTACTGATTGCCCGCAACGCGATGAGCGATTGGGATGGACAGGCGATGCGCAGGCCTTCAGCCTTACCGCAGCCTATAACATGAATGTGGCAGGTTTTTTTGATAAATGGCTTAAAGATCTGAAAACCGATCAGCGCGATGACGGCGCTATTCCATGGGTTATTCCTAATATGATGCCCAAGACATCGGCAGGTGTTGCGGGTTGGAGCGATGTATCAACCATCGTACCGTGGAACATGTATTTGATTTATGGCGATAAACACCTGCTGGCGCAGCAATACGAAAGTATGAAAGCCTGGGTAGGGTATATCCAGAAAACCAGTATAAATGATTTGTGGAACACCGGCTTCCAATTTGGCGACTGGTGTTTTTATAGCCCAACTCCGACAGATGATTCGGGAAAAGCGGCCGTAACCGATAAAACGTTAATAGCCGAGGCCTTTTATGCCAACTCTACGCAGATCTTAATTAACACAGCGAAAGTGTTGGGCCGGGATGATGATGTTGAAAAATATACTGAGCTGCTTAAAACAATAAAAAAGGCTTTTCAAAAAGAGTACGTAACGCCCAATGGCCGCACCGTATCAAGCACGCAAACGGCTTACTTGCTAACCCTGCAGTTTGACCTGTTGCCCGAAGATCAAAGGCAGCAACTTGCCGAGCGTTTAGTGCAAAACATAAAAGACTATGGCAACCACTTAACCACCGGCTTTTTGGGCACACCTTTTCTATGCCATATTTTAACCCGTTTTGGTTATGATGACATGGCTTATACTTTGCTTTTACAGGATACGTATCCGTCATGGTTATACCCGGTTAAAAAAGGCGCAACCACTATTTGGGAACGCTGGGATGGCATAAAAGCTGATGGCGAAATGCAAAGCCCCACAATGAACTCATTTAACCATTACTCCTACGGCGCTATAGGCGACTGGATGTACCGGGTAATGGCCGGCATCAATACCGATCAGAAGGAAACCGGTTATAAAAAGATTATTATAGCTCCGCATCCGGGTGGTAATTTAACGATGGTGAACGCTAACCTGGAAACTGTTTACGGTCATGTAAATTCCGAATGGCAGATCAATAATAATGTAATGAACATGACGGTTACCATTCCGGCAAACAGCACTGCCGAAGTGGTACTGCCAAAAGCCGCGCAAACCGATGTTACCGAAGGCGGTAAACCGGTAAAAGATGTTGACGCCATCAGCAATATCAAAAAAGAAGGCGCTGACCTGAAATTAGATTTAGGTTCAGGTACCTATCACTTTCAATATACTTTACCTAAACCCATAGCCACTTTATAATATGCAAAAACGCGTTGCCTTATTTCTCTTATTATCGCTATTGGGCTTATATGCCAATGCCCAGGTTTTTAATATCAAAGATTATGGTGCAGTAGCCGGTGGTCAAATGCTCAATTCAGTAGCTATTCAAAAAGCAATTGATGCAGCGGCTGCCAAGGGCGGCGGTAAAGTGGTAGTTCCCGCAGGTATATTTTTAACTGGAACCCTACGTTTAAAGACGAATGTTGAACTTTCGCTGGATAAAGATGCCGTTCTGTTAGGTAGCACCAACTTGTCCGACTACGAAAGAAACGACCGGTGGTACGCCCTGATTTTGGCTGATAAACAAAACAATATCGCCATAACCGGTTACGGCACCATCGATGGGCAGGGCAACGCGCTGGCCAAAAACGTTATCAAACTGGTAAAGAATGGCGCCATTGTCGATCCGTTGAAACTAAACCGGCCCGATGAGCATTTACGCCCGCAGCTATTGGAGCTACAGCATTTAACACAGGTGAAAATTCAGCACGTTACTTTAAAAAATTCCTCCTGCTGGGTGGAAACTTATAACCAGTGTACCGATTTACTAATTGACAGTATCACCGTTCAAAGTACCGCGTTCTGGAATAATGATGGTATCGACATTGTCGACTGTAAAAATGTAAAAGTTAAAAACTGCAATATTGATGCTGCCGATGACGGCATCTGCTTAAAATCAAGCGATCCGGCGTCAGCCTGTGAAAATTTTGAGATCACCGATTGTAAAGTACGTTCAAGCGCCAGCGCTATAAAATTTGGTACCGCTTCGCTGGGCGGATTTCGCAATATAAAAATTGATCATATTGATATTCACGACACCTACCGAAATGCGCTATCATTGGAGATTGTGGATGGCGGTGCTATGGAGAATGTCAACATTAGCAACATCAACGCCAAAAATACCGGTGGGGCCATATTTGTCCGGCTGGGACACCGTTACGGGGCAAAGGTGGGCAGTATCAAAGGCATACACATTAAAGATGTAACTGTCGAAATACCCAAAGGCAAACCCGACGCGGGCTACGCTACTGCCGGCCCACCGGAAGAGGACATCTATCCGCATAATTTATTGCCGATGGAGATTGTTGGTCTGCCGGGATACAATGTGCAGGACGTTACTTTGGAAAATATCAATGTAACCTTTGGCGGCGGTGCCGATAAGCACCATGCCTACGTATCGCTGGATTCATTGGCCACCATTCCCGAAAGAGAGAAAGAGTATCCTGAATTCAGCATGTTTGGCGAGTTACCTGCCTGGGGTTTATATGCACGTCATGCCGAAGGCTTGCAGCTTAAAAATGTAACCATCAAATACATTGAAAAAGATTTCAGGCCTGCCATTGTTATGGACGATGTACAGCAGGTGGCCCTTAATGGTTTAAATATTCCAACCGCTGACGCGCCGGTCATCGTATTGCGTGGCGTAAAAGGCGAATCAATCAAAAATTTAAAAACGCCTGTAAATAGTAAAAAAGTTGTCCTGGTAAAGTAACTAACAGATGAAAAAGATATTTAACATATTTTCAGCATGCACCGTGGCAATGTTATTTGCCTTAACCGCAGGTGCGCAAATTACCCATCGTGATCTGCTTGAAAAATATTTAATACCAACCACCGGCGGGAATCTATTAGCGCAAAAAGATTGGAAACCTTTTCCAAAATCCGCCGAAGAATGGAGAAAACGTTTGCCCGACAGCACCTTAAAAACCATTATAAAAAACGGCGAGGCGGCGCTGAAAAAAGATTTTCAGCCTATCCCGGCAACAGCCATGCTGGCTTTTGTACGTACCGGTAACCGCGTGGACTATGAAAGATTATCTTTTTTAAAACGAAACATGCTTTGGGACCTTGTGCTGGCAGAAGCCGCCGAAGGCAAAGGCCGGTTTACTGATCACATTGTAGACGGCATATGGTCAACCTGCGAGGAAACTTACTGGGGCTTGCCGGTGCATTTAACCATGCAAAAAGCCGGCACTGGCCTGGCCGATGTACAGGAACCGACGGTTGATCTTTTTTCAGCCGAAACAGCCGCCATATTAGCCTGGACCGATTACTTTGTTGGTGATAAGCTGCAAAAAATTTCGCCATTACTAAGGCCCCGTATTTATTATGAAGTTAACCGCCGCATCTTTATTCCAATGGAAACCGCAAAATATGCGTGGATGGGTGGCGACAACCCGAATGCTAAGCTAAACAATTGGGCGCCATGGATAGCCTCGAATTACCTTACTGCTGCTTTATTGTTAGAAAAGAACACCACTAAACGTGTTAACGAAGTTAACCAGTGCATTAAAATTACAGATCAGTATATAAACGGATTAGGTACCGACGGTGGATGTGACGAGGGCCCCATCTATTGGTTTGCCGCCGGAGCAAGTGTTTTTGACATACTGAACTTGCTGGATGATGCCTCTGCCGGAAAAATCAATATTTATGCCGATCCCTTTGTTAAAAAAATAGGGGCATATATTTACAAAACGCATATCGGCGGTTCTTATTTTATTAACGTTGCCGATGCGCACCCCAAAATAGAAGTGGACGGCCCGATGATCTACCGTTTTGGTAAACTGGTTAACGATGACCAGATGATGCGCTTCGGAAGCTGGGCAACTTATCATACGCCGCTGAAAGAAACAGAAGTAGAAACCTTCAGGCGTACCCGCCGGTTGTATAACTTATTTGCGCCGGAGCCTGTGAAAAAATATACTGAGCCGTATCACGACCAAACAGATGTGTGGTTTGATGATGTGCAGCTCATGTCGTCGCGGTCGGTAAATGGTTTATTTGTAGCAGCACACGGTGGCAATAATGGCGAAAGCCATAACCATAATGATGTTGGCGACTTTATAGTTTATGCAGATAACTACCCGGTAATTATTGATGTCGGTACAGGCACCTACACCGCCCGCACTTTTGGAAAAGACCGATACACGCTGTGGTTCAATACATCCGCCTATCATAATTTGCCGGTAATTAATGGTGATGAACAAAAGGACGGCACTGTATACGCAGCATCAGACGTAAAATATCAAACAGATAACAACCATAGCAGCCTGACTATGAATATCAAAAACGCGTATCCGGCTAACTCAGGCATCACTTACTGGAACAGGAATGTAGAGATGATAAAGTCGGGTAAAATAAAGGTGACTGATAGCTACCAGTTAACCGCTCCATCTAAAAGCATTACCCAAACTTTTATGACGGTTTGCCCGGCCGACATCAGCCACGCAGGCAAGATATTATTCAACTTGCCCAATCAAAAAATAGTTACGCTTGATTATGACGCGGCAACATGGACGATAAAAAAGGAAAAAATGTCCTTGGATAGTCCGGAGGATCAGGGTTTAAAAACCTCATGGGATCATCAGGATATTTACAGGATACTGCTGATAAATAAAATATCAGCAAATAAAGGCACCATAAATTACACCATCTATAAATGAAAGGTATGAAGAAGTTGTTGTTATTGTTTGTTGGGGTTATTACTTTACTGCAAGCTGATGCGCAGAAGAGCGACAGAGAGTTTAATTTAGAATACCTGGATAAAGTAGCGCGTCCCGTAATTTCAAACCTGGCAAACGACCAGCTTAAAGAAAAAATGCCGGTAATGCTTGCCGAAAACCCTGATGATAAAGCGACCCGTTTAAAGGTAACCTATCTCGAGGCCTTTGGTCGTACATTAAGCGGCATAGGTCCGTGGTTAAATTTAGAAGGCGGGAGTGCAGAAGAGCAAAAACTGCGCAACCAATACCGCGAATGGACTTTAAAAGCCATTGCCAATGCGGTGAATCCCAACGCGAAAGATTACCTGAAATGGGATGGCGCACAGCCGCTGGTTGACGGTTCTTTTTTCGCTTTGGGATTGATACGTTGCCCGTGGTTATGGCAGCATTTAAGCAGCCAGGTGCAGCAGCAGGTAGTAACGGTTTTAATCGCCACCCGGTCAGCTACGCCAACCTATAACAACTGGATCTTATTTTCAGGTGTTATTGAAGCATTCTTTTGCAAATATGGCTTACCCTACGATGCAACCCGCATAGACTATGCCGTACGCGAATTTATGGAGCACTGGTACACCGGAGATGGTATGTTTGCCGACGGAACCACCTTTCACATGGATTACTATAACAGCTATGTGATACAACCTTTTTTATCTGCTATTATTGACATTGTTAACGATAAAAATAAAACCTATGCAGCCTATGCTACCCGTTTAGACAAGATCTCTAAACGCTACGCAGAGATACAGGAACGGATGATCAACGCCGACGGGTCATACCCGGCATTAGGGCGCTCTATAGCCTATAGGGGCGGTGCTTTTCAGCATTTGGCCAATATGTCTTATAAAAAACAATTGCCCGAATCGCTAAGTCCGGCCCAGGTTCGGGGCGCTTTAACAGCGGTGGTTAAAAAAACTTTGGATGTATCCGGCACATTTACCAAAGACGGGTGGCTGAATCTGGGTGTATCTGGTAATCAAATTGGCCTGGCTGATTTTTATATCACTACCGGGAGCCTTTATTTATGCACCAATATATTTTTACCCTTGGGGCTTCCGGCTACCGATGAGTATTGGAGCGCGCCGGCTCAACCCTGGTCGGCGGTAAAGATATGGAGCGGGCAAAATGCCAAAGTAGATCATGCAGTAGATATTAAATAATTAGGAACCTATGCAAGATCATCAACCTGTCAATTTTAAATTTAATAATACTTACATCCTCGGTATCTCCTTAATATCCGCTCTGGGTGGTTACCTGTTTGGTTTTGACTTTGCTGTTATCTCGGGAGCTTTGCCATTTTTACGTACGGTTTTTCACTTATCGTCCTGGTGGGAAGGTTTCCTGACCGGCTCGTTGGCCCTGGGTTGTATAGCCGGGTGTTTACTGGCCGGTAAAATTGCCGATAAATACGGGCGCAGGCCCGGACTGATGTTATCCGCAGGAATTTTTGCACTCTCATCATTAGGCATGGCCTTTTCTTCGGGATTAACAGAATTTGTGGCGATGCGTTTTTGTGCAGGCATAGGTGTGGGCATGGCCTCTATATTGAGCCCGCTTTATATTGCCGAAATATCCCCTGCTCAAATGCGCGGCCGTAACGTGGCTATCAACCAGTTAACTATTGGCATCGGTATTTTAGTAACCAATGTGGTTAATTATTCTTTAGCAGGCAAGGGCGATCATGCCTGGCGGTGGATGTTTGGCTTAGGCGTTGTGCCCTCTGCGCTGTTTTTATTGGGCGTAATATTTTTACCCGAAAGCCCGCGATGGCTGGTAAAAGCCGGTAAAGAAGAAAAGGCGGCCAAAATTTTAAATAAGATCGGCTCAAAAAACTTTGCCGACAATACGTTGAAAGACATTGAGCTATCAGTACAACAAACTACCGAAACTTCCTATTCGGCAGTATTTGCAAAGGCGGTTCGCCCAATGGTATTGGTGGGTATTACCCTGGCGGTATTTCAACAGTTTTGTGGTATCAATGTGGTGTACAATTATACCACTACCATATTTAAAGCAGTAGGCGCCAGCCTGGACAGCCAACTTTTTGAAACGGTAACCATCAGTTTGGTGAGTTTGCTTTTTACCTTACTGGCGATGTGGCAGGTAGATAAATTAGGGCGCCGCCCTTTAATGCTGATCGGCTCATTGGGCTTATCCATAGTGTATGTTATTTTGGCAGTATTGCTTAAACAGCAGGCGTCAGCAGTTTGGGTGTCGGTATTTGTTTTATTGGCCATTGGCCTTTATGCCACTTCATTGGCCCCGGTTACATGGGTGTTGATTTCAGAGATATTCCCTACTAATATACGTGGTGTTGCTTCATCTATAGCTGTGGTTAGTCTTTGGATAGCCTATTTTATATTGGTATTTACATTCCCGGTACTGGCCGAATATATGGGTGCTTATGGGCCATTTTACCTGTATGCGGGTATCTGCTTTCTGGGATTTTTATTTATCCGCAACAAAGTGAAGGAAACTAAAGGGCAAACACTCGAACAGTTAGGACAAAATTTTATCGCACATTAAAAAAGGTATGAAAGTTGATATTTGGCAGGAAAAAGTAATTATACCCACTTACCATACGGGTACGCCGGATAAAAACCCCATGTTTTTTGAAAAGCGGATATACCAGGGCAGCAGCGGTATCGTATATCCTAACCCCGTAATTGAAAAGATCAGCGATGAAAAGGTGGATCAGGAATATATCGGATTGTTCCTCGAAAATAAATACCTAAAGATCATGATCCTGCCTGAGCTCGGCGGCAGGGTACAGATGGCCTATGATAAAATTAAACAGCGCCATTTCATCTACCACAACCAGGTAATTAAACCTGCGCTGGTTGGCCTCTGCGGCCCATGGATCTCGGGTGGTATCGAGTTTAACTGGCCACAGCACCACCGGCCAAGCACATTTGAACCCATCGACTATACATTGGTTGAAAATGCCGACGGCAGCAAAACGGTTTGGGTGAATGAGGTTGAAAAAATGTTCCATACCAAAGGTATGGCAGGCTTTACGCTGCACCCGGATAAGGCCTATCTTGAAATTAAGGCGCAGTTATATAACCGTACCAATTTGCCGCAAACCTTTTTATGGTGGGCCAATCCCGCTTTAAAAGTGAATGACGAGTATCAGTCTATTTTTCCTCCCGATGTAAATGCCGTATTTGACCATGGCAAACGCGATGTATCTACGTTCCCAATAGCTACAGGCACTTATTATAAAGTAGATTATTCGCCGGGGACAGATATCTCCCGCTACAAAAATATCCCGGTGCCAACTTCTTACATGGCCATCAATTCCAAGTATGATTTTGTGGGTGGTTATGAACATGATACCCACGCCGGTATTTTGCATGTGGCGGATCATCATGTATCGCCTGGTAAAAAGCAATGGACCTGGGGACACGGCGATTTTGGCGCAGCATGGGACAGGAACCTGACCGATGAAGACGGACCATATATAGAATTGATGACAGGGGTGTTTACGGACAATCAGCCCGATTTTAGCTGGTTAATGCCTTATGAGCAAAAATCATTTACCCAGTATTTTTTACCCTATCACAATGTTGGCATGGTTAAAAATGCTACGAAGGATGTGCTGGTTGGCCTGGAAACACGCGAAAAGGAAATAGCGGTCAAAGTTTTTGCCGCTTCGTTACAGGAGGACTTACAAATTAGTCTGTTAAAATCGGGGCAGCTTTTATTCAGTGATGTGGTGAACATATGTCCTGAACAGCTATTTGAAAAGGAAATTGTGCTTGCCGATGTTATAAATGAGAATGAATTAGTTGTAATAATTACCGACCATGCCGGGGTAGAGTTGCTAAGATACGAACCCGCAACCAATATCATCAACGACATCCCCGAACCGGCCAAACCTGCAATGCAACCACAGGAAGTTGAAAGTACAGAACAACTTTTTTTAATTGGTCAGCACCTCGAGCAATACCGCCACGCCACTTACGATCCTGTACCTTATTACGAAGAAGCATTAAAACGCGATCCTAAAGATATTCGCAATAACAATGCGCTGGGTCTTTGGTATTTAAGAAGAGGGCAATTTAAAAAGAGCGAAGCATATTTTCGCAAAGCAATCGCTACGTTGACTAAACGCAACCCAAATCCTTACGATAGCGAAGCCTATTATAACCTGGGTTTGGCACTTAATTACCAGGGCAGGGTTGACGAAGCCTATGATGCCTTTTTTAAAGCAACCTGGAGCAGCGCCTGGCAGGATAGCGCCTATTTTTCCATTGCTCAAATTGAGGTAAGCAAGGGCAAATATGAAGCCGCACTGGAACATATTAACTGGTCGTTAGACAAAAATGCCCGAAATGGTAAGGCCTGGGTAATTAAGGTACATGTTTTAAGAAAGCTGAACAGGGTAGAAGAAGCAATTACTGCAGCTCAACAGGCTTTAACCCGTGACAGCTTTAATATTCCACTGTATTTCGAACTTTATTTTTGTTATAAGGTAATCAATCAGGGTCAACAAGCCGAAGAAAGCATCAAGCAATTACTAACACTAAGCCGCGGCAATGCTCATACACATATGGAGTATGCAATTGACTATGCAGCAATTGGTCAGTATCAACAAGCCATAGAATTATTAAAATACGCTGATGGGAAACATGGCGACGATCCCTTGCTCAACCATTATATCAGCTATTATTCATACTTAGCAGGGAATAAAGAACTGGCCGATGAACATCGCCAAAAGGCAGCCGTTTGTAGTCCTGACTATTGTTTCCCTAACCGCCTGGAGGACCTGGTTATCTTACAGCATGCTTATTCTTTAAATCCTCATGATGCTTATGCGCTTTATTATTTAGGTAACTTATGGTACGATAAAAGACAATATGAAGAAGCGATTGCGTGCTGGGAGCAATCCCGCCAATTAAATGATCAGTTCCCTACGGTTTTTCGTAACCTGGCAATTGCAGCCTATAACAAGCTGAATGATGATGACAAGGCCCTGCGGCACCTGGAAAAAGCGTACCAGCTCAACCCCGGTGATGCCCGCGTTTTAATGGAACTTGACCAGCTATATAAACGGCTAAATTATACCGTTGAGAACAGATTAGCATTCATCATATCGCATCGACAAGCTGCAGACAGCAGGGATGACTTGTACCTCGAAAAAGCCGCCATGTATAACTTTTTGGGTGAATTTGAAAAGGCATATCGGTTAATCATCGACCGCAAGTTTCATCCATGGGAAGGTGGCGAAGGCAAGGTTTCGGGCCAATATACCTATAGCCTGGTCGAAATGGCCAAACAGGATATCAAGAACCGGTTATTTAACGAGGCTATTCAAAAATTGAAACAAGCCCGAATATACCCGCATAATTTAGGTGAGGGGAAATTAGACGGCGTACAGGAAAATGATATTTTTTATTGGCTGGGATGTGCTTATGAAGGCTTAAATGAGTACACAGATGCCGAAGCCTGGTTTAAAAGCGCTACAATTGGTTTATCCGAGCCCAGCGCTGCTGTGTTTTATAACGATCAGCAACCTGATAAAATATTTTACCACGGCCTGGCCTGGGGAAAACAGGGAGAAAATTTACTGGCAAAAGAGATATTTGATAACCTGGTTAATTATGGAAACATACACCAGGACGACGATGTGCTGATAGATTACTTTGCAGTGTCGCTTCCCGATCTGCTTATTTTTGAGGATGATCTTAAAAAAAGAAACCATATTCATTGCAAATACATCAGCGGGTTAGGGTATTTGGGTTTGCAGCAGTTTAACGACGCGGCAGATGCTTTTAATGAAGTATTAGCTGCAGACGCCATGCATTTTGGTGCAAAATTACATTTAGAATTGCTCGTTAGCATTCAAACGCAAAAATCAAATATATTTACGCAACCTAATTCTAAAAAATAAGCCAATGCCTAAGAACAAATATTTATTCCCGCTGATATTAGTTACTTCTTTGTTTTTTTTGTGGGCGTTCCTGCATAATATCAACTCCATTCTTATTCCGCATTTAAAAAAAGCGTTAGAGCTAACAGATACACAATCATCGTATATTGATGTGGCCGTTTACCTGGCTTATTTTTTAATAGCTATACCCGCGGGCCTGTTTGTGCATAAATACAGCTATAAAAAAGGCATTATATTAGGGCTGATCCTTTTTGCAACCGGGGCATTTTTATTTATCCCGGCGGCAAATTCACAAAGCTACCTTTTCTTTTTAGTGGCAATTTTCATCAGTGCCAGCGGGGCGACGTTTTTAGAGACGGTGGCTAATCCTTACGTATCTATTTTGGGTAATAAAGAAACAGCAACACAGCGGTTAAATTTTGCCCAGTCTTTTAATGGATTGGGA
>Ga0207054_1233_pt1 | contig 13331 bp, 18 predicted proteins | sample Alteio_BWMinCont_60_FD_153288 | JGI IMG/M metagenome (GOLD analysis project Ga0207054, IMG submission 153288) | Enriched cells from forest soil in Barre Woods Harvard Forest LTER site, Petersham, Massachusetts, United States -... | ecosystem: Environmental > Terrestrial > Soil > Temperate forest >... | reverse complement strand
TATCCGCCAAAATCCGGAATCATACCTGAGCCTGATAACACTCACCCAGTTAGCCGGCTCACAAATCAACATAGCGGAGATTTCCCCGCTTTACAAAGGCTTATCGTCTGATATCCGCAGCACGCCACTCGCAAAAAGATTAGAAGTTGCGATGGGCAAATCTATTAAAACAGCCGTAGGCGAGATGGCGCCTGTATTTACCGAAAATGACGTAAACGGCAGGCCGGTTAGCCTGACCGATTTTCGCGGAAAATATGTGCTGGTTGATTTCTGGGCATCATGGTGCGGCCCCTGCCGGGCGGAGAATCCCAATGTGATAAAGGTTTACAATCAATATAAAGACAAGAATTTTACGGTGCTTGGTGTTTCGTTAGACAGACCGGGCGCAAAAGCCGCATGGCTGGCCGCAATAAAAGCCGATGGCGTGACATGGACCCAGGTGTCGGATTTAAAATTCTGGGATAACGAAGCTGCTGTTTTATACGGAATCAACGCAATTCCACGAAACTTTTTGATCGACCCTACCGGAAAAATAGTGGCTGAAGATCTACGGGGCGAAGAATTAGCTAAAACGGTGGAATCTTTAGTGCATCAATAATACCACACCCAACACCTACTTTAAAAATATGATAATGAATAAACGAACGCTATTATTTCTGGCCGGCATTGCGCTGGTAACTCATCTACGGGCACAGAACCTTCCGCTTGATCCGGCAGTACGCACCGGGAAACTGCCCAACGGCTTTACCTACTACATCCGCCATAACGAAGAGCCAAAGAACCGGGTGATATTTTACCTGGCCAATAAAGTAGGCTCGATATTGGAAACCGACGACCAGCGCGGCCTGGCTCATTTTATGGAACACATGAGCTTTAACGGGACAAAACATTTTCCTAAAAATGAGCTGGTTGATTACCTGCAAAAATCGGGCGTAAGGTTTGGCGCCGATCTGAACGCTTACACCAGTTTTGATGAAACCGTCTATCAGTTACCTATACCTTCAGATAAACCGGAGTTAGTACAGGCGGGTTTACAGATTATGCGCGACTGGGCGCAGGATGCTACGCTTGATCCTGTTGAAATCGATAAAGAACGCGGCGTAGTATTGGAAGAAAAACGCCTGGGCAAAGGTGCATCAGACCGTATGCGTCAGGTGTATTTCCCGTTACTGTTGAACCACGCACGTTATGCCGATCGCCTGCCTATCGGCCTGGATACCGTATTGAATAATTTTAAACCAGAAGCAATTAGGCGTTTTTACCAAGATTGGTACCGGCCGGATCTTCAGGCGTTGATCGTTGTGGGTGATATCAACGTGGATGAAATAGAAAAAGACATTAAGACTCAATTCGGCAACCTGAAAAACCCTGCGAACGAAAAACCACGTACCATTTATACCGTATCATTAACCGGGAAGAACCAATTTATTTCGGTAACCGATAAGGAAAACAGGGCCACCTCTGCAGAGATACTGATCAAACATACCGAGCAGGAAACCAAAACCGCTGCCGGTTATCGCAACCTCATTATCCGCTCGTTATTTAACGATATGATTAACGACCGCTATGGAGAATTAACACGGCTGGCCGATCCGCCTTTTGTTTCGGGCGGTGCGAGCATCAGTAATTTCTTACACAGCCTGGATGTATTTTCGGCTCATGTACAAGCCAAGCCCGGCGAGTTAGAAAAGGGCTTGAAAGCAGTCTGGCGCGAAACGGTAAGAGTTAACAAATTTGGCTTTACCGAACCGGAATTAGAGCGGGCCAAGAAGAATTACCTCAACCTGCTGGAGTTCAGTTTAAAAGAGAAAGATAAAACGGCATCCAGCCGCTACGTTAACGAATACCTGCAATACTTTTTAAAGGGCACCATCGCACCGGGAATTACTGAAGAGTACAAACTGGCACAAAACGATATGCCGGGCATCAGCGCAAAAGATCTTAACGAGGTTTGTAAGGAATACGTCAAATCAGTAGACCGCGATATTTTGATTACCGCTCCTGAAAGCGAAAAAGCTAATCTACCAAACCAAAGCACGGTAGAAAGCTGGCTGGCACAGGTAGAAGCAGAACCATTGCAGCCTTACAAAGACGAAATGAGCAAACTGCCACTACTTAAACAAGAACCGGTAGTCGGCAAAATCGTCAAACAGGAAAGCGACGGGGTTATTCACACGACCACTCTTACCTTAAATAACGGCGTTAAAGTGGTGCTAAAGCCAACAGATTTTCAAGGCAACCAAGTATTATTGAATGGTTTTGCACCGGGTGGTACATCGTTGTATAGCGATGCCGATCTGCAATCTGCCAAATATGCTACCAGCATTGCATCCATATCTGGCGTAGGAAATTATAATGCAACCGAACTTAGAAAATTTTTGACCGACAAACAAGTTGGTGCAGGCACCGGAATGAGTGAAAACTACCAAACGGTTAGTGGTGGATGTGCTACAAAGGATCTGGAAACGATGTTACAGCTGGTGTATGCCCATTTTACCGAACCACATATGGATAAAGCAGCGTTTGATAGCTTCATCAGCCGTAATAAGGCCAACCTGGCCAACCGGGCTAATGACCCCAACGTGGTCTTCGCAGATACCGTCAATTCGGTTATGAACCAGGGCAGTATCCGCCGCGCAGGTCTCTCTATCGCCAATTTGAACCAAATCAATCCCGACAGAGCATTTGAGATATACAAAGAGCGTTTCGCGGACGCTTCTAATTTCACTTTTGTGGTTTTGGGCAACTTTAAAATTGCTGAGATCAAGCCTTTATTGGAAAAATACCTGGGCAGCCTCCCCGCTACGCATAAAGGTGGAAACTATAGGGATTTGAATATCCATCCGCCGGCAGGCAAGGTTGAGAAAACCGTCTATAAAGGCACCGAGCCTAAAGCTTTGGTTAATTTGATCTTCACCGGAGATTTTGAGTACGGGGTTGCCGAAAAGGTACAATTGGAAGCCTTGAAAGAAGTACTACAGATCAGGCTCACAGAACGCCTGCGGGAAGATGAAAGTGGCGTATACAGCCCGCGTGTGGGTGAAACGGCGAGCAAGATCCCGCATTCACGCTACAGTTTTTCCGTTGCGTTTGGCTGCGGCCCGCAGAACGTTGAAAAACTGATCACCTCTGCGCTGGATGAGATCAACAAGTTAAAAGCTGCAGGTCCGCCGCAGGTTAACGTTGACAAATTTAAAGCCGAGTATGAGCGTATGTGGGAAACCTCGCAAAAATCGAACAACTGGTGGATGGACTATCTCATTACTGGTTTGCAAGAACATAATGACTTACATGAGTTGAATACCTTTGAAAACGATCTGAGCAAAGTGACCCCGGAAAGTTTAAAAGCTATGGCGAATAAATATCTAAGCGGAAAGAACTTTATCCGGATGGTGTTGATGCCTGAAAAATAGAAAAGCCCACATTCAATAAATAAAAATACTCTCCTGCGTTCTTCAGTTTTTTCATTGGTTTGATGAAAAGATCAGTTAATTAAGGTAAAGCGCCCATGGAGGAGCAAGCGCGCTTTTAGTAAGTTAATAGTTAGTTAAAGTCAGGCGTCTTTTCGTTAGCGGGAAGGCGCTTTTTTATTTCCCTAAAATCACAGCCTGGAGATTCCGCGTTTCCTGACCACTTGATTCCGTGCTTTTCTGATCACTGATGAAATAAGAAAAAAACCTAATTTTTAACTTAAGCCCAATAAATTAAGATGGTCAATTTATAACGGAATGAATTGACTGCATTTTCGGAACATGTTGATCTGAGTTCGCGTAATCTCCAGCAGATATCTCCGCTACCGCTGATCTTGAAAATACGGCTTTGCGCTGCCAGGCGTATGGGTTTATCGTTAAACCGTTTGATGTAGATGAGCTGGTTGCCCAGGTCATGAAGCACCTGAGCGGGATATAAATTGGTCCGTTTTGCTGTGCGATCTTCCCGCTCTGTCGCAAACCGCCCCTTATTTGTCTTGCTTGACCCTCAAAAACACCAACAGGAACGTTTAATTTTGATTGTCTAAAACTTCATCTCATGCGTGCACAGATCACCCCATTCCTGCTGTTCAATACAGAAGCTGAAGCAGCGGCCCGTTTTTACGTTTCCCTGTTTAACGGTAAATTGTTAAGTATTCAGTCTTACCCTGAAGATGCGCCGATGTCAAAAGGCATGGTCATGACCGCGACGTTCGAAATATTGGGGATGACGCTGACCGCACTAAACTGGGGACAACCGGCCAATTATACCGAGGCGGTTTCTTTTGCGATTGAGCCGGAAACCCAGGAAGAAATTGACCATTACTGGCATACACTGATCGGTGACGGCGGGCAGGAAATGCCTTGCGGCTGGCTGAAAGACCGGTATGGCCTCACCTGGCAGGTGGCGCCTGAAGCGCTGCCGCGGCTGATGAATGATCCTGACCCTAAAAAAGCAACCGCGGTCATGCACGCCATGATGAAAATGAAAAAAATCATCATTAAAGACCTGGAGGATGCTTACGCTCAAGCCTGATAGCTAATTTATTGATTATGAAAAAGATATTACTGATAGTAGGCTTTATGGCGCTCGTGAACAGCGCCTTCAGCCAATCCAACCAAAAACTACTTAAAGATTATTACCAGGCCTATGAACAAAAGGACTGGAACCTGCTGAAATCTATTTTAAGTTCCGGCTTTCATTTCAGCAGTCCTGTTGACGATCATATCAACCTGCAGACCTATCATAACAGGTGCTGGCCTAACTGCCGGAACACTAAACGGTTCGACCTGGAAAAAGTGATCATGGGGACCGATGACGCTTTTGTTACCTATAATGGCTATACCAATGACGGCAGGGTATTCCGGAACACGGAATATTTCAAATTCAAAGACGGCAAGATTACCGAAAATGATTGTTATTTCGGACCGGGCGTGAATTTTCCGAACAGCGGTAAAAAATAAGCTTCACCTGCGATATAGCCTATGCAGCCCATCACCGTCAGTATTGAAGTTAACGTGCCCATTCAACTGGTTTGGAAATTGTGGAACGAGCCCGGAGATATCAGGAACTGGAATAATATATCCGATAAGTGGCACACCCCGTCCGCGCAGAACGACCTGCGCCCCGGCGGAAAGCTTTTATTGATCATGGGTTTAAAGGACGGCGGTTTCAGCTTTGATTTTGAAGCCGTTTACGATGAAGTCCGCACCCACGAGTTTATCAGTTATACGCTGACTGAAGGTCGCCGGTCTGAAATTCAGTTTACCGGCACAAATCCGGTCACCATAACCGAAACCTTTGAGCCGAATGATAATGACCCGGTAGCCATGCAACGTGATTTTTGCGAGGCGGTATTGGCTTCCTTTAAAAAATATGCCGAAAAGCAACAGGATAACCCGTCCGTTGCTTAGTCTAAATATCCTTTTAATACCCAGGTGCGGGAATTGGCGCGCAGCCTGGCCAGCGCTTTATCTTTGATCTGCCTTACCCGTTCGCGGGTGAGCTCGTATTTATCTCCGATCTCCTCCAAACTATGCGGCTGCCCATCACCCAGACCGAAAAATAAGGTCAGGACATCTCTTTCTTTTTCACCCAGTACCCGCAGGCTTTGCGCTACCTCCGTAGACAAAGATTCCGTCATCAGTCCTTTGTCAGTTCCCGGTTCCGGACTTTGCAGCACATCCAGTAAAGTATTGTCCTCTTCACTCGAAAACGGCGAATCATAGGATATATGCCGGCCGGAATGACCCAAAACATCACTTACTTTTTCAGCTGTTATTTCCAGGCTTTCCGCCAACTCTTCGGGCGTCGGCTGCCGTTCAAATTGCTGTTCTAACTGTGATGCTGCTTTGGCAATTTTGGAAAGATCCCCAACTTTGTTCAACGGCAGCCGGATCATACGTGATTGCTCATTAATAGCTGACAGGATGGATTGCCGGATCCACCATACTGCGTAGGATATAAATTTAAAACCTTTGGTTTCGTCGAAGCGTTTAGCCGCTTTAACCAACCCAACATTGCCTTCATTGATTAGGTCGCCAAGCGTTAGCCCTGAACTCTGATATTGTTTGGCTACCGAAACCACAAACCTAAGGTTTGCTGTAGTTAACCGTTCTAAAGCGGCCTGATCCCCTTCACGTATTTTTTGCGTTAAGATCACTTCTTCCTGCGGAGTAACCATCGGAATCTTTGCGATATCTGACAAATATTGATTCAACGATGCTGTCTCCCGATTGGTGATCGACTCACTAATTTTAAGTTGCCTCATTTATGAAAATAGTTAAAGTGTATGCTAAAGATCTGGTGCCTTAGAATGCGCGGTGAGCAGAAATGATTCTCAAAGAGATTGCAGTGATTTACTGGTGCTTGCAGAGAAAGGTATGCTAAAATCTTTAACATACAAAGATAAGCACAGCAGCAAAAATTAGTGTTATTTGGATGTCATAACATGTAAAAGGTAATTTTTCAGGTTGGTCCCCAGAATCTGTTTCCAGCCGTCTTCAAACCGGCGCCGGGCAAAATGCGGGTCGTGCGGGAAACTGGCGATGCCGGTATGGGTCAGTTTAAGTTTAGTGTTACTTCCTTCATCAAATAGCTCAAAAGTAACTTCTGAATAGCCGGGATAGTTTTTGTACGTCCAGCTATGGGCCAGCAGCCGGCCGGGCATGACTTTAGTTATCTTCCATTCTTTTTGATAGGCAGAGCGGTCATTGATAAACACAAACTCAAAACCGGCCACGGATTCAAAATGCTGTAATTGCGGGAAGTACCAGGCCCTCATTTGGGCTTCATCTGTCAATGCCCGCCATACCATTTGTACCGGGGCAGCGTAAACTTGTTCCCAAATAAAAGGTGTATCCATCGTTATATCATTTACCATTACCTGTTAACTGAGTTGCCTTGGGTGTTGTTTTACCAATTCTTTGATCGCGGCGCGAAACCAATTCGCAGAAGGCAATTGCCGCTTCTTCGAAATTATCGTGGCCATCCCGGAGTTTGCAGCCAGTTGGGTTCAAAAACGTCATTACCAAAGTCGAAATCAGTAGCAGCAGGTATTTCAGCTTTTAAGCTGGCATGGTCTTCCCGCCGGGTATCGATCCAGATGCCGTTGTGCCGGAGATTTTTGCCGATTTTACGGAACATGAGGACGATATTGCCTTCAAAATAAATATAGAACATACCGATGGCTGGTTTAATGACGACGTTAGCCGGCAGGTAATCCAGCAAAAAATCATAAGGCATATTTTTTCATTGCAACAAAGGTAATTTAGCTTTGTTGTACACACAATGGCAAAGATATTTATTACCGGTTCGGCCGATGGTTTAGGCCAGCTGGCAGCAAAGCAATTAATTAAAGACGGGCACGAAGTCGTACTCCATGCGCGAAATGAAAAACGTGGTCAGGATGCACTGAAAAGCGTGCCTGGCGCGGCGGACATTCTTATTGGCGACTTAGCTGATATGGAGGCAACCAAAGTACTGGCAGAAAAGGCAAATGTGCTGGAAACTTTTGATGCCGTGATTCATAATGCGGGCGTTTACCAAACCGGTGCCCGGCAACTGCTTCAGGTGAATACGCTGGCGCCTTATATCCTGACCTGTTTGATGCACAAACCTAAAAGATTGGTCTATTTGAGTTCGGGCATGCACTTGTCCGGACATCCGCAATGGACAGAAAAGCCTTCTTATTCAGATACCAAACTCCACATGCTGATGTTGGCCAAAGCACTGGCGCGTAAATGGCCTGAAGTTTATGCCAACGCGGTTGATCCGGGCTGGGTACCGACCAAAATGGGCGGCGCTGGTGCCCCCGATGATCTGGAAATGGGTTATCAAACGCAGGTCTGGCTGGCAGGCAGTCATGAACCGGGTGCGCTAGTCAGCGGGCAATATTTCCATCACCAAAAGCCGGCGCGTTATAGCCATTCGGCGGATGATATCAGCCTACAGAATGAACTGCTGGCTAATTGTGCCCGGCTGACCAGTATTTCCCTTTAACCGTCTTATCGCCAACCCAGCCCGGGCGCCACATATTCTAAAATAGCTGACAGCACATGCACATTGTAATCAACGCCCAGGGTGTTGGGTATGGTTAGCAGCAGCGTATCCGCTTCCTGAATCGCTTCGTCCTGGGCCAGTTCCTTAATGAGTTGCTCGGGTTCGGCAGCATAGCTCTTCCCGAAGACCGCCCGTTTTTCCGGCTCGATATAGCCGAAACTATCCGCCGATTTCCCTTGCTGGCCAAAGTAATACCTGTCCTGGTCGGTTACAAGGGCAAATATAGAGCGGCTCACCGAAACTCTTGGTTCGCGCTGGTGTCCTGCTTTTTTCCAGGCTTATTTATATAACCTGATCTGCTCTGCCTGCTGGATATGAAAAGGTTTGCCGCTTTCGTCAAACTTTAAAGTAGAACTTTGCAGGTTCATGCCATTTTCGGCCGCCCAAACCGCGGTCGCATTGGAAGCAGCCCCCCACCAGATCCGTTCCCGCAAGCCTTCCGAATGCGGTTCCAAACGCAACAAACCCGGAGGGTTGGGGAACATCGGGTATGGATTGGGTTGCGCAAATCCGGCACCGCTTAATTTATCTAAAAACTCCAAAGCTTTCCGGCGTCCCATTTCGGCATCGGTTTCTCCCCCGGTAGGTTCATAACCGAAATAGCGCCAACCCTCGATTACTTGCTCCGGTGAACCCCGGCTGATGCCCAATTGTAAACGCCCTCCGGAAATCAGATCGGCAGCGCCGGCATCCTCTATCATATACATCGGGTTTTCATACCGCATATCAATGACACCTGTGCCGATCTCTATTTTACTGGTTTTGACGCCAATAGCCGAAAGCAAAGGAAACGGCGAGGCCAATTGGCTCGCGAAGTGATGAACGCGGAAATAAGCACCGTCCAAACCCAACTCCTCGGCGGCTACAGACAGGTCAATGGACTGAAGCAGCGTGTCGCCTGCTGTCCGGGTTTGATAAGAAGGGTGGTCAGACCAATGACCGAATGATAAGAACCCGATTTTTTTCATAGTACAATAAATGTATGCATTCGGGCCACCGTCGCAGGTCACGGCTTAGTCAATACTTAACTACTTTTCACGTCGGTTGTTTTAAATTTGTGTATGCCGACGATGGAAGAATACGATGCGCTGGACGACGCGGGAAAAGCTGCTGCTATTTTGCAGGGCGAATTTCTGGCCGACCGGGAGGAGAATGGCCTAATCGTCCAATTATACAGCGTAAGTTCTTTTTACGGCGAGTTATATTATGATCCCCTGGCCGATAAGATCCTGCGCTGACGGGCTTTTGAAGGCACGCAGCATTTAGGCCCTTATCTGGCTCGTATCCGTTTTAACAGCCGGTAACGGCTTAAGCCATCGAATGAAAAGCCACGCGGTTCCCTTCCGTATCGATAAAACGGCCCATAAAACCGTTTGCACCAATCGAGGTTTTTTGCATGATCACCTGTCCGCCTGCGGCCTCCACTTTCGCTAAAGGGACATCGAGGTCCGCGCCACCGTTCAGGTAGATTAGCGCGCCCTGTTGAGAGGGTTCATAGCCTTCTTCTTCCACCAGCCCGCCGCCGATTTCACCTTTTTGCATATCCGCCGGAAACATGGCGTATTTCATGCCCGGGAAGGGCAGGATCATTTCAATGCCTAATACTTGTTCATAAAAAGTTTTGGCCCGTTCGAAATTTTTAGCTGGTATCTCAAACCAGTTGATTGCATGTGCCATGAGGTTAAATTGTTTGGTTGTTTATTATAAAGTTAGTTAAATGTTGATGGATCACCAGGTCCCAGCCTTGCGAACAGCGTTCGTAGCTTTCTTTTTCGGGAGTGAGTCCTTCATGTGTAAATATTAATTGTCCCGGTTTTAGTTCAAAAACCATTTTGGTGCCCGTCCATTCGTCCGGATCTTTCAGCCAGTCCAGTTTGCTTTCGGTCACCAGCCAAACCAATTTTTGGCGTGGGACGAATTCTACGACTTTATGTTTGGCGTAATGCGCCCCGGGATGATGAATAATGAATTCATCACCTAAAGCGTCACTACCGCCTTTAAAATCTTTGGTCCACCAATCAGCTACCCTTATTAGCTTTTGAAAGACACCGTCAAGTGACCGGCCGATAGTTAAGGTTGTTTGATAAGCGTTCATCGTTGCTTAAAGTCCCCTTGCCCGGTTTCGAAATAAGAAGTTAGGCTGCGGGTGATCCAGTGTGTCCAGCCCGGTACGCAATCTTTGAAACAGGCAATACCGGCGACCAAACCTACATGGGTAAAGGTTAGGGTGTTTCCCCCGATCTCAAAAACCATGTCGTGGCCTTTCCATTCGTATTTATCGTCATACCAGGGCATATAGCAATCGTCGACGTGCCATACCACTTTGTTGTCGGTCCGTTCAGTGACGGTGTAGGTGAACCAGGCTTCCGACCCCATTTTGATTACGAACCGGTCGCCTTGTTTTTCGGCGCGGCCTTCAAAGCTCACGCCCCACCAGTTAGCGACCTCGCTGATCTTTTGGAGCGCGGCTTCCCGGCTAATATTGATGTGGATACTGGTGCTGAAGCTATTACTGATAAAGTTTTGGTAAACTTCCATGATATCGCTCCAACCATTGTTGATGCCGCTGGCGGCTTCGCCGAGGCGTTGCACATCAAAGTGAGTCAGTTTAACGCGGGTTTGTTTTTCGCCTTCGGGAATAAATTCCACCCGCACCTCGGTATGCAGGTCGGGTTGATATTGGAGGTTTGCATCGGTCTGCCAGTCCAATGCGAACAACGCATAAGGATCGTAGATCAACACTTTGCCCAATTCGCGTTCACCGCCGTCGGCGTTAAAGCCGAACCAACGTCCACCAGTTTGGGGTTCCAAGCCGACTTTCACCATCGGACAATCTTCAGTATGTCCCGAGGCAGGCCACCAAAGGCCCATTTGGTTAACAAATACTTCAAAGGCGGTTTGTTGCGCCGTCGCTACAACGACTTCTTTTTTGATCGTGTTCAATTCGAGGGTTTCCATGAAAGATAAGCTAAGAGTGTAAATATGCCCGCCAGCAGTGAAATAGCTGCCGCAAACGGGAAGAAGTAAATGAGTTCGATAGTGCCCATAAAGAGCAGGAATAAGCCGATCAATAGCACAAATTTGAGGTTCGGCTCAGTGGAAAGAAGCCACAACAGTGCAGTCAGCAATAACAGTACGCCGATATTGATCAAACCGTAACCGCCAAAAAAGTTGCCTAGTGTTGCCGACCGTCCCATAAAATCAAAATGTTCATTTTGCATACCGCTGATGACCGCGGCAACACGGGCGTTCGGCGCTTGTTTCCAGGTCAGTGCGCCAATCGTATGACCCATCGTATGCAGCAGCAGCAGGCTGCTGGCCATACGTAATAAAATTTTAGGCTTCATGTTCCGCAATGTTTTTATACAGGTTAAGGATCATGCCCCCAGCCGCCGTCCATACTTTCTATGGCCTTGCCGCCTTCGCCCATGCGATCCAAGTCTTTATGCTCCAATAAGACACGGGTTGTTCCCGCCCCTTCGGCAATAAATTTAACTTCTACTTCCGTGACCACTTTTGGGTTATACCGGAAGTTCGCGTCGATCTGCCAGTTGAGCACCAACAGTTCAAAAGGGTTCCAGGTAAGAACAGTACCGACATTCACCTCGCTGCCGTCTTCGTGCCTGGTATACCAGCGGCCGCCGGTACCCGATTCCAGCAACATTTCCACCATCGGGCATTGCCCTACATGATATTCCCGCGGCCACCACAGATCCATTTTTTGCGTAAATACATTAAAGCAGGTGTCCTGTGCCGCGGCGATTACCAGCTCTTTTTTAATGTTAGGTATCATTTTGCGTGTTTGTTCTTTTCCGTTTGTTCCGCCAGCGCTTTGAAATTCGCCAGCGCTCCATCCCAGAATTTGTCTAAATAATTTCTCATGGCGATAATTCCTTCCCGGTTCAATTCATAAATATTGTTATTGCCGACCGTTTTTAAATTGATCAGCTTCGCTTCTTTCAGCACTTTCAGGTGCTGTGATACGGCGGGGCGGCTGACACTCATGCCCTCGGCGATATGTACGACTGACAGCGGACCATGCTGTAATTTCTCGAAGATCGACCGGCGCGTCGGATCGCCTAATGCATTAAATGCTAAATTGCTGTTCATATCTAATAGTAAGTAATAACTTACGGTAAGTACAAACTTACTAATAAATTCAATACTTGCAATTTTTTTTTAAATTTTAAGGATACAAATGAAAAGCTATTGCCCGGTTAAACCATCTAATAACCGGCATTCTGTGGAAACTTGGCGCCTATATTTGCGTCAATCACACTTTGTGAGATGGGCAGCAGCTGATCACTGGCTTGTATCAAGGGACCTGCTATATTGTTGTGCAGTTTGGTACGGGTCAACCAGGTACCTGTCCTCACCAATGTATACCGCCTGTCCTCTTCTGAAAACAGTTCTCTTGAACGTTCATCCAAAATAAATCAAGTGTTACCTGTGATGCTGTGATAGCTCCTGCATGTGCCCTTGCACGCAAGGTATTGATAGCAGCCGCAGCTCCGTTGAGGTCACCCAGTTCGAAGTCAGCTTCGGCTAAAAATAGGTAAATTGTGTTATCCGGGGTTTGTTGGCAAAATACAAACCTGCTGACACCGCGACCATTAATACCCCTGCCACCAGCAAAGGCCACACAAAAGCTTTTGCCATTGTAGTTCTGCCTAATTGTCCAAAGCCAATAGCTGCCAGGAAAAACAGCAGGCTAAGCAGTAAACTTATTTTGGCGGAAAACACCTCTGCCCTGGCCCAATCTGTACTTAATTTTAAAATATCCATTTACCTCATTTTTATTAATGTAAAATTGGATGATTTTTCGCACATAATAGTTGTTGTACAGCTCAAATATGAGTTGGTGTACGGCTCATTGGTGTTTATCGAAACATGTGGTCATCAACTTTTGTGCGCCGTTTTTAGCTGTAAGTCTTTTAGCCCCCATTCCTGGATCACGTATATCAGGGGCATCAGGGATTGCCCGTAAGGGGTGAGATTATATTCGACGCGGGGCGGAACTTCAGGAAAAACGGTCCGTTGAATGATACTGTCTTCTTCCAGTTCCCTCAACTGGTTCACCAGCATTTGTTTACTTATTTGAGGAATGGCTTTTTTCAGCTTACTAAATCTGTTGCAACCCATGCTGATCCCATAAATAATAAGGACCTTCCATTTGCCGCCAACCTTATTCAGGAAATGAGTAACACCGCAATTATTGGGGTTAAAATCCTTATTTTTTCTGTTTACCGCCATTGGTCTGTTATTTTGTACTATTACCTGGTTTTTTGACTATGAATAGA
>Ga0207054_1228_pt1 | contig 13458 bp, 11 predicted proteins | sample Alteio_BWMinCont_60_FD_153288 | JGI IMG/M metagenome (GOLD analysis project Ga0207054, IMG submission 153288) | Enriched cells from forest soil in Barre Woods Harvard Forest LTER site, Petersham, Massachusetts, United States -... | ecosystem: Environmental > Terrestrial > Soil > Temperate forest >... | reverse complement strand
GAAGGTGTTGACCAGACCAGAGGATGGTTTTTTACACTTCATGCTATTGCCAGTATGTTGTTTGATTCAGTAGCGTTTAAAAATGTGGTATCAAATGGCTTAGTGTTAGACAAGCACGGCAATAAAATGTCGAAGCGCCTTGGTAATGCAGTTGATCCGTTTGCCACACTCGAAAAATATGGGGCCGATGCCACCCGTTGGTATATGATAAGCAACGCCCAGCCCTGGGATAACCTGAAATTTGACGAAGATGGAATAGGAGAGGTGCAACGTAAGTTTTTCCGTGCCCTTTATAATACCTATGCCTTTTATGCTCTTTACGCCAATATTGATGGCTTTACATTTAAAGAGAAAGAAATACCGGTAAGCGAACGGCCTGAGCTTGACCAATGGGTGTTATCGGTATTAAATACCCTTGTACTAAAGGTTGAGGAGTATTACAGCACATACGAACCTATGCGTGCTGCGAGAGATATAGAAGAGTTTGTATGCGACCAGTTAAGTAACTGGTATGTACGTTTATCGCGCAGGCGTTTTTGGAAAGGCGATTATAGTGAGGATAAGATTGCAGCCTACCAAACACTTTATACCTGTCTCGAAACCGTGGCTAAGTTAATGGCTCCTATAGCTCCGTTTTATGCCGACAAGCTTTTCAATGATTTAAACAGCACAACAGGCAGAGAAAAAGTAGCCTCGGTACATCATAGCAATTTCCCTGTTTCGGCAAATGGAAACAGTAATAAATTGTTAGAGGAAAAAATGGACTTAGCCCAACGGATATGCTCATTAACTTTAGCTTTAAGAAAGAAGCTTAATTTGCGTGTGCGTCAGCCACTTAACAAAATAGTTGTACCAATATTTGATGAGGGTGTTAAGAACCAAATTGAGGCTGTTAAAAAGCTTATTTTGGCTGAGGTTAACATCAAAAATTTGGAGTATATAACCGACACATCCGGAATACTGGTAAAGAAGATAAAGCCCAATTTTAAAGAATTGGGTAAAAAGCTTGGCCCGTTAATGAAAGAAGGCGCTAATGTTATAAATGCCTTTACCCAGGATCAGATAAGAGAGATAGAGGCAAAGGGCACATATAAAGTAAACCTGTCAGGTAAAGAAGTTGAGCTGGCACTTACAGATGTTGAAATAGCCTCGGAAGATATACCTGGATGGCATTTAGCATCGGATGGTAAGCTTACCGTAGCGCTCGATACTACTATTACTCACGAATTAATGGAAGAGGGTATAGCCCGTGAACTGATAAACCGCATACAAAACCTGCGTAAAGACAGGAACTTTGAGGTGACCGATAAGATTACTTTAAAGATAAAAAAGAATGTGGCTGTTGATAGTGCCGTAAAGAATAATTTTACCTACATTTGCGCCGAAACGCTCGCCGCATCCCTCGAAATGGTGGAAATGATAGACGAAGGAGAAGCAGTTGATATAGAAGTAGCTGATAATGTGAGCACTTCTATTTTTATAAATAAATACAATTAAAGACCAGAATCATGGCAAAGAAACCAGTAAAAAAAGCCAATAAAGCGACTAAAAAGGTTGTAAGTAAGAAGCCTGCAGCTAAAAAAGTGGTAAAAAAAGCTAAGCCAACTCCTAAAGCTAAGGCAAAAGCTAAACCTGCTCCAAAAGTTAAAGCCAAGGCAAAACCGGTTGTTAAAAAAAGTAAACCAGTAGTTAAGGCTAAAGTTGCAGCTAAAAAAGTACCTGCTCCTAAGCCGGTAAAAGCTGCTGCTAAGCCAGCGCCTAAAAAAGCGCCTGTAGCAATTGCTAAGCCTAAACCTGCACCTATTGCTGCCAAGACAGCTAAGCCTGCTAAAGAAGATTTAAAGAACCGTTACTCTGAAAAAGAACTGGTTGAGTTTCGCCAGATAATAAATGAAAAGCTTGATCAAGCCAAGAAGGATTACGAGCTTTTGAAAAATACATTGTGCCATACCGATGACCACGGAACTGATGATACATCTCCTACCTTTAAAATGTTGGAAGACGGATCGGACGTATTAACCCGTGAAGAAACAGCCCAGTTAGCGCTTCGCCAGGAAAAGTTTATCCAGAACTTACAGAATGCCCTTATTCGTATTGAGAATAAGACCTATGGTATTTGCAGGGTTACCGGTAAGCTTATTCCTAAAGAACGCCTCAGAAGGGTTCCGCATGCTACATTGAGTATTGATGCCAAGCTTGAGCAGCAATTTAACGCATAAAGGAGAAACATTATTTTTGCCTCTCTTTTAAAGCTATTGTGAAAAGGCCCTTACTTATTATTTTTCTAGTACTGGTAATTGACCAGGTGGTAAAGCTTTATGTGAAAACGCACTTTGTATTGGGCGAGGAACATAGGTTTGCTTCGTGGTTCATTATACACTTTACCGAAAACAATGGCATGGCTTATGGCATGCAGTTCTCAGGCCAATACGGTAAAATATTTCTTAGTGTGTTCCGCATTGCTGCAGTTGCCGCCATTGGCTGGTATCTGCGCGATCTGGTCAAGAATAATGCCCATCCTGGCCTTATTACCAGTATATCATTAATATTTGCAGGGGCTTTAGGTAATATACTTGATAGCGCTTTTTACGGACTCATATTTAGTGAAAGCACTTATGAATTGGCCAGGCTATTTCCGCCCGGCGGAGGCTATGCAAGCTTTTTACATGGTAAAGTAGTAGATATGCTTTACTTTCCGGTAATAGAAGGCCATTTCCCGGCATGGGTGCCGTTTTGGGGTGGTGAAGAGTTTATCTTCTTCAGGCCGGTTTTTAATTGCTCCGATTCAGCTATTACTATTGGCGTACTGCTTATATTGATTTTCCAACGCAAGTTCTACCCACGTAAGGTGGTAGAAGCAAAAGTAGATAATAGTGTAAGTAATGGTGACAGTGAGTCGCCTCAGAACATATAGCCGTACTTCTTCTTCTGAAATTGGTCGAATGAATCGCCTCTGTGCTCTTTTTTACCAATATTATCAGCACTCCAAATAATACCAAACTCGTGTGTGCCGCTTGTATAATGGCTTAGGGCCGAGGTAATAAAATCGTACGAATAGCAGATTTCAAAGTTGTCTTTGATGGTATAACCTAAGTCAATAGAAACGGCATCTTTCAAACGAAGTGAAAACCCAGCATAGAATTTCTCCTTAACATGCACACGAAGAGAGTAGGCGAGGTATAGTGGGGTACTGCCCGATTGTTCTACAAATAATGAGTTTTGCCATACGTAGTTAGCATTGCCCGAAAAGTTATAACCCAGGTAGCCATAAAAATGAGGCAGCAGCGTTACAATACCTGTGGTGCTTGTATCTTCAGGAGAAGCGGTATATTTTTTATACAACTTTGCATCTTGCTGTATAAGATTATCTACACTCAGCCCAAATTGCCAGCGATCGTTATACAGGTAAAAACCTGCACTGGCATTAGGTGTCCATGAATTTGCTGTAACTCCAATATCAATAGCAGGGTCGCTTGGATTTTGAATGGTCATTTTTTGTCCGTCTGCAATATAATCAACCATAGAACCTGCAACACCTAAGGATACTATCAGGTCAGGTAGTTTTAAATGGTATGAATAGCAAACTGTATAGTCATTACGTTGTGTTGGCCCGGTAATATCCTGATATAAATAGGCTGCAACTCCCATCTTTCCATTCAATAGGCGATAATTAAGGCTCAAGCCTTCAGTAATTGGCGCACCGGGGATGCCTACCCACTGATCTCTGTAGTTTATACGAACATCATATAATCTTTTTGTTCCGGCAATAGCAGGATTAAAGAAAAGAAGATCGGTCGGGAATTGAGTGAATACAGGTAACTGCTGTGCGTAGCTGCCTGCGCTTTCAAAAGCTACGAAAAACAAAACCAGTAATATTTTATAATACTTCTTTATCATATCATTTAGGCTTTCTAATAATGGTAACAGAGCCTTTATACGTTTTGCCTGTGCCTGTACTTAATAAGTAATAGTAGGTAGCATCAGGTACGCTCTGCCCTAATTCAGTGCCATCCCAATCGCCTCCGTAGGGCTGTGCAGTAAAGACTACCTGCCCATACCGGTTGAAAACTGTTAATGAATTATTGGGGAACAACTCAAGGTTTCCAACATACCATTTGTCATTTATCCCATCGCCATTCGGTGTGAATGTGTTGTAAAATACAAGATCGCTGTCCGGTATTACCTCTACCAATACTGTATTGAATCCGGGACAGCCATCTGCCCCTATACCTATAACTGTAAATAAAGTAGTTTTTGTAGGCCCCACTTCAGGGGTTGCTGTAGTATAGTTATATATAATTACACCTGTATCAGGCGACCAAAAATAGGTTGACGCACCTGATGCGCTTAAGGTTACTGTCTTTCCTTCATCAACTGTTACAGGGCTTACTACCGTAATGGTTGGAGATGCTAGTACGGTTACTGTAACTGTTGTAGAATCTTTACACGAACCGTTAGAAGCAATAAGGGTATAAGTGGTATTAGCTGTAGGTGTAGCAACTGGATGTGCACATGCATAACACGATAAACCACTTGCCACTGGTGTCCACACATAATTATAAGAAGAGCTGTCAGCGCTGCCACCAAGTGTTGCCCCTGCTGTAAATGGGCAAATTGATGTATCATGTCCTGCATTGGCTGCATCTATATTACTTAAGCTTATTAATACAGAATCATTTCTTACAGTCTGCCCAGTGCCATTATCAATAACAGTAACATAAAATTGAGTTGTCTGGTTAATTATAGCTCTTGGGTTAGCATCAGCGGCATTGTTTAAACCCGCTGCAGGAGACCATGTATAACTGTAGTTTCCGCTACCACAACAGGCAGTAGGGGTTCCGCCTAAAGTGGCTGAATCGCCTTTGCAAATAGTTTGAGGTGAACCCGGGTTTACCACCATTTGAGAATAAGCAGAATGGAATAAAAGCAAAAAGATGCCCGTGGCTAAAGCAACTAAAGACTTGGGCGAATGCAACATAGTTCTTACTTTCATAAGGTGTGCAAAGATAGTATTATATCCTAAAAAAATGAAAATGAGGTAATATCTGTTAATAAGTACACAATTATGTTAATAAACGCGAAGTCCTATATTTGCCACCCTTTTGTGTTTTAAAGGAGTGATCTTTATATATGCCGCATATATTTCCTATAGTTTTCCCGAACATACCCTCAGGTGATGTTTATTATTTTACTACCGAATCAGAAACTAAATACGAAGTACGTTTTGGAAGAAGAAGAGATAATATTTTTCATGCCACCATTGTTTTTGGCGTGGTAAATGATGAATATAAGGGAGAGGAATATACTACTACCAATAAGGGTGAGCTATATAATGTAATGGCCACTATATCTGAAATAATACGGGTTTTTATGTCGTACCACCCGCGAATGCTTATTTACGAGTTTACTGCAGTGGCTAAGGATAATGAAAATGAAAACGCTATAACTGTGCGCAGGCACTTATACGAAAGATACCTTACTGGTATTTTTGGAACCAAATGGACTTATGATTTTAAAGGAAATACAGTACTTGTTTGCCGCATTAAATAGGCAAAAACATCAGATATTACTATCTTTTGTGTTGTTTCTCGTCAGAAACGGTAAGTTTCTTACGACCCCTTCTTCTTCTTGCAGCAAGTACTCTTCTACCGTTAGCGGTAGACATTCTTTCGCGGAACCCGTGTTTATTACGTCTTTTACGTTGTGAAGGTTGGAATGTTCTTTTCATGACTGTTAAAAATGAGGTGCAAAGATATAATCTTTTTACAAACAACAACAAGAAAATCTTTTTTAAGGTAACTTTGGCCCTCATTCGTAATATATAATATGGCCCGACCATCATTTGCTGACCCCGAAAATAAGCCCAAAGCCATATCTAAGGCCTCCTTTAAAAGGGCGCTCAGGGTAACAGAATTCTTTAAACCCTATAAATGGACCTACTTTGTTGGCCTGATATTTCTTGCCCTTACTACTGTTGCCGTTATTGCCCTGCCTAAAATGTTCAAGCTGATAATTGATAAGGCTGAAACCAAGTATGTTCTGTTAACCTTTGGTTTACTTGTATTACAGGCTATATTCTCGTATTTCAGGGTGGTGCTCTTTGTAAGTGTAACCGAAAAGGGTCTGGCAGGCTTAAGGCAGGCCACCTATGCAAGATTGGTAAGGCTGCACATGGATTTCTTTTCGCAACGACGCATTGGAGAGCTTACCAGCCGCATATCATCAGATGTATCTATGCTGCAGGATACCTTTACCACAACACTGGCAGAGTTCCTCAGACAGTTTTTAGTGATCATAGGGAGTGTTATTATGCTATCTATAATATCTATAAAGCTAATGCTTACAATGCTTGCCATAGTGCCTGTGGTAGCACTGTTTGCTGTTTTCTTTGGGAAATACATACGTAAGTTTTCGCGTAAAACACAGGATATGGTTGCTACTTCTAATACTATTGTAGAGGAAACCATGCAAGGTGTTGCCACTGTAAAAGCTTTTGCCAATGAGAAGTTTGAAACCGACAGGCATAAAAAAAGCACGTTTGACATTGTTGTACAAGCTATTAAAGGCGGCAAGGCACGCGGAGCTTTCATTTCATTTATAACTATATGTCTTTTTGGTGCCATAGTGGTAGTACTTTGGCAAGGCGCTATACTTATGCAACAGGGCCTTGTGAGTAAAGGCGATATGTTCGAGTTTCTCTTGTATTCTGTTTACGTTGGCGCTGCTTTTGCCGGTATTGCCGATCTGTATGCTTCTATTCAAAAGGCTATTGGCGCTACCGAACGCCTTATGGATATTTTGGAAGAGCCTATAGAAGACATTAGCCTGGAGAATGCAGATGTGTTACCCGAAATCAATAAGGTAAAAGGCGATGTTGTTTTTAATGATGTCTCTTTCTTATACCCATCGCGTAAAGAACTTACCGTTATCAATCACCTTAGTTTTGAGGTAAAGCGGGGCGAAACAATTGCTATTGTAGGCCCGAGTGGTGCAGGTAAATCTACCCTTGTGCAGTTATTGCTCAGGTTTTATGATCCGGTAAGTGGTGCTATATTGATAGATGGCAAGGACTCGAAAGAATATCCATTAACAAGGCTGCGCAGCCAAATGGCGCTTGTACCGCAGGAAGTATTGTTATTTGGTGGCACTATACGCGAAAACATATTATACGGTAAGCATAATGCCACCGATGAAGAAATTACTGAAGCTGCTCGCAAAGCCAATGCCCACGATTTTATAATGACATTCCCTGATAAGTACAATACTATAGTAGGGGAGAGGGGAGTATCATTATCGGGTGGACAAAGGCAGCGCATTGCCATAGCCCGTGCAGTGCTCAGGAACCCGGCTATATTAATATTAGATGAGGCTACCAGTTCGTTAGACTCAGAATCTGAGCGTTTGGTGCAGGAAGCACTGGATAAGTTGATGCAGGGCCGTACATCATTTGTTATTGCCCATAGATTATCTACTATCCGTAAAGCCGATAAAATACTTGTACTTGAAAAAGGCAAGTTGAAAGAAATAGGAAACCACGAGCAATTAATGCAAATGACAGATGGGCTTTACCGCAGCCTTAGTAAGCTGCAGTTCGAGATGAACTAATATTTTTTAAGCCTGAATTTTTTCCTGCTTTTCAAACTGAATTTCGTAAAGCTTTTTATAAAAACCACCTTTATGTAATAATTCCTGGTGTGTGCCTTCTTCCATAACCTGTCCATGATCTAGCACAAGTATCTTATCTGCCCTTTGAATGGTAGCCAGGCGGTGTGCAATAATAATAGACGTGCGGTGCTCTGTAAGCTTTTCAATGGCATGTTGTATTAACCTCTCTGTCTCTGTATCGATTGATGAAGTAGCCTCATCTAAAATAAGTATACCGGGGTTCTGTACATAAGCCCTGATGAAAGATACTAATTGTCTTTGCCCAGCAGATAGCATAGCGCCACGTTCCATTACATTAAAGTTGTATTGCTCTGGCAAGTTCTTTATAAAGTCCTCGGCACCTATGGCCGCTGCTGCATATTGCATTTGTGCAGGAGTAATGTTCTTATTGTAGAGCGTAATGTTATTGGCGATAGTATCTGAAAACAAGAAAACATCCTGCAATACAATGGCAATATTTTTACGGAGCAGGTCTATTTTATAATCACGTAAATCTTTTCCATCAACCAATATAGATCCCTTTTGGAACTCATAGAAACGGCCCAATATATTTATCATTGACGATTTACCTGCACCTGTTGCACCTACAATGGCTAATGTTTGCCCTGCTTTTACTGTAAAAGACACATCTTTCAATATCCAGTTTTCGTCGGTATAGGCAAACCATACATTTTTAAACTCTATATCACCGTTTACTTTGGCAGTAGCAAGAGTACCCTTATCATCAATAAATGTTTGTGTGTCGAACACTTTAAAAATACGCTCTGAGCTTACAACGCCCATTTGCAGCGTGTTTATTTTATCAGATAACTGCCGTATAGGTATAAACAACATACCCAGGTACTGCATAAATTCAACCAATTCGCCTGAAGTAGTTGTGCCGTATAAAATGCCCCTGCCCGCAACCCATACCACTATAGCAATTGATACAGTTGAAAGGATGTCTACTACGGGAAAGAAAATGGAGTAGTACCATATAGAGCGTACGTTTGCTATTTTGTGTGCGTTGTTTATTTGCTTGAACTTATCCAGTTCAATTTCTTCACGGTTAAATATTTGTACAATGTTCATGCCGGTAATATGTTCCTGTACAAAAGCATTTAAGCGTGCCACCTGGGTACGTACTTCCTGAAAAGAGGCTTGAGTAGCCTTTTGGAATAAGTAAGTGGCAAATAATAAAACCGGGAATACGCTTAAGCTGAGTAAGGCAAGTTTCCAGTCAATAACTATCATTACTACAATAACAGCCAATACTAAAAGCAATTGGTTGAGTATTACTATTACTCCTTCAGAAAAAACATCTTCTATTACTTCCATATCTGAGGTTACACGGGTAATAAGTGTGCCTATGGGGGTTTGGTCAAAGAACTGTAAGCGAAGGTTAAGTAAGCATTGAAGAACTGGAAAGCGCCACGCACTATTAGCACAGCAACCCATATTAAACAAGTAATTAACAGGGCGTGGATGTTGTGGTTTTTGCCCATATCAGTATCTATTGCCTTTTGGGTAAGCATCGGGCCAATTACAGATAATGGAACAAGCAATAGGGTTAAAAGAAGTGAGTAGGCACCAATGCTTTTGTAAGGGCGGGCATATTGCAATATGCGTCCAAATAGCTTAAAATCGAAAACTTTACCGCTTACCTTACTCATAATAGGCTGCAAAGTTATGGAAAACATAAGTAAGAGCAGCTTATGAATAATTGCGTAACAGTATTAGTGGTTAAACTAAAGGAAATACAACATGATTTCTGGCCATTTTTTCGATTTTATTGCACCTAAACTGCTTTAGATAGCTAAATGCGTGACAATTAAGATATTAATAACGTTGTGTTCATATTTGTTTGCATTTTATTACATGAAAACTTGTTTTCTAAAATGTCAAATCATACCTTTGATTTATAAACATACCCACCCTGGGTAAAAACAAAAGGTATGAGGAGATTTACATCACTTAACAAAACAAAAAAAGTAGTAGTTATAGGTACACTGGCATTAAGTGCATTGGTGTTTATGGCTTATACTAAACAACAGGCACTGCATTCTCAATCAGTTTTGGTTGGGCCAGAAGATACAGATGACGATGAGCCATTATCTACCAGTTGCGGTGGAGTTGAAAGATGGTCTGTAAAGGTATTGACAGATGCTGCTGCAGGTAATGTTGTATTAACCCCTAAAAATTCGAGTGTTAGCCATATTGTAGGTTTAACTACCCCAACACCTACCACATCAATGCCTAGATACGATCAGGTTGAAGATTCAGTTTATACTGTGGTATGTAATATAACCGAAATGCGTGTTGAAGCAGATAGCGATTGGCATTTGGTAATAACAGATGGTAAAGGAACTATGATAGCTGAATCGGCTTGCCCAAGCTGTAATTCAGTAATTGCATCACCACATATAAGCGAATTTATAGCCGTTCGTAACTGGATTGCAGCTAATATTGGAAACGTACAGAATACCTCTTTGAATATAAAGAATGTTCAAATAACAGGCCAGGCTTTCTTAGATCCTCCACACGGACAGTCTGGTGCATCACCTAATAATGTTGAGTTGCATGCAATACTAAAGATGCAATGGTATGTTCCTTTAAGTGTTGATAATGTAACTGCAACGGTAAGTGCTAATGTATATCCAAATCCATCTATGGGTTTATTTAACGTTGACCTTAGCAGCCAGAACAAAGCTACTATAGCTATTTACAATATGATTGGCGAACAGGTTTATACCGGTGAACTGAATAGTGGTAATAACAAGGTTGATATACAAGGAAAGGCTAAGGGCATGTACATCTATCAAATACTATCTGAAACAGGAGACCTTATTTCAACAGGAAAAATGTTGAAGCAGTAAAATTAACTTTCAAGTACTTTAAGTACTTCTTCGAGCTCGGCTACCTTATCCAGGTGGCCGAGTTTATTAAAGGCCGATACTAAGTTACGTACAAGCCTTTCAATAATACTTACGTTGGAGCAGGGGGTATAGTACATTTTTTCGGGTGTAATGTTCAATTGCTTCAGGAACATATCAATCTCTCTGCGGCTGAATACAGCGCCTTTACTGAAAGGATTAATGTAGAACATTATTTTGTCTTCCCATTCTCTTTCAGACAGGTCATTTTCGTCGACATAGGCCATTACAAAGTGCTGTGGCAGGTTTACGCCGAATATTGGCATTTGCAGTTGGCTGGCTATAATAAGGTATATAATAGCAAGTGTAAGCGGGTTGCCTTTTTTGTTTTCAAGTACTTTATTGAGGAATGAGTTTTCGGGCGCATTGTAGTTTTCGGTATTGCCGCTAAAGCGATGCACTTCGAACAATATATGGTTGATCACTCTTACCTTTTCAAGAGCAGTAAGGTTTTCATTTAGCTCAAGCCATACATCTTGTTTTATAAGCTGTATCTGTTTTTCAATAACATCTTCTTTTAAATCGGGATATTGATAACGGGCAATGATCATGGCCCCTTCCCATAAATTATCCTGATTGTCTTTTTTCCAGATGGCAAGCGATTCTATAACTCTTTCGAACTGTATGCGGTGAATGATGTTTTCGATTCGGGTTTGCAAAAGCGGGTTAAACGAAGACTCCCATGCATCTTCAAGCACAGGTATAACCTTTTCGCCAATGTTCAGTAACTTATCTTTTATCGAAACGAATATCTTCTCGTCTGGGTCGTCGAGTAGATTGATTAACGCAGATACTTCTTTTTTATTAAGCTCAGCCATTGCTGTATGCACTGATTTATACTAAATGAATTTATTGAAAGCCATATGCACTGAACTCGGTACCATTTACAAGGGTATCGAATACATTTGCTGATATTTGCCTTGTTGCAATTTGTGTATGGCGCGCTGTATAAATACCTATACCATTCTTTACATCAGAATATGAAGGTATATCCTGATTAAGGCCTAATGATGGCTGGCTAAGCTGTATGTAGGTATTAAAGTCATCTGATCCGGTAGTAAATAACACCTGAATTGAATCAGCTCTGCGGACAGCGCCGGCTATAATAGGTACTGTTGTTCTTACTTCCTGAAAAAACTCCTGTTCCGAATAACTGTATTCCATTGATTGTCCTCCGGCAATTGTACTAGATGTTTGAGGAGAGAATATCCAGTCGAAATATCTTTCTCCATTGAATGAACCTGTTTGTTCATGATAAAAAAAGCGAAACGCCATTTGATATATTCTGCCATTAATACTGCTGTTCCATTTAATAAGACTCGGGTTGCTGCTTGAAGAAGACATTGGAAGTGCTGAAGAGGATGTTCCACCGAGCCCTTGCGTAAAGGTTACATCGGGCAACAACTGGGTAGAACCGTATAAAACCTGGCCCGTTTTTAAATTAGTAACTACTAACTGGTATGTATTGTTATTGCCATATATATCTAATACACTAAGCTTGGCTTTGGTTTTGTACAGTATTTGCTTTGGGTAAGAGAAAGTACCCGGTGGTAACAGAATTGAAGAATCAGCAGTAAGTGTAGTAGTACTTACTTTTGTGCCATAGCCATTAAAACAAACTAATTGCACGTTAAGCTGGTTAGCAGGGTAGTAGCTCGAATCGAACTGCTGTGCCATAGTATAAGCATTGCCTAATCCTTCAAAAGCCTTGTTTACACGTATGTAATGGGCAGTATCGCTCTGATCCATCAGGCCGTAAACAACGGTAACATTTTTATAAGGCGATAATATATTCAGCTTGTTGTTGCAGGCAGTAATAAAGAATAGTGCCGCTAAAACTGTTAGTATAGAATAGGCTTTACGCATAAATTATTTTGCAATAGATGCAAAGGTAGTAATTTTATAAACGCTCCGTTAAATCTATTCCCTTGGCTTTTTATAGCTTTGCCATTCATTTAAACAACCAATGGCCGGAGGCTTCAAAAATAAACTACTATCGTTATTGCTTGTTGCTGCATTGGTTTTTGGAGTGGGAGCCTATACCTTTTACCGCTTCTTTTATTATCACAGTGTTCACCTCGATGAAAAATCGAAACTGATATATATACATACCGGTTGGGACTTTAACCAGGTGGTTAAAATGCTTGAGGATAAGCATATAATTACCCATCCAAAGGCATTTACACTTGTATCCGGACTAAAGGGATATAAAGAACATATTATACCCGGCCGATACCGCGTGGTAAATGGCATGAGCAATGTTCAGTTGGTAAACCTGTTGGCATCGGGCAAGCAGGAACCACAGACCATAAACCTGTTCAACATACGAACCAAATATGACTTAACAGGCATACTCGCCAATAAAATAGAGGAAGACTCAATTGACGTAGTAAAGCATTTTAATGATAGTAAGTACGTGAAGAAATTTGGCTTTAATACCGATAACATTGTCGCTATGTTCATTCCGGGTACATATCAATTATTATGGACAGACCCTTCGGATAAGTTCATTAACCAGATGCACGATAATTACGAAACCTTTTGGACGGCAGATAGGCGTAAGGCTGCAACTGAGGCAGGTTTATCGCCTATGCAGGTGAGTATTCTGGCATCCATAGTTCAGGCAGAACAATCATTGTATAACGATGAAAAGAAAGTGATAGCGGGCCTTTATATAAATAGATTACATATGAATATGCCACTGCAAAGTGACCCTACACTAATATTCGCCCGTGGCGATTTTTCAATTATGCGTGTGCGCGAAGGCGATAAGCGGGTGGAGTCACCTTATAATACATATACCCATGTTGGGTTGCCTCCCGGCCCTGTAAATATGCCCGATGCATCATCTATTGATGCAGTACTGCATTACGATAAGAAC
>Ga0207054_1225_pt1 | contig 13607 bp, 7 predicted proteins | sample Alteio_BWMinCont_60_FD_153288 | JGI IMG/M metagenome (GOLD analysis project Ga0207054, IMG submission 153288) | Enriched cells from forest soil in Barre Woods Harvard Forest LTER site, Petersham, Massachusetts, United States -... | ecosystem: Environmental > Terrestrial > Soil > Temperate forest >... | reverse complement strand
GGGCCTTGTACACACCGCCCGTCACATCACGAAAGTGGACTGCACTAGAAGTCGGTGCGCGAACCGCAAGGACGCAGCCGCCCAAGGTATGGTTCATGATTGGGGTGAAGTCGTAACAAGGTAGCCGTAGGAGAACCTGCGGCTGGATCACCTCCTTTCTAAGAGAGAACGTCATGGCACTTCCGCGGCCCCACATCTTTTGAGGATTTCGATCCCCGAAGGACCCACGGGATTAAACATACGGAAGAGGTTGCCATGTACCCCATCTTTGTTTCGCACCTGTAAATGAAGATGGGAGCCTCGTTCGGACCTCTCTTGCTCAAGTCTTACCGCATGATGGTCAGATCCGGCTTAGCTGGATCGCACGTTCAACCTTGTCCTCGAAAAACAGTCGTTGGCTGTTGGTCGTCGGTCGTTGGCTTGCTTTTGCGAACGACGAACGACCAAACGGCGAACGGCCGAATTTTGGGCTCCGGGACTTCTGGTTTATTCTGAAAAAACAACCGGGCCTGTAGCTCAGTTGGCTAGAGCGCACCCCTGATAAGGGTGAGGTCGGTAGTTCAATTCTACCCAGGCCCACCAGAGATCAATCGTTGGTCGCGCGTCGTTGGTCGTTGGCTTTTCGCGAACGACGAACGGCCAAAGACGATCGACGGGTTGGGGCTGTAGCTCAGCTGGGAGAGCGCCTGGTTTGCAACCAGGAGGCCACCGGTTCGATCCCGGTCAGCTCCACCAGAAATCCGTCGTTGGTCGTTGGCTTTTTGCGAATGACGAAGGACGGACGACGTATGACCAATTCGATGTTGGGAGTCAATGCGAAAGTCGCTTGGCGCCGAACATTGGGTTGGAAACAATCCAAGCCCGCCTAGGCGGGTGAGTTGAAGGGTTGCAGGCTTTGTTTTTGGCTAACGACCAAAGACGAACGACCAACGACGCCTTCAACGAGGACGATATTTGACAACTGAATAGATTGGGCAATCTACAAGGCTGTAAATTTTTATGAGTGCCTAAAAGAGAAAGCCTGCTGGGGCGTGGAAGCATGAGAGTGCTTGGCGCGCGATGAGCAGGTGACTAGGCCCATGAAGTTTCCGAGGCGTGTTTGAGTTCGTTTTTAGCTGAAAGCCGAAAGCTGACAGCTGATAGCTTTCTCAAGTGTGCTGAGTAAATTTTGTGGTCAAGCTACTAAGGGCGCATGGTGGATGCCTTGGCAGAAGCAGGCGATGAAGGACGTGGCAAGCTGCGATAAGCCTCGGGGAGCCGCAAGCAGGCTTTGATCCGGGGATTTCCGAATGGGGAAACCCACTAGGGTAAAACTCTAGTACGCCCCGATGAATCCATAGTCGGGCGCGAGCGAACCCAGGGAAGTGAACCATCTCAGTACCTGGAGGAAAAGAAAGAAACCTCGATTGCGAAAGTAGTGGCGAGCGAAATCGCAATTAGCCTAAACCGTTACCACCTTCGGGTGTAAGCGGGGTTGTAGGGTCGGCAATAGTAGAGTTACCAATCCAGTCGTTAGTCGAAGCCCTCTGGAAAGAGGGGCCATAGAGTGTGATAGCCACGTAGGCGAAAACGAACTGGACTCGAAGCCGATACCTGAGTACCGCGGAGCACGAGAAACTTTGCGGGAAGCTACGGGGACCATCCCGTAAGGCTAAATACTAGCTTCTGACCGATAGTGAACCAGTACCGTGAGGGAAAGGCGAAAAGAACCCCTGCGAGGGGAGTGAAATAGTACCTGAAACCGTGTGCCTACAAACGGTGGGAGGACTATGCGGCGCAAGCCGAAAGTCTGACCGCGTGCCTATTGCATAATGAGCCGGCTAGTTATTCTTGTCAGCAAGGTTAAGCGAAAGCGAGCCGCAGCGAAAGCGAGTCCTAATAGGGCGATCCAGTTGGCAGGAATAGACGCGAAGCGGGATGATCTACCCTTGGCCAGGCTGAAAGTAGGGTAAAACCTACTGGAGGGCCGAACGGGTGTTTGTTGAAAAAAGCTCCGATGAGCTGAGGGTAGGGGTGAAAGGCTAATCAAATTCCGTGATAGCTCGTTCTCTCCGAAATAGCTTTAGGGCTAGCCTCGTGTGATTTGTCATGGTGGTAGAGAACTGAATGGACTATGGGGCTTTCCAGCTTACAGAATCCAATCAAACTTCGAATGCCAGTGAACAACCAACACGGGAGTCAGACGGCGGGGGCTAAGCTTCGTCGTCGAGAGGAAAACAGTCCAGATCGCCTGCTAAGGTCCCCAAATTCAAGCTAAGTGGGAAAGGAAGTCGGAACGCCCAGACAGCCAGGAGGTTGGCTTAGAAGCAGCCATCCTTTAAAGAAAGCGTAATAGCTCACTGGTCAAGCGGTCCGGTGCCGACAATATAACGGGGCTCAAGCTTGGTACCGAAGCAGCGAATGCACATCTTCACAGGTGTGCGTGGTAGGAGAGCATTCCCAACAGTTTGAAGCCAGACTGAAAAGACTGGTCGACGGTTGAGAAGAGACCCTGCCGGCATAAGTAGCGATAACGGAGGTGGGAACCCTCCGCGCCGAAAGTCTAAGGTTTCCTGAGAAAGGTTAATCCGCTCAGGGTCAGCCGGTCCCTAAGGTGAGGCCGAAAGGCGTAACTGATGGACATCCGGTTAATATTCCGGAGCTCCCTTGTGTTCGTTATCACGATGGGGTGACGCAGGAGGATAAGCGGGCCGTCCTATGGCTATGACGGTCGATGCGTGTAAGGTGTTTCCCGTAGGTAAATCCGCGGGGAAGTCATCACTGAGACGCAAAGCAGTACCCCGTATGGGGGAAAGCCGCCGATTCCACGCTGCCAAGAAAAACCTCTAAGGAGAACGTAAGGGAACCGTACCTCAAACCGACACAGGTAGACGAGGAGAATATCCAAAGGCGCTCGTGAGAACGCTTGTTAAGGAACTCGGCAAATTAACCCCGTAACTTCGGAAGAAGGGGTGCCGCGGTAGAGTTCATAGCTCGATGCGGCCGCAGAGAAATGCGCACTGCGACTGTTTAACAAAAACACAGGTCTCTGCAAAGTCGAAAACGACGTATAGGGGCTGACGCCTGCCCGGTGCTGGAAGGTTAAAGGGAGAGGTCAACCGTCGCAAGATGGTGAAGCTTCGAACTGAAGCCCCAGTGAACGGCGGCCGTAACTATAACGGTCCTAAGGTAGCGAAATTCCTTGTCGGGTAAGTTCCGACCTGCACGAATGGCGTAACGAAAGTGCGACTGTCTTAATGAGCGACACGGCGAACTTGTAGTGCCGGTGAAGATGCCGGTTGCCCGCAACTAGACGGAAAGACCCCGTGCACCTTTACTACACCTTTACTATGAACTATGGCACTTGCTGCGCAGGATAGGTGGGAGGCTTTGATTTCAGGCTCTCGGGCTTGGAGGAGCCACCGGTGAGATACCACCCTGCGAGTTCTGTGGTTCTAACCTATTCCCGTTAACCGGGAAAGGGACATAGTAAGGCGGGTAGTTTGACTGGGGCGGTCGCCTCCTAAACAGTAACGGAGGCGCGCGAAGCTACGCTCAGGCTGTTTGGAAATCAGCCGACGAGTGCAAACGCATAAGCGTGGTTGACTGCGAGACCTACAAGTCGAGCAGGTACGAAAGTAGGCGTTAGTGATCCGGTGGTTCTGCATGGAAGGGCCATCGCTCAACGGATAAAAGGTACGCCGGGGATAACAGGCTGATCGGAGCCAAGAGTTCATATCGACGCTCCGGTTTGGCACCTCGATGTCGGCTCATCGCATCCTGGAGCTGTAGAAGGTTCCAAGGGTTAGGCTGTTCGCCTATTAAAGCGGTACGTGAGCTGGGTTCAGAACGTCGCGAGACAGTTCGGTCCCTATCTGTTGTGGGCGCAGGAGATTTGAGAGGACCTGTCCTTAGTACGAGAGGACCGGGATGGACGAACCTCTTGTGTTCCAGCTGTCGTGCCAACGGCATAGCTGGGTAGCGAAGTTCGGTTGTGATAACCGCTGAAGGCATATAAGCGGGAAGCACTCCTCAAGATGAGATCTCCCAACCCGTAAGGGATATGAAGGGCCCAGGAAGACTACCTGGTTGATAGACGGGAAGTGAAAGCGCAGTAATGTGTGAAGCTTACCCGCACTAATCGCCCGTTCGGCTTGACCATAAAATTTACTCGGTGCAGAAAAACAGCCGTCAGCACTTAGCTGTCAGCTTTCAGTTCGAAACTGTTCGAAAGCTGCAGCCAACTCAGCGACTCGTCAGAACCTGGATGAGACTGAGAGCAAGCTCTGACGACTGTGCGCCGACGAGATTTTTCGAGTCTTGTCGATTTAAGTAAAATAGCTTGTCATTCCGAGCCGTTCGCAGCCGCGCAAGCGGCGAGAACGGTCGAGGAATCTGCTGTTCCCAATCTATTCAGTTGTGAGGCATCGTCCTTAGGTTTTGCGGGCGACGATCTTTCACAAGTTCGCAGCCAGGTTTTGGCCAACGACGAACGGCCAACGACGAACGACGGCTGCTACAAGTTGTCGGTGATCTTACCGCGGGGGTTCCACCCGTTCCCATCCCGAACACGGAAGTTAAGCCCCGCTGGGCCGATTGTACTGCACGCGAAAGTGTGTGGGAGAGTAGGTCGTTGCCGGCATTAAATAAAGGCTATCAACAGAAATGTTGGTAGCCTTTTCCTTTTGGACTAGAATGCACGCCTCTCTATACTGTGAATGATGAGCAGTCCCGACCTACCTGCCGGAGTAAGCCAGAGCGCGCCGCAAATCCAAGCGAACCAATATCCAGACTTTGCCCTTCACACCTTAGGCTGGAAAGCCTTTCAGGATTTAATCGGAGTCATTTGCAGCGACGTTCTAGGCCAAACCTTTCAGCAATTCTTGCCCTCGAAGGATGCGGGCCGTGATGGAGCTTTCTGTGGAACTTGGAGGATGAGTGGCAACGAAGCCTTGGCCGGATCTTTCACCGCACAATGTAAATTCACAAATAAGCCCAATGCGACCCTATCTCCATCCGATCTTAAGTCTGAAGTCTCAAAGGCCAAAAAATTAGCCGCTAGAGGGTTGGCAACAAACTATCTGCTTTTCACGAATTTCGGAGTGTCCGGCCAGACCGATGTCGACCTCAAGAAGCAATTCGAAAGTATCCCGGGAATCAAAGTATTCCTCTCATACGGAAGAGACTGGATCGTTCAGCAAATCCTAGCTTCAACCCGGCTCCGGATGCTAGTTCCTAGGATTTATGGGCTTGGGGACCTTTCCCAGATTCTAGACGATCGCCAATATCGTCAAGCCGCAGAGATTCTCTCTTCCATGCAGCAGGAATTGGCCAAGTTCGTAATCACGGACGCTTACCGCAAGAGCGCTAATGCGATCCTAGATCACGGGTTTGTCTTCCTTCTGGGAGAGCCCGCATCCGGCAAGTCGACCATCGCTGCAAGCCTTGCGCTCGGAGCGATAGACAACTGGAAATGCTCAACGCTTAAAGAGAGAAGCGCTCAGGAGTTTGTCAAGCACTGGAACCCGAACGAGCCAGCTCAATTTTTTTGGATCGACGACGTTTTTGGCCCGAACCAATATCAGGCCACTTGGGCCCAAGCCTGGAATTCGGCACTGCCACACCTGCACGCGGCCGTCCAGAAAGGGACGAAGGTTCTCTTTACGTCGCGAGACTACATTTATAGGGCTGCGCTCCGAGATCTCAAAGTCAGCGCGTTTCCCCTACTGACCGAGTCGCAAGTCGTCATCCATGTTGAGCAACTCACACTACCGGAAAGAAATCAGATCCTCTACAACCACCTCAAACTCGGAAGCCAGCCGACCACATTCAAAACGAGGATAAAACCCTTCTTGCCTACCGTATCGCGCAACCCAAAATTCCTGCCGGAAATAGCTCGCCGCTTGGCGGACCCGCTCTTCACAAAGAAGTTAGCAATGTCTCCCGCATCGGTCACGTACTTCGTCGAGCACCCGCTTGAGTGGCTAAAGGAGGTAATTGTAACGCTTGATGCCGAGTCGAAGGCGGCGCTCGCCCTGATCTTCATGGCTGGGGGGGCGCTGAGCAGCCCCCTCTCGCTATCAGAACCTTTCGTTGAAAACGCCCTGCGGCTGTTGGGAGGCTCCGTTGCTGGGGTCCGTCAGGCTCTCTCGGACATGAACAACAGCCTCGTGAAGAATGTGAGGTCGGCCGAGGCGGCGAAATGGGTTTACAAGCACCCGACAATAGGGGACGCATTGGCGGAGATTATTGCCGCGGACCCGGAGCTCGTCGAGATCTACGTTCGCGGAACGCCCATTGAGAGAATCACGATGGAGGCGGTCTGCGGGGGTGCCTCGGTCGAGGGGGCGAAGGTCGTCATTCCACGAAGTCACTATGGCCATCTGGTCGGAGCCCTCTCGCAGCTGCAGAAGGAGCCGCGGCTGACGTTTCTGTCCCAACGCTGCGGCGAAGACTTCCTCAAACGATACATCGAGAGAACGCCGACCCTATGGAACGATCTTGCTGCATTCGATAAGCTGTTTGGCTCTGCGGAAATTAGTCTAGCGGCGCGGCTCCAGGGGCTACATCTCCTCCCCGGAGATGTTAAGAGCACCATCGCCAACCGTGTCGTTGAGCTATCAGCGGACTGGCCAGACTCAGACTTCCTAAATCCCGAGAAACTTCGCCATTTGTTTTCTGCCACGGAGATTGATGTGATGTTCCATCAGGTTATAGATCGACTCATGCCCGATATAGACCAACTCATAGACGGATGGGATTCAAACTTCGATTCTTCGGGAGAAGAGCCTGATTCCTTCTATACTCCGCTGCTCAATTGCTTGCAGGACTTCTACACTTGGACAAAGGACCCGGAGACCGAGAGGTTGTTGAAAGACGCCATCTCCAGCGCCGAAGCAGCCCTTGAGGACGCCCACTCCAATTACCGCCCTCCTCCCGAGCCCGACGACGACTACCACGACCATTACGATTCCGCTGCGACACCGGCGGAAGTAGAGCGTGACATGTTTGACGACGTGGACGAGTAAAGAAGGCGCCGGTGGCCCGCGGGTGGCTCTCGATAAGAGCGAGGGAATTAATCCGGGGACAGACGGGACGTTCCCCATTTTCGGCGGACGCATTCGGGTGCCGGCTACCCCAGGTTCGCGAGTGTTCGTTGCGAGCTAACCTGGGGGGAGAGATCCTTCGCTCCGCTCAGGATTTCGGCTGCCCGCTTCCGCTTCGCTCACGCCCGCAAGGCGCCTCAAGTTAAGCCCCGCTGGGCCGATTGTACTGCACGCGAAAGTGTGTGGGAGTCCTTCGGCTTCACCTCAGGATAAAATCCGGTCGTTGCCGGCATTAAACAAGGGCCGATCATGGAGACATAGATCAGGCGGCTTGCTGTCTATTGTGATCGGTCACGGGTTCTGAATTCTCGTGCGTGTGCTACTTGCCCACGCTTATGCACAAGCACGCCCACCCGCTTTGTCATAGGCGACCGAAGGAAGCGCCATCGATCGCAGGCGTTCTGCGAACCGCGGGTCAGCTCGGAGGCTGTCCCAGTCCGGTGCGACTGCCAGGTGAACGAGTGCCGGGTCGCGGTACGCGATGGCCTGATCAAGGCAGTCGAACGCTTCATCGAGCCGATCTGCCGCCCCATACAGAACGGCGCGAAAGAATGCCATCTTCAGCAAGACGTCGAAGTCCAGTTGCGGGTTCGTGATCTGATCCACCATGAATCTTCTCACCCCGGAGAGGCCGGCCGTCGCGTACACCTGCTGCGCGTCTGCGGTGACCTGCTTCAACACCGCTACTCTCTCTTCGGAAAAGCCCCACGCGATGGCCTGGCTGACGGTCCAAGCCGCGAATCTATTGATGTCCCCGATCTTCCAATAGACGTGGTTAATGAATTGGCACGCCAGCACATGCTTCGGGTCGACGTCGAGCGCTCGCTGGGCCCAGACAAGCGTGTCGTCGTACTTCCGCTGATGCCAATACGAGATCGCGATCTGCACCAGAACGCCGGGCGATCGCGGATCGCGTGCGAGCGCCTGCTGCTTGCATCGCAGCCCATCGTCGAGCCGTCCGAGCGCTTCCTGGAGCGACCCATACTGTAGTAGCGCCTCGGTGTGGTCCGGATTGATCTGGAGCGCACGCTGCAGGCTGCGCTCCGCCGCCGCCCAGTCCCACTCGCTGAGAAAAAGGACGGTGCCAAGGGCAACTTGCGCGTCCGCCGAGGCGCTGTCCATCGCCAGCGCGCGCAAGGCGGACGCTTTCGCCTCTGTGAACGCTTCCTCGTGCGGCGCCGCGCGAAACACTGCCTGCAGGCACCGTGCGCGCGCAAGGCCGGCGTGCGCCGGTGCATAGGTTGGATCGATCTCGATCGCGGAACGAAATGCGTCCACGGCGGTAGGGAGTTCGAAGTACGAGCCTGACAACAGTTGAGACCGGCCGCGGCCGACCAGCTCGTACAGTTCGACGGGTCGCGTTATGGCGCTCGGTGTCAATGGCTTCTCGTCGGCCGGATCGAAGCTGACTACAGCGATGAAGCGATACCCTGACCGCACGACGGTTTCGATGTAGGCCGGAGGCCGCGTGTCGTCGCCGAGCGCCTTGCGCAGCGCTGCTACGTGAACATTGAGAATGCCCTCTTCGACAAACGACTCGGGCCAAACCTGCGCCAGCAATTCGTCCTTCGTGACCAACCGCCCCGACTGCCGCACCAACACAACCAGTACATCGTAGGCCTTCGGCGACAAGCGAACGGTTTCTGCGCCGCGCAGCAGGCGTCGCTCTCCCACGTCCAGCGCGAACTCGTCGAAGTGAAATACTTCCCGGCTAGCCATTGAGTTTTCGGCCAATCTTAACAAATCCTTCGGGACACGTCACGGCCCGGCTGCTACTGTGTGCGCATTCAGGAGGATTCACGCAATGAGCATGCGATCGTCGGTCGCCATCATTCTGATCTGCGGATTCACAGCACTCTCACTCGCACAAGCTCCACCAGAGGGCCCGAAGCCAGGCCCCGAGCACAAGAAGTTGGAGTACTTTCTTGGGACATGGAAAGTGGAAAACGAGATTAAAGCCAACGAGTATGTGCCGGCCGGTAAGGGTGTCACCACCGCGACAGTTACATTGGGTCCGGGGGGATTCTGTGTCGAGAGCCGCGCTGAAGGGCAAATACCGAGGACCGACGCCATCATCGCCTACGACAGCGATGCGAAGGTCTACACAGAATTTTATGCGAGCAGTGCCGGACTCGTGGGTACCGGCACAGGGACGGTTAACGGAAATACCTGGACGTGGATGGTGGAAGACAAGGTGTTTGGCACAGCCGTCAAAGGAAGAACGACAATCACGATGTTATCGCCCACTGAGTATACGAGCAAGTATGAAATGGCCGACGGAAAGGGAGGTTACACAACCCTGGTAGAAGGCAAAGCCACCAAAGAAACCCGTTAGAGACGCAGGCGCCAGAGGTCCGGCCGGGTGGCCCACCTCTAGCCCCCGGCGACGGGCGCCCCATCTTTGGCGTTCTTTGCCAAAGGTGGGATTCCACAACTCTCACCCTCTCGGGGTTTTGGCGTCAGCATCAAATAAAGGCCACGTTCATAAATGAACGTGGCCTTTTCCGTTTCGGCGTAAGTGTCGCTCGCATGGCCAGCCGTTTTCATCCCGGCACCGGCAAATGAACGCCGGGCATGACTAGCGAATCGTTGTTGCGGCCAAACCAATCGGGTAGTTCCCCACGCTGATGGTATTCACCACCGTTTGGGACGCGGTTTCGATGACAGACACACTGCCCGGCCCACCATTAGCCGAGTTGGCCACATAGGCATAGGTACCGTCCTCGGAGAAGGCCACGCCGAGCGGATATGACCCAACAGCAATGGTGTTTGTGACTGTCTGAGTGGCCGTACTGATTACTGAAACAACATCATCGGCGTTGCTGTAATCAGTGACGTACACCCACTGGCCGTCGGGGCTAACCGCTGCGCCCCATACGCCGTCAACATCGATCGTATTCACGACCGTGTTAGTAGCCGTACTAATTACGGCTACCGCATTTGTAGAGCCGTTATTGCCATACTCCGGCACGTAAACCGTTGATCCATCCGGAGAGATCGCGGGGAAACCCGCTCCGCTGCCTAGCACAATCGTGGCAACCACCTTGTTCGTGGAAGCCGAAATCACCGACACCGTGCCGGAACTAATGTTGGCAACGTACACGAAGGCGTTGTCTGGAGTTACCACGAGTCCATAGGGGTTGTCCTGCACCGGAACAGTTGCAGCGATCCTCTTAGTCGTGGTGTTGATGACTGAAACCGAATTAGCATTCTGGTTGGCTACGTATGCTCTTCTTCCATTCGGCGCGAATGCCACACCCACAGGACAGCTTCCGACCGGAATGGTGCCCACGACCTTGTTTGTAATTGTGCTGATGACCGAGACATTGTTGGATGAACAGTTGGTAACGTAGGCGATCGTGCCAGTTCGGTTGACCGCGACGCCCCAGGGGTTGGAGCCAACAGTAATAGTTGCCGCTACGGTGTTGTTGCGAGTGTCAACGGCGGAAACCGTGTTGTCAGACCAGTTCGCGATATAGGCGAAGGTCTTAGCCGGGGCGGCAGGAACGCTCTGACTATGCAGAGCCACCGGGCCGGAGACAAACAGCAGAATCACGCAAATATTAGCCTTGCTCATCGGGTACATAGGATGGGTTCCCCTTCGCGGCACCTTGCCATCTGATCTGTCTAGCATCTGGCCAAGGCTGTACGGTTCGCTCTTGCCTTATGCCAGCGGTGTGCACTCCTCAGAAGACGGCAGCAATCTTACACCATTTTGCCTGCTTGCATCCCGAACCCGGAAGTTAAGCCCCGCTGGGCCGATTGTACTGCACGCGAAAGTGTGTGGGAGAGTAGGTCGTTGCCGGCATTAAATAAAGGCCACGTTCAGAAATGAGCGTGGCCTTTTCCGTTCGTGGTTTGTGTGGCGCGCGGGCGCCCCGCGCACGGCTCTTGACCTTGTTTTTCTAGATCTCCGGATTCACCCACAGCCACGGATAGTCCTCCGGCCTGCCAACCAACCCTGCCTTCACCGGATTCTGCCGGATATACTCGCACTTCGCATATGAGAAGTTGAGTTTAGGATTGCAATTCTTGCCCATTACCGGGCTAGGAGCCTGGTTTTACTGCGGCAGGCCCACCTTGCGCACCAACTCTGGAAAGCGGGGATCCGAACGCAGTGAATCGAGTTGGAAGTAAGTGTTCAAACCCATGAGCAGCCAGTCGTGTTCCCGATATGCCGTGTCGAGCCATTGAAAAGCCTGCTCCTTGTCGCCCAGGTCGGCATACAGGCGGGCAATCTTCAGCGGAGACACATATCCAGTCTTCCGCCGGTTTTGCCAGAACTCAATCGCTTCGGTGAGCGCGCCTTTCCATCCTGCGGAGCGAAATCCCCGGTCCAGCGCAGCGCCATACTCTAAATCGTCCCGATTGCCGGTGAGTTGTCCGTAGGTCTTCCATTCCTCAACAACCTGCGGGTACATGTGCTTCCCCCAATAACCATAGGGCAGGCAATCGTGTGCCAGAATGAACGTCGGGTTTTCAGTCTCCAGTTCCTTGCAGACGGAAATCGCCTCGTCGTACTGGCGTCCCGAAACTCGAATGCTTGCCATCACCCGGCGAATGATGAGCGACTGCGGATCGAGTTGATGAGCCAGATTGATTTCCGCCAACGCCTCCTGCTGCCGCCCACCCAGCGTGCCCAGGTTCTCGGCAAACCACTGATGGGCTGTGGCATCGTTGGGATCGAGTTCAAATGCCTTCCTGAACTCCGCCTCGCCTCCGGCAAAGTCCCAGTCGTATCCCATCTCGTTGCTGCCCAGAATGGCATGCGGATGAGCCAGGCTCGAATCCAACTCCAGCGCCTTGCGGGCAGCGGCATTGGACCTGGGAGAGTCCTCGCTCGGATTCCCCCCCATAGAAAGGCATTACGGAATAGGCGTCGGCCAAGCCGGAATAGGCCAGGGCATACTCCGGATCTTTGGCGATGGCCCGATTGAAATAGTTAACGGCCGCGTCCAACCTTGCCAGCGTCCGGTTGTTGAACTCGTAGCGGCCCTTCAAATACAACGAATAGGCCTCCGCATCCTGCGTGCCCTGGTGCGTGACCTGGTCCCTATCCGCGGTGCTAAGCGTGGAACGCAATTCTCCCGCAATGTCACCCGCCATTCGCTGCTGCAACAAGACTATGTCGGCTTTCTTTCCCTCGTAGCGGTGTCCCCAGATTTCCGTGTTGTCCCGAATGTCCGTAAGTTCTGCACTTATTTCGAGGGCGTCACCCTGCGCCATCACGCGCCCACTCACCAGGACCGATACGCCCAGGCTGCGGCCGGCAGTCTGCACGTCAACATCTTTTCCTTTGTAGCGGAAGACCGAGTCGCGGGACCTCACCTTGAGCTGGGGCAGATGGGCAAGGTTGCCGATCAATGACTCGGTAATGCCGTCGCTGAGATAGTCGGTCTTGGCGTCTCCCCGCACGTTGGCGAAGGGGAGCACGGCAACCGACCCGGGGCCTGAGCGGGGATCGATGGTTCCAGCCGTCGCCTGACGGAGATCTTTAGCGCGGGCGCTGGACACATTTGGAGCCGACGCGAAGGCGGCAAAGCGATGGTTCTTGCGATAAAACCAGATCACGGACGCCAGTACGGCACAAACCGCCAGGGCTCCCACCCACATCGCTGCCGCGCCGAAGTGCCAACCCTTGCCCTCGTACTCGACCGGGCCGGCTTGCGGCTCCAACCCCAAGGTTGTGGTGCCTTGTGCCTGGGGAGTGCTAAGCCATTGATCCAGCTCACGTTCATAGGCGAAGACCCGTCCCCTGGCGCCGCCGGGAACACGATGCACGGGCAGTGCGCTTTCCTTCTCCCAGCGCCGGACAGTCCTCTCGTCCCGTCCGAAGAAGGCGGCGATCTCCTTCCACGAATCCAGGCGACGCTCTGGATGATTGCTCGCGCCTTGTGCCACTGATCGCCCCGCCGAACGCCAGATGAAGAACAAAAACCCGGTTACGCCCGTTTTTGTCCGGTCGTGTCCCTTGCCCCGGAACGAAAGGCGTACAAGTATACCCCCTGTGCGACAACGAACGAAATCACCCATCCGTGCCATGCGCAATGGCACGACGGCGCTAGTAGCAGGATCGTTCAGTAGGGGGCATTCCATCTGCCGGGGGACGGATATGGTTCGATTTCGGAGTAGTTCGCTGGAGCGGGTGTTGGTGGTGCTAGGTTTGACAATTTTGGTGATCGTACTAAGCGCGATTCTTTTGCCGCCGCGAAGCACCAATGCAATGCCGCCGGATGGAAGTGGAAGGGGATCCGCTACGACACCGCGCTGATCCCGTGTGCATCGCGGAACCGGGGGCACGGTAACGCCGGGCCTTCGAGGCTCGGGGAACAAACTTCGGGGAACAAATTTCGGGGAACAAATTAAAGACAGGTGGGGAACGCAAGGCAAGAACCAATAAGACTGTACCACTCTAAGGAGGATCCATGAATTACGTCCGCAAACAAGATAAGAGGTTTCGTACCTTCGCGGCGTTTACGGCCGCGATGGTTATGCTCGTTTTCGCCGCGGCGGCGGTTCCGG
>Ga0207054_1221_pt1 | contig 13781 bp, 12 predicted proteins | sample Alteio_BWMinCont_60_FD_153288 | JGI IMG/M metagenome (GOLD analysis project Ga0207054, IMG submission 153288) | Enriched cells from forest soil in Barre Woods Harvard Forest LTER site, Petersham, Massachusetts, United States -... | ecosystem: Environmental > Terrestrial > Soil > Temperate forest >... | reverse complement strand
TCACCGCGCACAAGACCGGGTCCATGCACGTGTGCGAGCAAATGGGGATGGAACCCGTGGACACGATTTTCGAAATCGGCGGCCAGGATTCCAAATTCATCCGCATTGATAAGGGCGTGGTGGTGGACTTCACCATGAATGAAGCCTGCGCCGCGGGCACCGGCTCGTTTCTGGAGGAGCAGGCGGAGAAGTTGGGGATTTCCATCAAGGAAGAATTTGCGAGGCTGGCGCTGGCTTCCACCAATCCCGCACGCCTGGGCGAGCGCTGCACGGTCTTCATGGAGCGCGATGTTACCGGCTTGATGCACAAGGGCGCGGAAGTGGGCGACTTGGCGGCGGGCCTGGCGTATTCCGTGGCGCTGAACTATCTGAACCGCGTGGTGCGCGGTCGCAAAATCGGCAAAGTAATCTTCTTCCAGGGCGGCACCGCTTACAACGATGCCGTGGCCGCGGCCTTTTCGGGAATTCTGGGCAAGCAGATCATCGTGCCGCCACACAATGGAGTGATCGGCGCGATTGGCATGGCTCTGATGGCTCGCGACCGCATGAAAGACTCCGGGCAGCCCAGCCGCTTTCGCGGCTACGATCTGAACCGCGTCAACTACACCACGCGCGAGTTCGTGTGCCAGGCCTGTTCCAATCTTTGCGACATGAAGGAATTCATCATCGAGGGCCAGCGCACCTTCTGGGGCGACAAGTGCTCCGACAAGTTTCGCAAGCGCGCGCGCACGGACCGCCAGCCCGTGATTGAAGACCTGGTGGAGTGGCGCGAGAAGCTGCTGGAAGAGGTTTTGCTCCCCGCCCGGGGCGAGAGCCGCACGGTGGGAATTCCGCGCACCATGTTCTATTACGATCGCTTCCCCTTCTGGTGCGCCTACTTTCAGGAACTCGGTTTTGATGTTGTCGTGTCGTCGCCCACCGACCGCAAGATTTCCATGGCGGGTGAGGAGCTGGCCATCGCGCAGCCCTGCTTCCCGGTGAAGGTGGCGCACGGCCACGTCCAGGACCTGCTGGAAAAATGCGTGGATTACGTGCTGTTGCCCAACACCGTGAGCATGGAGGGGCCGGACGACGGTTTGGAATCGCACATGTGCCCGTGGAACCAGACGCTGCCGTTTGTGGTTCGCGCCGTTCCCCAACTGGAAGCGTCATCGGAAAAGTTTCTGGCCCCCACGGTGCATTTCCATTTGGGCCCCAAACTGGTGGAGAAGGAATTGGCGGAATTCTCCCGCGGCTTGGGGATCAAGTCGCGAGTGAATGCCCAGGCGGTGATGGCCGGGTACGCCGCGCAGAACGCATTCACCGAAGCTTTGCAGCAGGCCGGACGCGAGGCGCTGGACCGTTTGCGCGAAACCGGCGAGCCGGCCCTGGTGCTGGTGGGGCGGGGTTACAACCTTTTTGACCGCGGTGTGAATTGCGATATTCCGCGCAAGCTTCGCACCCAGTACGGCATCAACGTGCTGCCCATGGAAGTTCTGCCGCTGGACGAAGAGGACATCTCGGACGTCAACTCCAACATGTACTGGAGCTCCGGGCGGCGCATTCTGGCGGCGGCGCGCATTGTGGGGCGCAACCCCAACCTGCACCTGGTTTACATTTCCAACTTCAAGTGCGGCCCTGATAGTTACATCAAATCATTTGTGGATGATGCCGCCGGCAAGCCTTCACTGGTGTTGCAATTTGACGGGCACGGAAACGACGCCGGCTATATCACACGCTGCGAAGCGTATCTTGACAGTAAAGGATTTCTGCGATGTCAATCTTCCCCCATCGCCACAGCAGCCGCAAGATAGGCCCCGAACATCCGCTAAGCGGCAAGGTGGTGTACGTTCCCACCATGGGCGAAGGCAGTCCGGAAGCGTTTGCCGCGGCGTTTCGCTGGCTGGGCGTGGAGGCACACCCCACTCCTCCATCAGATGCGCGCACCCGCGAACTGGGCGGAAAATACACCACGGGCGATGAGTGCTATCCCGCCAAGGTAACAGTGGGAGATTTTCTGCGCGTCATGGAACTGCCCGGCTTCAACGCGGAGAAAACGGCATTCTTCATGCCGACGGCGGAAGGCCCCTGCCGCTTTGGGCAGTACGCGCCCTTCCTGCGCAAGATTCTGCGCGACGCGGGATGGGGAAACGTGCAGGTGCTCTCCCCCACCAGCCGCAACGGTTACGTCGATCTGGGTGACATCGCGAATCCTTTTCTGCGCGTGGCCTGGCGTGCACTGGTGAGTGCTGACACTATTCACCGCGCCTTGCTGAAGACGCGTCCCTACGAAACCACTCCTGGCGCCGCGGACCAGGCCTTCCAGGACTCGCTGGCCGACCTGGTGAAGAGCATTGAGAATAGCTGCGCGGACGCCGGGTGCCAGCTCGAGTCGCTCGTGGAATCCATGACTCGCGCCCGCGAACGCTTCAAGCACGTTCCGGCGCTTTACGATCGCGAGCTTCCCCTGATCGGCGTGGTGGGAGAAATTTTTTGCCGCCTCAACACCTTCTCCAACGAAGACCTGATTCGCAAATTGGAAAGTTACGGTGCGGAAGCCAACCTGAGCCATATCAGTGAGTGGGTGGAGTACACCAACAACGAACAGAAGCGCAAACTCAACCTGGTGGGGCAGAATATTTCGCTCGCCATGGGTAAGGCGTATCTACGCTCGCATATTCAACATGCGGACGAGCATGCCATCACGGCGCCCTTCGCGGAGGAATTCGTGGGCTATGAAGAGCCGCCCATCGAGGAAATTCTGGAACTGGCGTGGCCCTATCTGCCCTCCGGCGGCGCGCTGGGTGAGATGGTGCTGAGCGTGGGCAAGGCCGCTTATCTTGCCAAACACGGCGCCGACGGCATCATCGATATCAGCCCCTTCACCTGCATGAACGGCATCGTCACCGAAGCCGTTTACCCCAAGCTTGCACAGGCCTACGCGGGAATTCCCATCCGCAATTTCTACTTCGACGGTACGCAGGCGGATCTTGATCGCGACTTGGGAATTTATATGGAACTCGCCCGCTCCTACCGCGAAAAGAAACCCTACACGCGAAACTTTCCCGCTTGCTTTGCGCAGGCGGGTGCGTGATCGGCTTGCCGTTGTGGTCCCTAACAACTGTGCCATCTCTTTTGATTCATGTTACATTATCCAAGGCCTTTTGATCGGCCCTTTGGAAAGGGCATCTGACAGATGACAGAAATCTTCCCCCATGCCCCTTTAACAGAGGCGCTCATCGACATCCGCGTGAAACTTTCTGGGAATGTATCTCTGGCTGACCTGGAGAAACTTCAAGATCCCATCAGGGTTGAATATCCGGACAAGAAAACCAGGAGGATGTGGGAGGGCACCTTCGAAATGAAAGATGAAAAGGAGGCCCTCCAGAAGACCCAATTTCAAGTTGATGGCTACCTCTTCACTTCGGCCGATGGGAAACAGGTTGTCCAATACCGACTCGACGGATTTACATTTAGTCGGTTGCGGCCTTACTCGAGGTGGGAGGAGGTGTTCGCGGAGGCGCAAAAATTATGGCGTATTTACACTGAGGGGACAAAACCTCTTCTCGTGACCCGTCTGGCCGTTCGTTATATAAATTCCATCGAAATCCCGTCGAAAACCCTCGACTACGATGACTATTTTACAGCGTCACCGAGGATTCCGCCGGCGCTACCGCAGGGCCTCGCCCATTTCTTTACTCGGCTTGTTATCCCATTTCCTGACCGGGGTGCGATCGCGACCATCACGCAGACACCGTTAGACAAGCATGATCCAATAAATACTGTTATAATATTGGATATAGAAGTAAGTAAAGAGATGAATTCTGACCCAGACGATAGGACAATCGTCGATATCTTTAGCATATTGAGGGTTGTCAAGAATGAAATCTTTTTCAGTAGCGTAACCGAGAAGACGAAGGAGCTTTTTCGATGAGCACTCGTTTCGCCGTTGCCCCCACGACCGCCCCTGTTATGTGGTGTGTGGAAGGGGTCAGCGAGGAGTCTAAAGAAATCAAAGCGCTGATCTCCAGTATCGCGTCACAGCAACGAATACTGGCGTCCTTTAGATGGAGGGATTCCCTACTCGACGAGATATCACAAGTAAGTCAGAGCTGTGACAGGCAGGGTTGGGATGGGTATGATGCCGAGCCTATTTCGCCCGAGTCTGCTATCCGAGCCGCGCAACTCATCAAACTCCTACCCAACAGCATTCAGAGTCCGAGTGTTGTGCCAGAACCGAATGGAGACATTTCTTTGGAGTGGCGTACAAATGACCAAAAGGACTTCTCTTTGGGTGTTTCTGGACAGAGCTTAGTCTATGCGGGGATTTTTGGCGGGTCCTCGAAAGCGTATGGTGAGGAGAGGTTCTCACGTGACTTACCTTCTACGGTTCTGGAGATTCTTACAAGCTACTTTCCTCAAGCTCGACAGAGTGCCCAACCGGGTCTCCCCGAGTGAGCCCCTTTCCCGTTTCATCTTTTCGCGGGAACATTGCAAGGCCGGCCGCGTAAGCTTCGCAGCTTTCATGCCTTCGACGAAATCGCTGAATATATCTGTTTATCGAACGGGTGGCTGTGACGAAAGAAAGATCTGGCTCTTGGGTGACCTCTTCGTCGCGGCAAAGCGAAAGGACAATCGAAGTATACTCGCGCGCGCTGAGCTTGCGTCGCAGCTCATCTTCAGAGAGGGACTCGATATAGTTCCCGAGACGTATCCACATCCTCGACATGCTAATGTGACCAAGTGGCCCGCCGACAAACCTCAGCAGAAGATCAAAGCAATCGCCCTTGCAATGGGTGCTACTCTAAAATCTCGTTACTGATTAGAGAAGAAGCCGGCACAGCTTGTGCAGTGCTGCGCTCTCACCGCGCGGGCTTGATGCTAGCTTTACGTGTGTTACGCTTTTGCCGTATGAGTCATACAATCAGCGTTCGACTTGCACCGGAACTCGCGAGCTGGCTCCAGGAGAAGAGCCGGCGGACGGGTTTGCCCGCTGGCCGGATCATCCGTCAACAATTGGAGCGCGCCCGGTCCGAAGCGGGAAGCCAGCGCTCCCTTCGCCATGCGGGTAAAATCAGCGGCCCCCGGGACCTTTCCTCCCGGAAGGGATTTGCGCGCTGATGAAGGCCATCGTCGATACCGGAATGATCGTGGCCTTTGGCAATCGCACCACGTCTGCTGGCTTGTTATTTCACCAATCCTTCGCCCGTCTCGCTGGCCCGGAAACTTCAAACCGCAAGCCGCTGACTGAGTGCGACTCACCCGGCTAGAGAAGGACCCGTGATGGAAGCACTGTCCAATAATTTTACGCGCAGCATTTTAGGGCGAACGGGTCTGGAAGTTGGCCGCTTGGGAATCAGTGCCAGCTATGGAGTTCCGGGCGAAGCCTTGGAGCGGGCCTTTGAGCGTGGCGTGAACTACATCTATTGGGGAAGCCGGCGGCGCAGTTCATTTGGTGAGGGGTTGAAGCGCCTGAAGCCCCGACGGGACCGGTTTGTGCTGGTGATCCAATCCTACACACGCCTCGCGCCCTTAATGGCCGGGAGCCTGGAACGCGCGCTGCGGGCTTTGAGCTTTGACCATGCGGACGTGCTGCTGCTCGGCATGTGGAACAAGCCGGTTGCTCCGAAGATTCTGGACGCTGCGCGCCAACTGAAGCAACGCGGCCTGGTGCGACTCCTGGCGGTCTCCACGCATCAGCGTACGCTGGTTCCATCGATTGCCGCCGCGGACGATTTCGATATTGTGCATTTCCGTTATAACGCCGCGCACCCGGGAGCGGAGAACGACATCTTTCCGCACTTACCCGCCACCAATCGCCCGGGGCTGGTTTCCTTCACCGCCACCAGTTGGGGACAGTTGCTCGGCAAGTCCGGGCTGCAAGCGTTCTTCATGGGCGGGCATCCTCTTCCCCAAGGTGAGCGCGTCCCCACCGCCACGGATTGCTACCGCTACGTATTGAGTCGTCCGGAAGTCGACGTGTGCCTGACCGGGCCTGCCAATGCGGCTCAAATGGACGAAGGGCTTGAAGCCCTGCGCCGCGGGCCCATGACCGAAGAAGAACTCGCGTGGATGCGGCGGGTGGGGCGAGCGGTGGCAGGGAAATAGGCCGCCGCCAATATTTCAGCTTTGTGCCCGGAAGGAAATCAAGAAACGCAAATCTCAACTAGCGGCGCACTACGCCAATTCACTTTGGATCGACGCGGCATACGCATCCACTTCTGCCAGCGGGCGCATGGTGATTTGCGCGTCCTCCAATATCCGGCGGGAATGCCCTGCGGTCTTATCTCCACGCGCCGGCCACGCTTCAATGACGGCGGTAAGTTCGGCGGGCTGCTTCGAGCGGACGTAACCCATGGTCAAGGAAAGCACGCTGGCGAGCTCATGATCGCGATGCAGTGACAGCGCGTGAATCAATTTCAGGTGGCCGTCGGATTTCGCGTCGGCCATGGACGGCCGGTAGCCAAAGTCAAAATGAAACGGGTTGCCGGGATGCGTGAGGGGTTCCGCGGGAATGCGCCTTTCGAAGCGGGGATTGTCCCACACCTGGGTGCGATGCAGTGCCTGTATCAGGCTCTGTTTGATCCGCATCCGAGTGTCAGCGGCGGGAATCTCCGCGGGGCGTTTGCCCACCAATCTCTCAAAAAGTTGTTGAAGTTCCGCCTGCGGCTCCGCGGCCACCACGGAGCGCTGCGGCGCAAGCTGAATGGCGTGGGAAAAGGATTGTTGCATCTCCTCCAGCAAGCCCGGCAGGTTGTCTTCGTGCTGCTGGATTTGCTCTTCGAAGTAACTCTGCAACTCGCGTAGGAATTCCAAGTCAGCGTGCGGGTGAAAGCGCTTCACGCGGTGGAAGTCGCGCGTGATCAGGCAATCCAGAAATTGTTCCTCCGCACTGTGCAGTAGAAGCCCGATGTTGAGAAACTCCTCCCGTTCCGCGTGGGGAACATAGCGCACCACGTAATACGAGCAGGGCTTCAGGTTGGGTTCAGTGGGCATGGGATTTTTGCGAGCGAGGAGCTAGAAGCTGGAAGTTATACGGAGCGTCACAAATTGTAGCGTCGATCTCCGATCGACGGCGGCGGTCGGAGACCGCCGCTACAACCGGACGCGTAGGCATTTATGTCGCTCTGTATAGAATCTAGAAGGCAGAAACCACGTCGTTGCCCTTCTCCTGACCTCTGACTCCTAACTTCCAGCTTCTAACTCCTAACTTCTAACTCCTGCTTCCCCACCTCGGAAATGGATCGAGAGCGGAATTCCTGGCGTCAATTATCGCCTGGCGCAAAATGCGGCGCCGCGCGTAAAGGGTTTCCATTAGCCGATCCAGTTGTCCGGGGTCGGGGTGGCACCAGTCAATGGGAATTCCGTGCCGGCATTCTTCCAGTTCGCCCGCGGTGAGGTTTTCCACGCGGGAAAGAAAGGGCTCAAACGATTCCAATCCTTTCACCTTTTCATAGACCAGGCGGCGGGGATAGATGCCGCGGATGGGACTATCAGGGAAATTCCAATCGCCGTCGTTGAAGCAAAAGCCCTGGTCAATCATGGCCATTGAGTACGCTGAGCCCGCGTCATCGGCAGGGCGATGGAAGATCACCTGGCGACCGTCGCAGTTGCACGTCCACTTATCAAACACGAAGGCACCCAGAAAAACCGAGTGCAGATTCTTAACGCGCCGCAGAAGGCGATCGGGGAGAAAATCCACCACTGCGGTCTGGCTGGGAACGCCTGGGAAGCGCGAGCCAAACTGCACTCCGGGCTGAATGGGTTCGCGGCCTTCACCCACGTCAAAAGCCAGATGGGGATTGTGGCCGATCAAATTGGGTGGGACGTCAATGAACGCCGGAAGGGCAACGGGCAGGCCGACGAGCAGGGCAAGACGCGACGCCAGCATCTCATTGGCGAGAACGCGCGCATGCTGAGGGTTGTTCTGGAATTTTACAACGTAGCTTTCATCGTCTTCGCAGCGCACCAGCCAGGGTTGCGATGCGCCGCGCATTCGGCGGACGAACTCGCGGGCACGCACCCGCGGAGTTGCTGCGCTGGCGGCGAAATCCGTTTCCGGCAAATCTGCCGGCGGCTCAGCGTTGTCATGGCGCGATGAAGCAGGCTTTGTGGGAGTCATGCCTCTGGTTAAACCCAACCTCCGCACGCACACACTCCCACGTCAGGCGAGGCACTTCCTATTCGCTGGTTCTGCTCAGGCCTGCCGCGGAGAATCTCTCCCGCTGGCCTGAGCAGAAATCCTTGCTTAGCGTCGCCGGGACCTTTTCGCGGCTTTCTTCGCCTTCTTGGCTTTCTTGGCAGCCTTCTTCACCGCTTTCTTGGCTGCTTTCTTTGCTGATTTTTTCGCCGTTTTCTTCGCCACCTTCTTGGCAGCTTTCTTTACCGGCTTTTTCGCTGCGGGCTTGGCTTTCTTGGCGGCCTTCTTTTTCGCCGGGGCCTTCCGAGCCGCGGGGGGCGCCGGCGCAGGCTCCGGTTCCGGGGCGGCGCTCACCGTTTCACCCACTTCGAAGGTGACTTCTTCTTCGATCTCCTCACCCTCGTCCCCTAAACCCTCTTCCGTTTCTTCCTTGTAATCGGAGGAGAGTTCTTCTCCGAAATCCTCAAGCTCGTCTCCAGGTTCATTCTCATCATCGAACGCCATGCAACCCTCCTCCTATCGTCGTGTGCAACTAAGTTTTTTCGCTCCATTTACCGGCGGCTTTCCACCGGCCCACAAGAGTGGCCACGTGGGCAGATTTATACCAGCCGCATCATCCTGTCAAGAGTAATTGGGAAATTTCAGAGAATTTAAGAATCAGGAAACATGCGGCGATGCAACCCGCAAGATTTAGGAAGAAATTATGGTGGCGGTGGTATAGCGAGGCGGGCGCAAAAATCTGCCAACCGGCTGCATACCGCCGCGTGATTCCACCTGCTTCCGCATTCTGCCTCATCTGCCGCCTGCGCCGCTTTTTCCATGCGCGGCGTGAAGCTGGGCAGCCTCAGCGCGAATTTCCACCAGGTCGCGATTCAGCTCCGCCCAACCGTACCAGTGCTGACAGTCGGGATTCATGTGGAAGGCGCCCTGGAAGCTGCGCAGGCGGTGTTCCAGGAACATCGTATAAAGCTTCTCCTCGATGGGAGATTGAATTTGCGCGCCTGAAATCAGCGCCCAGCAACGTGGTCAGTGACTTTGGCGCGCGCGGTCGCCTCACGGAAAGAGAACTTCTTTTCGATTCCACTGAACGCTTTTCCGTCTACTTCCACGTAAGGATATATAAAGTAGTTAAGGGGCTCCCCCTGCTGTTGGGGCTGCAGCGTCAAGTCGCGGCCCATCGTGAACTGCACCCGGTTGGCATCAAGCGAACCAAAAAAGTAGTCGCGCTTTGTGGGGTCTTTCCAAGCTTCGGAAATATCCACGGGTACCCATCCCAATCCCTTCACAAAAAATTCCGCCCAGCAGTGATAGCCGGGGATCTCGCCCTCCGTTCCGCTTGGCACGGGAAAGCCAATCTCGAAACGCGCCGGAATTCCCTCTGCGCGCGCCAGGGAAATGAACAGCGAATGGAAATCCGAGCAGTTGCCGTGATGGGCATCGCACACCCAGAGAGAATCGCCGCGGCCCCAGCCGGTTCCCGATTTGTCGTACCGCACGGTCTGGAAGACGTAATCGTAAATCGCGTGGGCTTTCTCCACCGTGCCCTGCTTGTCGCGCGTTTGCTCATCGGCCATCGCCTTGATTTTTCCATCGATGGGAACAAGGCGGTCAGGTTCAAGGTAACGAGGCAGATCCCTGGGCGCAGGCACGGAATCCTGATGATTCCTGACCAGGCTTTCAAAGCCGCCCCGGGAGTACTCCTTGCGCGTGATTTCGTACTCCACGGTGAACTCCGCTGGGCCGGGGTGGGGGCGCCGGATTTCTCCGAAAAGGAAGTAATTGTTGAAAGGCGGGTCATGCGTCACGTGAAGGTGGACCGGGCCCTGGACTTGCTTCAAGAACACAGTTTGATTTGCATCCGTGACGGCACAGGGGAGCCATATGCGAAGGCGTTCGGCGCCTGCGGGAATGTCCTTCAGGGTGACCTGGTAGGTGAACAGAAAAGTGCGCGAGGGCTGGGAGAATTCTCCCGGCGTGCGGGCAACCATGGGCAACGCCATCAAGGCAGAAAGGCAAAAGAGCATCAGAGAATGCTGGAGTTTCACGAGTTCCTCCGCGTCAGAATTGGATTGGGAAATTGCTGGCAATCGACACGCGATCGGAGGCGTCACGCTCAGGTAAAGCCAGTGCGGTTGGAAGGCAGTTCAAATTCAGGTTTGTGCATTTCTCAGCCCTGCGCCGGAAAGATGATTCCATTGTTTCCCGAATCGCGATGGGCTGTCAAGACGTTGGCGCTTGGCGAGTAGGCCGTTTCCAAGGCAAGTGGGTTGTTCCACCAGGTGCAGCGCGGACCTGTTTTGCAGGTTCGCGGTCTACCGCCCATTTCCGGGAAAAGCCGCGGACCTGGAAGAACAGGTCCACGCTTGCTGAGCATACGTCGTCATACGAATCAGTGTGGGGTAATCTTTGATGAGCATTCCCTTGAAGGTGGTCCCCTCGCCATCTGAGTTGAAGGTCAGTTTTTGCTCGGTCCCGTTCAGGACGTCGATCACCCACGCCTCTTTTGCCCGCACTTCCGGAACCGTGACATCACTCGCGGTTTCCACAATCCCATCAGTTGTATCCCCGGGAATAGCTGCGGCCACCATCATTTCTCCCATACCGCGCTGAAATGTGAAAACAGTGAATGGTCCTGCACCACTGAAGTTAACCGGGAAATCCCTTGCCTTCCAGCCCTCCAGAACAGTGCACAGTGTTCGGAAGGTATAGTAGGCGCTTCCCGGTTGGGCGCCGGTGAGAGTCTGCGAGGGAACGGTGACGCCGAGCAGTGACTGGCCCACTGAGGACGCGGTAAAATAAGTGTTGCAAACAAAAGCCAGCATATTGAGGCCGGCATGCCCCACAAGGTTCTGCGCAAGATATTTGGCACGAACGATTTCGGAGTCGCCGTAATAGGATGAAAAGCGAGGTTCGCGGGGATTAAGAGCGCGAGGTCCGGGAGGGTACATCACCCAGCTATAAACTTCGCTGGCGATATAGATTCCCTTGTAGCCGAGCGCATTACAATCTCTCATAGCCTGACGGTTTTCTTCCCAATAGAAGTTCTTGAGGTCATCGAGGGTCAAGCCGGCGTCAACCTGAGTGGTTGGATGGGAGCCGACCGCATCGGGCATCAATAAGCGCAGGTCATCCGGTGAGGCTTCCTTGATTAATTGTTCCAGGACTCCTTTAAATTGCGACATCCTGCCGACGCCGACCATGATGCGCGCCTGCGGGTGGATCTTCTTGATCGTGAAAACGGTCCTCGAATAAACATAACTCGGACCCGCCCACTCATTGCCAATCTCAAAGTAGGCGACCCGGTCCTTGAAGTGCCGGACCATGAACTCGACATAGCGCAGGTAGCCTTCGAACATCTCAGGAGTGTCCCAGCACCAACCCGGGAAGTCGTAATAGATGTTGTTGAGTTCGTAAACACGGGCCCGTTTCCAGTCAACCTTGCGCCCCTGATAAAGAAAATGAGCCTTCACGTCAAGATTCATGATGACGTTGATGCCGTTCGCATGAAAGTTTGAGACCGTCTGGTCAGCGATCGGATCCACTTTCATCGTGCTCAGGGGGCGCTCGACATAGTTCCAGGTGTACACGCCCGTGTCCGCACCGACGCGGACATATTTCAAACCCAGATCGTATTGAAGAGGTTCATAGAGGATCTCCTGAGTGATCCGATCATGGTCCATCAGGTGAGACGTAGACGAAGCCGTTACCCCCGCGCCTCGTGAAATCAGCGCGATGTTCTTCCGCTTTGAATCCCACACTTCCAATCCTCCGAGGGAGAAAGCGTAACCAACGTACTTGTCCATCCGCCGCTTGAAATTCCGCCCGGTGATGAGGATCGCAAACTCGATGATCGTTCCCCCGGGCAAACTCCCAAGAAACCGCGGCTGGTTTGAATCCTGCGGGGTTGGCTCGGCCACAATTTCCGCGGGACCGGACTCATTGCCGGAAAAATTCTTACTCTCGTAAACTGTCTCCCAGTGCCAGGTATCGCGGCTGACTTGAATGGTCAGCTCATTCGGCAGCGCCTTGCCGGCCCATTTGTGGAATTCCTGCCGATCCTTTAACTTCCCTGCCGCCCAGCGCTCCGTTCCGGCGAAGTCCTGGCTGCAGACAAGGACAACGGCCGTAACCGACGTTTCTTCCGGCAGGTCAATGCGAATCCACTCGGGACGCGCATCGGGAATCTGGCTGCCGTAGCTGCACCAGATCGTATTGGGGTCGCCGTCGATTAGATGAATGGCCAATGCCGGCTCGCAGTCATTCCACTTCGTGCGCGGCCCCGGCTCCGGCATTGTTGCTCCAAAGGGATTTTCCTTGATGTCCCAGGACTTCCTGGGCTTGATCTTGATTCTTGGGCTGGTGTTTCCATATTGCATTACGACATCGGGCAGGACTTCAGGACTGACGCCGTAAAGAAAGACGATGTTGCCCAAAGAGTACACCGGCACCCCATCGGCGTAAGCCTCTATCGTCGCGTAATCTTCGAAGTCTGGTCCAACCCCTGTCGTGAGCTCAACCTTTCGCGCAGCCCGCAGCGAGCGATTCTCACCTGGGATTACCGCAGTAGCAACTGCCCCCGTTCCTCCCGTCGTCAGAAAACGACGGCGTGTCATTCTGGCTTTCATTTGGAAGTCTCCCCGTTTTGCTTGAACTCCGGCGTGAAGATAACACGGAAATCTATCGGACGCTCTTTCGATGTAGCAGGTAAAACCACCAACGGGAGAGCCGGATGCGGGAGATCCGCCCGTCCGGTTCGGAGGGAGGGGGAGCGTCACCACGGTCTCCCTACCCCTATCAGCCAGAACCGATTGATTTCGCCCTGTTACGGCGAAGCCACCCAATTGGCGGCAGTGCCCTTCTGGGCGAAGGCGGAGTGCGGCGAGACGGAAAACTCGCAATCGCCAAGTGGCAATTGACAAAGATGGGCGCAACAAGATTGGTTGTATAATAATTCGCACTCAGGAGATGAGTGGCGATTCCCGGTTACATCGTCCAGAATTGAAATCAGGAATTTAGTGATCAGCCTGTGGCGGCCCGGCCCAGACCCGTCGCACATGGCCGTCTGCCCAAACAAGAAATGTGGCATAAGGAGACAACCGTGGATACGACACACAGCTCAGTGTGGCGGCGCCTTGCAAGTGCCGGCATCGCTATCCTATTAGGGGTGTTCGCAGCGATCGATTACAGAGGGGCGAGCACCGCGGCGGCGGCGTCTCCAGCTCCGGCGACGGCAACCGCAGGCGGCGTGGACCTTGCCGCTATCGAGATGGGCGGACGCATTGAGAGCGCCACCTCAGAATGGAATAACACAGGGTGGGCGGCTTGGGCGATTCTTACCGGCAAGACTTATGCGGATACTGGTTGGAGTTCGGCTGACGTCCATCTGCCCAAGGATTTTCCCCAGGAAGTTGTTATATCCTTCTTCGGCCCCCACTCATTGGGCCAAGGACATTGAGCTATGGGTCTCAAGCGACGGTCCCGACAAGGGGTTTACGAAAGTTGCGGAAAAGACCCTGGCGAACAAACCCGGTGACCAGATAATTTCCTTGCCGTCCACTTCGGCGCGGTACTTGAAGATTCGCGCCCTCTCCAACTATGGCGACAATCAGGAGGTGCAGCTGGGTAAGGTCAAAGTCATGGAAGGAAGCGCCTCTGGCTATGT
>Ga0207054_1219_pt1 | contig 13803 bp, 2 predicted proteins | sample Alteio_BWMinCont_60_FD_153288 | JGI IMG/M metagenome (GOLD analysis project Ga0207054, IMG submission 153288) | Enriched cells from forest soil in Barre Woods Harvard Forest LTER site, Petersham, Massachusetts, United States -... | ecosystem: Environmental > Terrestrial > Soil > Temperate forest >... | reverse complement strand
CTCGTGGTCAATGGTTACGGACAACCTTAGAGGACTATCGTAAACCGATGCCAGCATGGCAATTGATATTAGATTTAGATGCATTATCAAACACGGAGAACGAAGATTGGGTTTGGGTGGGAGCAACACACTTATTGCCTGAAGGGCGATTTTGTTTAATCTCTCTATCTTATAGTGGTTCAGATGTCAAAACTATACGAGAGTTTGATATCTTAACAGGTCAATTTATCGAGAATGGATTTCATTTGCCTAAAGCAAAAGGGTTAATCATGGATGGCTTCAATGAAATCAGCAGTAAAGGAGGTGCGGGTTGGATTGATCGTGATACATGGTATGTCTATACCGATTTTGGTCCTGATAGTTTAACAACGTCTGGTTATCCTAGAATATTAAAGCAATGGCGTCGCGGAACATCCTTGAATGAAGCAGAAACCTTACTAGAAATCGATCCAAAAGATATTATGGTGTGCGCATGGACAGATTATTCTATCAATCATGTGCGACATTGGGCCGCTCGTTATATTGATTTTTTTCATTATGAATTATTTTTGCGTCAATTAGATGGCCAATATATTAAATTCGATAAACCTCTGGATGCTCATGTTAAAAGTTGGCGTGATTATTTATTTATATTATTGCAATCAGATTTAAAAGTAGCAGAAAAATGTTATCCGCAAGGGTCTTTGCTTACCATTAAATTTGATGCCTATATTCAAGGAGATCGAAATTTTGAAATACTTTTTTCACCGGATAAAAAGACTTCGCTCAAATCTGTGACTTTTACAGCGAATCATGTATTAGTCACTGTATTGAAAAACGTAAAAAGCCTATTAAAAAGTTATTTTACTGTAGATGGAAAATGGGAGTCAAAATTCATCTCTCTCCCCCAAATCAACATAGAGCATATTGCTGCGGTAGATGTCATGTGTTCTGATGATTATCTCATCACAGGCGGTGACTTTTTACAACCCACTATCTATGCTTTAGGGAATACAAGTCATTCTAATTTAGAAATTTTAAAAACGGATCCAGCTTATTTTGATACCTCTAATTTAATAGCAGAGCAATACATAGCGATTTCAAAAGATAACACAGAAATACCTTATTTTGTTGTGCGTCAAAAAGATAATATTTTAAATGGTGAAAATCCTACGTTACTCTATGGTTATGGAGGTTTTCAACAGTCTATCACACCTAGATATGATCCTATTCTAGGGAAAAATTGGTTAAGTCAAGGCGGAATTTTTGTTGTAGCGAATATTCGTGGTGGTGGAGAATTCGGCCCTGCATGGCATCAGGCCGCGCAAAAAGAAAATCGTCAACGTGCGTATGATGATTTTATTTCAGTTGCGGAAGATTTAATTCATCAAAAAATAACTTCTCCAAAATACCTAGGGATCATGGGGGCTAGTAATGGTGGTTTATTAGTTGCTGCTGTTATGATTCAGCGTCCTGAATTATTTAATGCCGTTGTTTGTCAAGTACCGCTATTAGATATGTATCGATATCATTTGTTGCTTGCCGGCGCATCATGGATAGAAGAGTACGGTAACCCGGATAATACTGCTGATTTGGCTTATCTTTCTCTTTATTCTCCTTATCAAAATGTAAAACGAGATCAGACTTATCCGGCTTGTTTATTTGAAACGGCAACATCCGATGATCGAGTGCATCCTGCACATGCGCGTAAAATGGTAGCTAAAATGAAAGACCAGGGTCATCAAAAAATCTTTTATTTAGAAAATGAAGAAGGTGGACATGGAGCAAAGATGAATAATCAACAACGCGCTAACACAGAAGCATTGATCTGGGTATTTTTACAAGAAACTTTGAAATTAAATGGAAGAAGCCTTGAAAATATATGATGAACTCATGTTGAATATTAGGCCACGATGCTTCTATTATGTGTGTAATAAATACGTTAGGATCTAATACCACCCTAAGAATGCAACTTTCGTACCTTCCCGTCAATTATAACTTGGCTATTACTTTTGCTTCAGATTGGCTAGAAACAACCATGGCTGTGGAAGGCGCTTTTTTAGGAAAAATATCGGTAAGCAACGGTGCTTTGGTTGGTTTTTTATTGATTTCTATTTGAAGCACTCTCACGAGCTCGTGGATATCGCAAAACGTCGTGGGCATTTTCATTTTAATAGTCGTTGGCGGTACTATATCAATTTTATAACCTGCTTTATTTAAAGAATTCCGTAACCGCTCAAAATCTAAAAAAAGATTAAAGACAAGACTAAGTGTTGAATCGTCGTTATTAAAACGTATTGAAGGAACATACGTCGGGTCAACATGGCTTTCGATGGGTCTTAGTAGTGACAGTGCGAATATATTTCATATTGAATCCTAAGCTAAAGAATTTATTATTGAGTAATTAAATTACCAGATAATGTATTGTAATTATACCTTTTTACCGAGAGAAGTATGGATTGTGCAAATACTCCACAATTTAGTGGCTTGGAACATGACATCCATATTGAAATAATTATATTCATCTACAATATAATGTGTTAATGTTTGCACAATGATAATTATCAAAAAGTCAGTGAGTCGGTGATGATGCGAAATCGATCAAAGCAACCAGCAATTGCAACTCAAAATGAAATGAATCCGCGCAAGGTTTTGCTCTCTCATGGAAGAATGGATAAAAAAAGAAAAAGAGAAGTCATACAAGCGATTCATCGAGAGACAACGCATATTCAAATGGGTATACAAAGAGGAAATTGGTTATCACAATTTAAAGTGTATGAGGTTACGCCACAAAAAATAACAGAGATCGTTACATTATTACAAAAATTTAATTCTGGTTTGGAAGTATTCACAAATATCCATTCATATACTAACGACATCATTGATAATGAATTATCAAGATTATTACACGTACTTTCAGCGCTTGCTCCCTATTGTCCTAGGGTGCGGTCTTTTATTGAATCTTTTATTGATGAGCCACTAGAAGTTAAAATGGCAAGACGTGAAGAAGTCAATTGTCTTTTAACGCGAGAAATATTATCAGATTTAAATAAACATGCTTATCAGCCTTTAACTGAGTTCGATAGAAAATATAAATATTATAGACGTGAGCGTGGCCATTCTTTAGATCATGAAAAATGTGAAGCAATCATTCATATGCTGAATTTATTTCGTAGTTGGTTTACAGAAAATGCGATTGCATTGCATCAATTTGAGGTAAGAGCAGTTTTTGCCATCGAAGCGTATTGGTATGAGTTTTTAAATACCATTCAATTGCCTGAGTATGAGTCAGTAATCAGAAGCATGGGTTGTACATTTAGACCATTGATTATCACCTATAATCATCATGTTGAAAATCAACTGATGCAATTGCGTGTGGCTACCAATCAGGAACAAATGGAGCATACTATTTTATCTGAGCAATATGCTGCGTTAGAATTTCAATATCAAATGAATCAAAATAGGAATCGTGATTTACAAATTCAAATTGCACGAGCAAAAATAGCAAAAGATGCTTCGAAAGAAAGTTCTTATAAAAAAGTGCTGACGACTATTTCTGCTATCTTTCAGTATGATAAAGCGCTTAAGAATAACCGGTTGCCTGTTATTGAGGAAATGAAAGGATTAAGCCGTGTTAAGAAAGAAGTGACGTCTTTATTTCCTGTGGTTTCTAGTCAGATGGCTTCTGATGTAATTTCAGAAGAGAAAAAAGAAGAAATTGCAAGATTTTCTGTGATGAGGACTGATTTAATCAGCTTAAATGATTTGCATCAGCTGAATCAAAGCTCCCTCGCATTACTATCTGCTTTAGAAAAAAGTTCTTTTTATTTATCTGAAAAAATAGAGTATCAAAAAAAGATAATCAAGCTAATTAAACAGTTTAATGATTGTTTTAGGATTACAAATCCATCTCATGAAATAGCGAAAGGGAATATATGTCTTCATAATTTAATAGCAGGTATACAGCACTCGCCGGTATCGATGTATTATATTTATTTCATGGGAACGGGTATAACAAAATATGATCCCACACTTTTTTTCTTTGAAAAAGAAGGGCAACATGATTTAGGAAAATATTTAAAAGAATTTCTTTTTCTTTATCAAAAAATCATAACGGATTCATTAAGGGAAAGTTGTAGCCATCAGAGTGAAATCAGCCGATCTTCTTTCATGTTGGAGCAAAAAGTGGATGTTGTAAGGGGAAGAATAAAACAAAATCGAAAATTACTCAAATTAGGTCTTATTTCTCATCCAAATCAAGAGGAATGCAAGCATGAAATGCATGGTGACCCATACCATGATGCAATTATTCAGATTTCATCCATGATACTTTGCGCGCAAGACATCATTGATTCACCTCAATTACTTCCTGTTGCCATGACTATTTTAAAACACAGTTACACTGTTTTAATGCATGCTCATCCAGTTCTGCGTGAGGATGTTATTCAACCCATACCTTATATGCCGATGATGGCATTAAAACAAAAGACATTTTTTAATGAAGAAAAGAACATAGCTGTAGTAGATTCGCTTTCCCTGGAGTCATTGTTATTTATTCATGAATATACCAAGATTGCATTGAATCAATATCGAAAACATCATCCTGAAGATAATTGGACTTTTAAATGTCAGGGGCTGACTGATCGTTTGGGAGGTTATAAAGATAGGTATGCGGAGTATACGAAATTTTGCAATGCGATGAGAGAACAATTAGAGGCATTTAGTATGTCTATGGATGGAGAAAAAACGTTAGAAGAAGCAAATGCGGCGCTAGTGACTGCTATGGAAACTATTCAATCATCTGTGAGCACTGATTTTAGTCATCACTTGCGTGACATTTACATGGATGAAAAAAATCAAATACATCGTGGTGAAGCGAATACTGTTTTTCTGGATTGGTATCATCTGGAACAATTAAATATAATGAGTATGGAGTTGTTGCAGGATATTAAATCGTGTGCGCATGAAGGTGGTGGATATTTAAAAATAACACCTTTATTGGAGGGTGCAATCCAATATTTTAACAGCCAATTTCTACAGGAAAATATTCGTGAAAATAATGGTGATGATCAAACAAGAAGAGCTAATAAAGCATTATTAGTGATGATGCAGATTATGCATTATGATGATACTCGAGATAAGAATCTTAGTGTGACAGGATTTAAATGTCAGCAATTTATGATGCACTATAATAAATATGTAGAAGAAACACTTAAAATTGTGTTGGGTGAGATCGATAAAAAACAATCTAATATTGCATTTTTAAAAATGCGAAAGAGCGAGTTAGAAACACAGAAAAAGAAGTTGCAAAAAGACCTGATTTTATTGCGTAAACAGATTCAATTAATTATACAGCAAAGAGATCATACAGAGCCTTTGTATATAGAAGCATTACGTAAAATTAAGGGATTAGAATTGCAAATGCCAATGCCAAGCCCAGTTAGTAGTGCTTTTTCTGGTATATTTGGTATAGCTACCTCTGCATTGAATGAAACTGAGAGAAGTAGTGGGTTTTCACAGAGTTATTCTTCATCATCTTCTGTAAAATCATCGGCTGGTGAGGAAGAGGTAAATGAAGAAAAATCTGATTCAATCATTTCTCCGGAATTAATAAAAATATCACCGTTATTGGAAGGCCGGTCTTTGAGCGTGATAAGAGCTTCGGCCGGAAACATGATGAATCGTTTATTGCCTTTTCAAAAGACTCATCCAAAATTAATCGATATTTTGATAACGAGTCAAGAGTTATTACGCTGTTTGTCGAATGTTATTAAAATTGAAAAAGCCAATGTTTATTTAGGAATACTATTATGGGAAATTGGCTATGCATTATATTCGCATGAGTACGATGATGAAATAAAATGGGAATTACAATTATTTTTATGGAGATATGAAAAAAGTATTACGCTCTATTTACAACAAATGCGGCTGCTAGATCATGAGTTAAGACTGGAAATAATTAATTTAAATAAAGAAGTGGCCGGACTGAATCAAGAGTTAAGTTGTTATGCACGGCTGCAGAATTCTCTGGATTACAGCCCTCTGATTCAACAAATTTTACAAGAAGAACGAGATAAAAATAAACCGGCAGAAAAAGCGATTAGAGCGATTGGCGATATAATCTTTGACATTAGTCAAGGTGAAATGCATATATCTATGATTCCTGTTGTGATGGGAATGTTAAAAATTATCTTTGATGCGGTTCGTCAGGAAAATCAAGTATCACTTAGCAGGCCTTCTGTTTGAGAATAGAAAATAATTTTAAAATAGAGAATGAAAATGCAATCAAGCAACACACCAGGTTCAACACTCACGCAAGATCATCCCATTAAATTTGGCAAAGGTTATTATGAACTGACTCATTTAAATAATGAGGCAGGAGAGTCTGTTTTACGCGGTACATTCCTGGATGAACGTCAACGTGCTCTCGTGCAACATCCAGTGGGTCATCCTAATTACATCACCAATGCTGTTTTATTACGTACTTCTTTTGAAACACAAGATAGGGTCACTGATTTAAAAGCTAAACTCGCATCTTATTTTCGTCTGAAAGAAGAGAAGCATTCGGTATCCATGAAAATGTACGCGGATATTCGTTATGCTGTGATTGATTTGGATAATTTTGCGGACGTGATTAGGGGTTCAGAATTATATCCAGATGAGCCTATCTGGAATGTGTTAGACAATGGTTTTGATATAGTAGGTTATATTCAATTTTATCAAGGCCATGTCAAGATTTTTTCAGACAAACCTATTGTCATTTCAAATAATGAAGCGGAAATTCAAAGTCTTTCTATCGATACGTTGTCTGAGGTTTTGATTTCAAGACCATTAAAAGTGGCTAATCGCGCTAGTATTTTTTGCAGTACGCTCACTATAGCTTCAGAAAAACAAAACGAAATATTACTGAAAGCGGCTTATGTGGATGTTTTATGTTTTAAGCAATGTACGATTGCACCGCAAACTGTTATTTCCACAGAGCGGTGTCAAATTCAAACAGGATACCTCACGCACCAAGGACATATAGAATCAAATGAATGGACGAATATTGTCGCTGAATTAGTAGATATTGAAGGAACCATTGCTGCAAAATCAAAAAATGGTATTTCAATTGTGACATTAGGGACAAAAACAACTGGAATTAACTTGGCGGATAAAAAAGCATATGATTCGCACTTGCATGCAAATAGAATAAATTTGTTTGTGGGTGCTCCGGCTAACCCAATCCATTATGATCTTGCTCCTATGTCGGATCAAATGAGTCCAGGCATTATCTATATCAAAAAAGACCGGGACAATGGCCTGTATTATAAATTCATGAATGATGATAAAGAAATCAAGGAAGGCCATATTGAATGGAAAGAGTTACCTAAAAAATTTCCAAGGGAAATCAATCAAATTATTCAATTTAAAAAAAGCAGTCTATCCGATTTATTAGAAATCCTTTCAGAAAAAGGTGTTCTTGGTTCAGATTTTAAAAAGTTAGGTAAGGTTCAACTCAATGGTTTAATGAGTTCGCATGGACTCAATATTTTTTCCGATCATATTTTATTTGAAAGTGGAAAAATCTGGGTAGAAAAAGGGAATATTCATTTAATGTCTGCTCGTAAAATGATGATAAAAGAAGGGGTGAAAATTTTATTTAATGGCCAGTTCTTTTATCAACAAAGCCAATTTGCAAGCTGGATTGAAGGTGTTATTTGTCATAAACCTAACCTTGAAGTGTATTGGAAAAAAATCATTGATCCAGATCTTGCATTAAGCGATGAAGATAAATTGAGAACTGAGATACCAGAGGGATTGATACACGAAAATGCAAAAAAAACTCAAGAATTATTTGCACCTATTGAATTTCTTCCTCCTTTATCTCAGCAAGAAGAGTATTCTCATAAAATATATGATAAAAATACATTTTCGATTTTTGAAACAAGTGATCTTGTCCCTGATGCCAATAAAAAACCACAAATTGTATTATCGGCTGAGTATCTCACTGTGTCCGGACAATTTCCGTTAACATCTGCGCAGATGAAATTACAAGCTGAATATTTGAGTATTTTTAAGAGTGTCTTTTCAAATATTTCATATCGTAGTTCGGTTGATTTTTTATTTAAAAGTAATCAATTAAATGTAGACCATATGACTCTTGATACGCTTGGCCGAGGCCAAGTGGTTCTTGATGCGAAAAACGTGTCGATTGCTGATAGTTATATTGGAGGTGGCCAGGTTGCTGTACATGCAGATACTTTACATTTTCCAAATCACAAGGAAATAGCACCTCAAAATTCTTTTCAACAAAATACCCCTGAGAGTATTCAGGAAACAACGTTAAGATCTTCAGGTCTTTTATCTATTAAAAGTGAAAAAGATAGCACTATCCCTAAAGATAGCAAAGTCATACTGGAATCTCCTTTTCCTGTCATGTGGAAGTGTGATAACTTTTATTTACGCGGTGCGATGGAATTTGAAAAATTAACGATAAAAGCAGAAAACTGGATTTCCATTATTCAAGCTGAAATGAAAGGAGTTGAATTAAGAGGTGAGGCAAGTAAATTCTTTTCATTTTTAAGTCAATTTAAAATTAATAAAACATTTTCAGTAAATGCTGTTGCCTCACTCGTTATTTTTTGTGATGTCTGCACGCAATTTTATGCTAATAGCAGTATTGTTAATGTATCTTCTTCGTTATATCGTATCTCTAGTTTTGACTTTGATGCGAAATCATTGTTAAGTCTTTTCCTTGCAACGAGCAATACACTCATTTCCATTTTGCAACTGGTATTGCATGATCCCACAGCACAATTGGCATTAGCGGTTACCAGATTGGGTATCAATGCAGGTCCTGCTTTATATCAAGCGTATCAATTAGTAAAAAGTCTGAAAGCGGCTACGGAAAAAGAATCTGAACTATCGCGAAGTGAAATAATTGATTTAACGAATAAAACAAAATCCCTGTTTTTATTATTGGGTTCGCTTGCCTATGGTGTAACGGGTCTTGAAAGTCAGTTTTCTCATTTTGCTGATTTTGAGAATCAGGTCGCAGCTCCTGTTCATTGGGATAATGCTCTTGCTGTTATCAATAATATTAATAGCGTTGTAACACCGCTTGCCAATACTCTGTTGCCTACCAAATCCACGAGTGCCCTTTTGGCAGCTACTTTTGATTTTAACGTGGTACCTAATAGCAATAGTAATGATATAGTCGCTGTAAAAGGTGGTATAGAAGCCAGCCCTTTTTCATCTGATTTAAATGTGGGGAATGTAGGATTGCCTTCGCTGAATTTATCTTCTGTGATATCAACAAAAACTTCGGTTTATTCAGTTGAGACGGCAGAATATACTCTACCGGGTGGAATACATACTGCACGTACACTATATCAAAATTACGTTGATGTTGGCATCCCATCTGTTTCAGAAAATATTTCTTTAACTGCGCGAGAAGTTAATGTTAACTCGGATCATGAATTTAAAAATAGTTCTATCCAGACTACTTCTTTTTCTGTAGGGAAAAATGCACATGTTACATTAGAAGATTCATCTTTAACAGGAAATAGGATTGATAATGATGGAAATATGGAAGTCACGCACAGTCAAGTATCGATTAATGAATTGAATAATAATCAGGGTAGTAAAACATCATGGCAGCAATCATCTATTAAAGGAGAAATACTGGAAAATGCGGGTTTCAGGCAAACGATTGGCTCGACAGTTGAATTTTCTACAATCCATAATCATGATCAATCCAGTTCGCTTAGTGTATATTCTAAAGAAAATGCAGAAAACATAAATGACGATCATGGTCAAACAACGCAATTAATTGGTACCACATTGACATCGAAAAATTGGAAAGAAGGCGGTGTATTTGTTGGTGATCTTCAATCTAAGGTTGAGGGTGATCAGGTTGTTTTTGAAGAAAAGTCTGAAGTAGAGTTGCGTGATACAGAGATACATCTTAAACAAGTATCTAGTAAGACAGATCAATTGACAGTAGGTATCGAAGGAGAAAACCCATTAAATAAACCACACACGCATGCTAATAAATCACATACGAATACAGAAAAACCAGTTGAATTGAATTATGTGCCTGATAATACATTTACAACAGGCACATTAACGAATGAGGGTGTCCAGTATCATACGCAAACATTAAAACTGAATGGAGTTTCTTTTAATTCTATTATTCCATTGACGATTTCAGCAGACAATCTCACGATGAGTGGACGTTCAAATAATTCAGGACCTCTTTCATTCGTTGGCGAAAATCATCTGACATTGAATCGTGCAAATATGGATGTCAATGGATCTTTAAGTTTGAAAGGCGGAGATGTTTTAATAAAAGGAGGTACGACTGAGGTAAGTGATATTTTGAAAGTGCATGGTCGCGATGTGAAACTTGAAAATGGCATGACTCTTATCTCTGGGCAAGGCACTCTGATAGAAAGTGAAGGAAACCTGAAGAGCCATGGACAAAAAACAGAAATCGTTAAAATAGAAGAACATCAAAAGTGGTTTAGAACGGATGAAACAACCACTATAGAAGATAAATATAAAAATAACACAGTTGCATCGGGCGGTGATATTGTTGTTCGATCGGGCGTTAACGCAGAAAATCATGATGATGATCCTGATCCTGAAATGGATGTAGAAGGTACCAACTTCCTTGGAAACAATATGCTTTTTAACTCCAGGAATAATATGAGCTTTACACCTCTAGAAGGCAAAAACAGTATCCAGAGAAAACACACGAATATTACGCACCATGATGATTATGAACTCACAGATGAAACAGCGTCATCAACACAATTTATCGCAAAGGGTGCTATCACATTTAAAACGGAAGGCGATGTTTATAACCTAGGTTCTGAGATGATGGCTAAGGTTATTCAATATGATTTATTGCCTGATCGTAAAGTGGAAAATGTTGGGTTGGTACTAAAGAGTTCTACGAAAGAAGAGCACACAGGGTTTTATTTGCGTAAAGTATCAAATATTCCCTTTCCTCTACAAAGAGCAGCGAAACCATTTAATGATGCCAAAGATTGGAGTGGTAAGCTTGCTGCGATTTCTGATCTGGCTAATTTTCCATTAGTGCGTGAGGCAGAACAATTGGCTGATGCCAACAGTTTTCAGGATAAATTAGCAGCGGGTATGGCTTTTTCAATGGATGCGATCAATTTCTCTAATAACTTTTTATCCATGACACGTAAATTTGGTTTGGTCAGTGCGCTTGAAAAAACATTTTTACCTCATTGGAATATCACAGGTCAGTTAGGCCATAGTGAATTGACCCATATTGTTGAAAGAGTGGGTCCTGGCGGTATATCAACTACACATTTTATTATTAATGCGGGAGAAGCGTATTTTTCCGGTAATTTCCATGTGGATTCCCAATCCACCGTTTTTAATGTGACAACCTTTGTTATACAAGGTGCCGATCTTCATAATCAAATTTCATCGCAACAGGATTTTTTAACTCTATCCATGTCACCTACGGATTTATTGCATCCTAATATCAGTGGTTACGGTTTTTCTCATGCAGATCAAGAAAGCGATCGTGAACATTGGCAAAGTGGCGCGATGCGTTTGGGTAATTTTGAAGTGATAGATGTTAAAGAAGCAGTATTTAATGGTAGCGACGTGCATGTTTCAACTCTATCAGGCCGTGTAGATAAGCTCATTGTCAATTCCGAAACAAATTCATCATCCTATAAAGAACATCATTTTAGTGTATCTACATCAGGAAATTTTTCAGTAGGTGCAAGCCATGATTTTTCCAAAGAAGCTGCAATCACAACGCCTTTTGTGGGTGAAAATAACAGAGATTATAATGCAGAACATTTTTCAGTAGGAGAATTTGAATCGAAAGGTGAAAGATTAACGGATATCACACCTGATCAAACCGAGTTTACACCTACCATTGAATCACATGGGAAACACGGTTTTAATGTGAGCGGTTCCTGGAATGACATTATGCCTGGATATCATCATTCAGGCGCGGTGTTTTCAACTTGGGATTTGAGCTTTACCAATAATCAATTCATTTTTTTCCATGATCAGAATAATCAAGCGCACACATTATATAAAACAGCTACCGATTTTAATGTTAAAATACCTATTTATCATCCTGCGGCAGGGCAGCGATTCACACATAATTTAGATTGGTTAGTCAAACCCGCGCAGTCTGCACAATCTCAAACAAAACCAATCTTACAAGAGCGACAAATCAAACCCCATAAAGAACAAAAAACGACGGCAAAACCAGCAGAAAAAAGCCATCAAAATCCAATTGATTTAATTGATTTTTATCAGTTATATCAGCAATCACAGGATTTACATTCCATTTTTTTTAGTGAAAACACGGTGAATACAACAGTGAGATCAGGATTGATGTTAGTAAAATCACCTGATAAAGCTCAAACCGTATATCGAGGTGCTCAAACAGATATAAATGATGCCTCTTGTAATGGCATGCCAGCACGTGGAGATGATGTAAGTGTGCATGATCATGCGATACCTGCTAACAATTATTATCATCCAGATAGTAATTATGTATCAACATCCGAATTTCCTAAAGTGGCTTTAAAATTTCCGATTCTTCCAGTAGAAACCACGCCTTCCATCATTGATCCCGCCTATGTTTTTAAAATAACAACATTCAGGCCTTCAATTGATGTGATAGGAGAGCTTGCTAGGAATGACCGCGATATTGATCCAGATGCATTTGAAATGTGCTGGAAAGAGCGAGAAAGAGCATTTCCGTCCCAAATATATAATTATGAAATAGAAGGAGCATGGAAAGTTGATATTACCAAAACAAAAGTGCGTGATTTTGATGAAGCACATTATCTTTCGATGGGATTTTCACAAAACTTTATTGATGAAGTAGCGTATGATTATCAACGTACCATCACAGGTGAGTTTATTTCAAATCCTAATTTCATTTCTCCCACATCCATTCATACTGTCTGGAGTGGACTCAAAATTTTAGGATATTCTCTAACAGGTATTGGGCTTGAATTAGATATGCTCGATTTATTTCAAGAATTTCAACATAGCCAAGACACTCATAATTACGATTATGTTGCTCGTAAAGCAACTCAACTTGCAGGCGGCTGGGCAGGCGTATGGCGTATGGGCTCTGCTTTTGCTGAAATGGGTGCAGTTGAATGTGCACCACTTACACCATACGGACAAGCATTTTGCACAGTAGGTTATGGTCTTGCCGGTGCCATGTTGGGATATTATGGTGGTGGAACGATGACGACTGCATTGCATGATCTATACCAAGGTCAAAATGATCACACTACCGATTTTTTATCGACAGTAAATCCACCCGATTTCACTAGCTTGGATCCATTTCACACGGTTAAAAATTATATTGACTTCACTGGATTATATACTCAATGTCATTCTAACAATGATTATTTTGATGAGCACTTTCAGTCTATTTTAGACAGCGATAATTATTTAACGGCTGTTGGAAGAGGAATGAAAACAGCCATGATCAATTTAATTTTAGATCCTTATGATATTTTTAAGGAATGGAGTGCATTCAGTGATGAATATTTAAAAAATGTAACGACATTTTTATTGATGCCCGATTTTTTTCTCCCGACTCAACTAGAATTACTGATGAGCCAGCCCGCAGTGCTTAATGATCAGCGTAATCATTTCATGGAAGAAAAACTCACTACTATTGAACATTCGGATGCATTCAAATTAGCTGAAGATATGTTAATTTCTGGATTTAACAGCCCCTGTTTACCTTTCTTTTATCCATTGGGCGGATCTATCTATTCATCGGATGATTTTGATATTGCATCACGC
>Ga0207054_1216_pt1 | contig 14066 bp, 13 predicted proteins | sample Alteio_BWMinCont_60_FD_153288 | JGI IMG/M metagenome (GOLD analysis project Ga0207054, IMG submission 153288) | Enriched cells from forest soil in Barre Woods Harvard Forest LTER site, Petersham, Massachusetts, United States -... | ecosystem: Environmental > Terrestrial > Soil > Temperate forest >... | reverse complement strand
CATTCCTTTTGATAAGGATGCAATTGTTCTATACCCTAATGAAGCAAAAAGACTATTAAAAACGGGAAGATTTAATTTAAAAAATACGGCACGCTTTTTATTCTACTTTCCTAATTCGCTTCGTCTTTTAAGGCCTTTAGAAAAATTCTTTGTTGGCCTACCTCTAGGTGCACAATATTATATTATAGGAGAAAAACCTCTATAGCACTTCTTCCTTTCGCAGTTTTATTATTATACTACTTATAACACAAGCAGCACAGGCTATTAAAAACGGCCATACAGGCATCAAATATCTGTTATCACCAAGTCTTACAAGAATTGGGTGAACCAATATACTACTGGCTGGTATTAAGGCTAATATCCATAACAAATAGTTTGATCTGAAGCCCTTAATAGCAAGAACGATCATACCAAATAAGCCTGCATTTATAATGATTATGTATAATGCACGGAAAAACCATTCAACAAAAATGCCAAGCTTACCAATCTGTGCTCTTTTAAATACAACATCACCGGGACTATACAAAAAATCATAAGTAAATACTAAAGGGGCTTTTACATAATATAAAAATGGCTTTTCCTTTTTTATGGATTCAGTGTAAGTATCGAATCTCCGGATAACCTCCTTTTGGCAAAATGCTGCCTGTTCATTCCGGGGCTTTAAACCAATATTAAAAATACTAAAAGCCTTATTCCAGTCTTTTCCAGTACTGGCATAAAAACTATCAATCGATGGTTTCTGTATGGCAATAAAATTCCGAGTAAGTATCCTCAGCTGAATTAGGCTATCTCTGTTAAATGCCTTTGTATAAACAAAATCAGGAACAGAGTCATAAGTTTTATATTCAGGTTCGCCGGGAAATAATAAACCACCAAACCAAGACATGGCTGATTTTGATTCAGGTATATCATCTGCACCGCCCCATGCCTGTACAAACTTAAACATGGGTTTCATATAGGAAGAATCAATAAAAGGATAGTATATACCATTAGCCAGTGGAATAAATTTATGGTGTACATTATAGTTTCTGCCTATCCATAAACCATCGAAAATCAAGAATGGAAGTGCAAGAATAACTAGAGGTTTCAGTATTTTTCTTTTGTTTTTCACCGAATAAAAAACAAGTATTATACCCATTATTATTATTACCGGAGCAAATGCGGGCCGTAAAAATACAACCCAGGTAAGCAGAAGTCCTGAAATTAGTAAATATTTTGTTTGGCTTTTAAAAAAGTACAGAGCAAAAAACCATGCTCCAAAAATCAAAAATGATGTACACAACGATTCCGTCATCAGGCAGATATCATAATAATTAGAATATGTACTTATAAGGTAAATGTAAAAACACAAATAAAAAACCTGCTTCGACTTTAGCAATAATCTAGTAAGAAGAGCCATATAATAAACACCTGCAGATGATATAATAAGCTGAAGTATCACTATACAGTTGTAACTGGAAGTGTAAGAAAAAAACAATCGGAAGAAGTAATAAACAACACCAAAGCCCGGCATACGGTGGTCGGGGTTATAGTGCCCATTAGCAAGAAAGTTCTCGATAGGGTCAATATAAGAAGGGGTATCACCAATAAATCCAAAACCAAGCAGATGTGGATTTGACCTTACACCATGCAGTATCATTATCAGGGGTATTACCGCTTTAAATACCAATGCCAGTATAATCCAAAAGGGCCATTTGGAAGGGCTTGGAAGAAGGATTTGCTTTAATTTATTCTTCAAACTTACTTATGCATTAAAATATTAAGTAAATGTAAAGAATATTCTTGGAGAGCTTGTGGCTATTTAAGTTTTAGCTTCAGGTATGGCATTTTCTTATATTATTTACCTTTGCAGCATAATCATTTTTAATAAATACATAAAATGTACAAATTACTCATTACCGGCAGCCTTATTTGCGCAATGTTCTCATTCAACTCATGCACTACCGATAAGCCTGTAGATACAGATGTAGAAGTTCCACTTGCACCCGGAATGATTCGTATGAATCTGTTATCTTATGGCATACCGGCAACTATTGATATACCAGATACAACCGAAAGGCCGCACGTTATAGAATCACTTCCGTCAGGCGACTTGCACATATCTGTACAAAAATGGTTTAACATATCTCTCAACGTATCGGGAATGAATATGGACAGGAAGAAAAAAGATATTGCAGGTAATGATGTAGATAAATTCCAAAGTTGGGTAGCAGAGGACAGTGTATCTATTATATATAAAACACAAATGGTTAACGAGGAATTCCATTTTTATGCGATCATCAAAAAGGGCGAGAGGACCTTTTATGCCGAAGATCATTTTCAGGGCACTGATGGTACTGTGACTAACTTTAGCGAACCGCAAATACAGTCGATGCTGAATGCAGCAAAAACACTTACTCCAGTAAAGCCTGCTGCTAAACCTGCTGCAAAAAGCTAATTAAAGAGGATTTATTTTTTATCAATAACCTTAGGAGCCTTGATGTAATCCGAGTCTCTCCTAGGTGCATTCTTTAATGCTTCAGCTTGGGTTATTACTTGCTTAACCTCATCATTACGCATTACATTGGTAGCATCGGAAAGGTAAACCAAGGGCTCAACGGATGAAGTATCTAGCTCGTTAAGTTTTTCTATAAAGCCCACAATACGGTTAAGGTCATTTACAATTTCATTGCGCGAAGCCTCATCAAATTCCAATTTGGCTAAATCGGCAAGCTTATCTACTGTTTTCGAATCGATCTTCATATTTCAAAAATAGCCTTTAAATTACACTAGGGCATAAGGGTATCTCACTCCGTATTGTTTTCTAACATCAGCCAACAATACTTCACGCAATTCTTCAATATTTGTTCTATTAGCCGCTGACATAAATACACATGGTGCATGTGTTTTTTCAATAAATGAATTTTTAAACCCTTCTATTGAAAGTGGCACCATCTCATCCTCTTCATTCTGTATACGATACATGTCCATTTTATTAAAAACAGTAAGCATAGGCTTATCGGCACATTTAAGCTCGGCAAGGGTTTGCTTAACAATCTTTATATGCTCCTCAAAAGAAGGATGCGAAACATCTACTACATGCAAAAGCAAATCGGCCTCACGTACTTCATCTAAAGTCGATTTAAATGCTTCAATAAGGAATGTTGGTAGCTTCCTTATAAAACCTACCGTATCAGAAAGAAGGAATGCTACATTATCAAATGCAACTTTCCTTACAGTAGTATCGAGCGTGGCAAAAAGGGCATTTTCGGCAAAAACATTCGAGTGGCTAAGTAAATTCATCAAAGTAGATTTACCTGCGTTGGTATAACCCACTAACGAAACCCGTATAAGTTGTCCACGGCTTCTGCGCTGAGTGGTCATTTGCTTATCAATTTCGGCAAGCCTTTCTTTTAACAGTGTTATCCGCTTCCGTATACGCCTTCTGTCTGTTTCTATTTCCGATTCACCTGGGCCACGCACCCCTATACCACCTCGTTGCTTTTCTAAGTGAGTCCACATACCGGTAAGGCGTGGCAATAAATATTCGTACTGTGCCAATTCAACTTGTGTTTTGGCGTAAGCAGTTTGGGCGCGGTCGGCAAAAATATCAAGGATAAGGCCGGTACGGTCTAGTATCTTCCTCTTTAATTCTCTTTCAATATTACGTTGCTGCGATGGCGAAAGCTCATCATCGAATATTACCAGGTCAACTTCCTTATGCTCCTCTATATAAGCTTGTATCTCTTTTATCTTACCACTACCAATAAGATATGCAGGATCGAAATGATGAAGGTTTTGGGTAAATACTTTAACCGGTGTAGCTCCTGCTGTATAGCAGAGCATTGTCAACTCATCTAAAAACTCAGTAAGTTGTTCTTTACGCTGTTCTTTGTGGCAAATGCCAACCAAAATTGCTTTTTCTTTGCCTCTTACGCGTTCAATCATGCCATACTTTAATTAAAACCAGCCTATAACCGCATCTTTAGCCACTTGCATAAATGGCCAAGGTATAGCTGCAAATATCACCAGGAAAGCTATCAAAAAGAACCAAAATGCTTTTTTGAACTTAGCCGCATCAGTGGCAGCTTTTTTTCTGCTAACATGACCGATTGTAATAAGAGCAACAGCAATAAGCATCATTACGGAGTGCTCCATTGTAAAGAAACGAGACACATTGTTCTTCATGGTGCCAGCATTAAACATTACAAATGGGCTGATAAAGTAAAGCACAATGCCCGCCAGCAACTGGGTATGGGTAGATATTAAAAGAAACAAACTGATTTTATTATCCGAGGCAGCATAAGCCCGCTTCGTCATCATACCATTTAGCGATTTAATGATAGCTGTTAACAGCAAAATAAGTACTATCCACCTAAGGAATGAATGGACCTGTATTAATATTCCCATTTGTATTAAAGATTTAAGTACCAAAATTAGCAAAATTGGCTTAGCCTTGTTTACTTTGCGCCTCAATTAGCTCACCTCGACCCCTATGAAGAAAATACTATCTACCCTAAGCATCTCATTCTCATTAGTTGCTTATGTAACAGCGCAACAAACAATGCCCCTTAACGGTACGCATGATGTTCGCCATAGCTATTATGCATTTACCCATGCGCATATTTACCAGGACTATGCTACGGTAATAGATGACGCTACCCTATTGATAAAGGATGGCGATATAGTTGATATTGGCGCCAATGTTGCCCTTCCGAAAGGAACCGTGGTATATGATTGCAAAGGCAAAACCATATATCCTTCTTTTATTGACCTTTATTCGGGTTATGGGATGCCTGTAATACCCGCTGATAAGCGCCCTCACAAGGGTTTTTACCCTCAAATGACGAGTATTACACCCGGTGCATTTGATGCTAACCAGGCTGTACGCCCGCAAGATAATGCAGAAGAAATTTTTCATGCCAATTATACTGATGCTGCACAATACCGCAACTTAGGCTTTGGTATGGTATTAACATCTGACCATGACGGTATTGCACAGGGATCTTATGCTCTGGTAACCCTTGCTGATACTAATGACAATGAAGCTATTATTGAAGGCAAAGCTGCTGCCGGTTATTCGTTCAATAAAGGCACATCAACCCAGGAATACCCTAATTCGCTTATGGGTTCTATAAGTGCATTGCGCCAGGCTTACTACGATGCAGTTTGGTATAAAGGCGCTAAACATAAAACCGAATACAATATATCGTTGCAAGCCTTCAACGACCTGCAATCTCTTCCGCAAATAATTACTGTTGATGGCAAGCTTTCGGCATTAAGGGCCGATAAAGTAGCGCGTGAGTTTAACGTAAACTACATTATTAAAAGCGGTGGCGACGAATACCAATTGCTCGACGCTATTAAAAGTACAGGCAGGCAATTTATTGTTCCTCTTAACTTCCCCGATAAGCCTAATGTACAAGACCCTTATGATGCCATAATGGTAAACTTTGCCACATTAATGCATTGGCAAATGGCTCCACTCAACCCTGGTGCTATGGAAAAAGCAGGAATAACCTTTGCATTAACAGCGGACGGACTAAAAGACAAAAACGCTTTTTGGACCAACCTGCGCAAGGCTGTAAAATACGGGCTTACACAACAAAGTGCGCTTAAAGCCTTAACATTTAACCCTGCACAAATGATGCATATGCAGGATAAGGTAGGTTCTTTAAAAAAGGGCATGATGGCTAATTTTATTATCACATCAGGCGATATGTTTAAACCCGGTAGCGTTGTTTTTTCGAATTGGATAAAAGGCTGCCCTAACCAGGTAAACGACACCACGAATATTGATTTGCATGGTAATTACTCCCTTACTATTAACGGCAAGCATGTGTATACCTTGCAAATTAAGGGCGATATAAATAATCCTAATGCAACTATAACGGACTCTCAAAAACATAGCATTACTACCTATATTCATGTTTCTAACCCAATGGTTACTATTTCATTCCGATCGAAGACTGATAGTATATATGCATATAGGTTAAGTGGTATGCTATCGAATGATAATAAGACAATCAGCGGTACAGGTATGGAAGGTACACAGGCTTTAACATGGCAAGCCATTTATACAAGCCCTGTTCCTGCCGATACTATGCACGACCCTATATTGACTATACCTACACTTGATGAAGTACGTTATCCTTTCCAGGCCTATGGAAGAACACAGGAAGAGAAAGATTCAATGGCTAAGGTGTACGATAAGTTTGTAATACGCAACGCTACCGTATGGACAGGTGATGCTGACAGTGCTTTGCAGAATACTGATGTTTATGTAAGTGCCGGAAAAATAGAAGCAGTAGGCAAAAACCTTTCAGTACCTAAAGATGCAACCGTGATTGACGGTACAGGCAAATACCTTACCGCAGGTATTATTGATGAGCACTCACACATTGCCATACAAGGCGGTGTTAACGAAGGCAGTGAGGCCTGCACATCGGAAGTGCGTATAGGCGATGTAATTAATTCGGAAGATATTAGCATATACCGAAGCCTTGCAGGTGGCGTTACCGGTGCACAGTTATTGCATGGTTCAGCTAACCCGATTGGCGGCCAAAGCGGAATAATAAAATTGCGCTGGGGTGTTTTGCCTGAGCAAATGAAAATATCTTACGCTTCGCCTTTTATAAAATTTGCTTTGGGTGAAAACGTAAAACAAGCTAACTGGGGAGACCAGTTTGTGGTGCGTTATCCTCAAACTCGTATGGGTGTTGAACAGTTTTATTACGACAGGTTTATACATGCACGCGAGTACGAAGCAACCATGAAAGCTTATAGCGCATCGAAAGACAAAAGCATGGATGCCCCACGCAGAGATTTGCAATTAGATGCACTTGTTGAAATATTGAACGGGCAACGGTTTATTACCTGCCACTCTTATGTACAGAGTGAAATTAATATGCTTATGCATGTGGCCGATTCGATGCACTTTCAATTCAATACGTTTACCCACGGCCTCGAAGCTTATAAAGTAGCTGATAAAATTGCAGCGCGCCATATTGGTGTTTCGTGCTTTGCCGACTGGTGGGCATACAAAATGGAAGTAATGGAAGCTATACCTTATAATGCAGCCATTACTACTAAAATGGGAATTGTTACCGCCATCAATTCAGATGATGATGAGATGCAGCGCCGCCTTAACCAGGAAGCTGCCAAGACTGTAAAATACGGAGGACTCACTGAACAGCAGGCCTGGAGGACAGTGACACTTAACCCTGCTAAACTTTTACACCTCGATGCACATACTGGCAGTATTAAAGTAGGTAAAGATGCTGACATAGTATTATGGTCAGGTAACCCATTATCGGTTTATAGTATGGCCGAAAAAACTTTTGTAGATGGCATGTGCGAATTCGACAGACAGGAAGACACAAATCTTCGCAAAGAAATTGCCCAGGAAAAAGCAGATGCTATTAACCAGGTATTAAAGGACCCTAGCAAGGCCCTGCCTGCAGGTGGCACTAGCGGAAAAAGAAAAAAATAAAAATCAATACAGGGTATTAAGTACAAATAGAGAAAACAATACAACTTATTAGATATATCATGAAAAAGAAAGCCGCCTTATTACTTTTCACTTTTAGCTTTTCACTTTTAACTTGCATAAGCCTTGCCCAACAACCTATCCCGGCAAAAGCTGAAACAAAAAGCATATTGCTGATGAATGGCACCGTGCATATTGGCAACGGTAAAGTAATTCAAAATGGAGTTGTTGGCATTAAAGGCGGCAAAATAGTTCTGCTGGGCGATGCCATTACTACCAAGCTTGAAGCAGGCGCTTACGATACAACAATAAACTGCTCGGGCAAACAAATTTACCCCGGCTTTATTGCACCCGATTGCACATTGGGTTTAGTAGAAACAGAGTCGGTACGGGCACAGACCGATGTGGCTGACATAGGCCTATTGAATCCTGAGTTACGTTCTATGATCGCTTTTAATACCGATTCAAGGATTACCCCTGTTGTAAGAATCAATGGAATACTTACAGCACAAATAACTCCAAGAGGTGGATTACTCTCAGGCACATCTGCAGTAATGAGCCTTGATGGATGGAACTGGGAAGATGCGCAATACAGAGCAGGTGATGGCGTACATATGAACTGGCCTGAAGTGTTACATAGGATAAGAATTAACGAAGATGAACTGGGTGGCTATGCTGAAAACAAAGGCTACGACAGGCAAGTACAGCTTTTGCAGAAATTTTTTGCCGATGCACAAGCCTATAACCAACAGGCGAAGCACGATGAAACCAACACCAAGTTTGAAGCTATGCGAGGTGTATTTAATGGAACTGAAACATTGTATATCCATTCGGAATATGTAAAGGAAATACTGGCTTCTATTACTATGGCCAAAAGCTTTGGCATAGCTAAAATAGTTTTGGTAGGTGGCCGCGATTCATGGATGATAACAGACTTTTTAAAGAAGAATGATATTGCAGTAGTTGTAAGAAGGTTGCATAGCCAACCGGGTACACCCGAAGGCGATGTGGATGAAACCTACAAGCTACCTGCCGAATTACAAAAAGCAGGAATATTATTCTGCCTTGGCACTGCAGGAGATATGGAGCAAAATGAAACCCGTAACCTGCCCTTTTTGGCAGGTACCGCTGCTGCATACGGATTAACCAAAGAAGAGGCATTGCAATCTATTACACTTAATGCTGCTAAAATATTGGGCATTGATGCAACATTGGGCACTATAGAAGAAGGTAAGGATGCAACACTGAGTATATCTACAGGCGATGCATTGGATATGCGCACTAACAACATTGTTTGGGCTTGTATTAAAGGTAAAACATTGCAACTTACCAGCGTGCAGACTGCGCTTTATAACAAATACAAGGATAAGTACGGGCTGAAGTAAATCTATTTATTACTTAGGCAAAACAGCCAGCAATTCCTTTGCCTGCTCTAAGTGCCTTTGTTCGTGGGTAGTTATAATATCAAAAGCTGTCTCGAGTTTGTAAACTATATTTTTATTGGCAGGCGAGGATATTATTGTTCCTTTATCTAATAAATCGCCGCAACCTGTAATTAGTTGTTTTAATTCCTCCTGGTGTTTCTCTAATCTATTAAGTATATCTGCATCTATTTTACTTTTTGCAGGTTCCCATATCGGGAATGTCTTCATCTTTTTCTTTCTATCGGGCTGCACGGCATTCAAGACTGTTTTACCTAAAAAATTAACCATAAACCCCATTTTACCCATAAATGGTAACTTATAGTTTCCATCTCTGATGGTTTTAATTACCGGATAATACGTTCCGTTTATCACTATTAGATGATCCATGTTTTGGGCAATGCTCCAGGTTGTAGTATTTGGTTTCCAGTTCAGCTGCTCGGCAGAAAGATGGCCAAATGCCTTTCTAAATCCATTGGTAGTTTCATCTATTTTGGTGGTCCATTTGCTTGTAATCATTTGCCGGAATTTATAATTCAAATATAAGAAAGACGCCGATTAACTTAGTCCAACATTTCATTCCATTTTTTTCTTAGATTTGAACTGCGACTATATATCCCCAAACAATATATACCATGAAAGAATTAGGAAAAGCGCTCTATAATCTTCAGCGGTTTCAGCTATTGCAGGCAAAAATAAACCTGCCTACACACACCCTTATACCCGATCATTATGCTTATGCCTGGCAGGTGAATCTTTTCCCGGTACTTGATACAGGGGTAGTATTGCATGAGGAACTGGAGCATTATTTTACTATTACCAGAAAGCAAATTGAAAAGATAAAAAAGTATGCCGACGATGAATGGCTAAAGAGCAAAATGCGTAGTTTTTATGATTTTGAAGATTACTTTGGCTGCCGCGAAGGCAATAAAGATGGTATAACCCGCGATGTACTCATAAAGGTTCTCAGGTATATGTTTTTAAAGAAATTATTCGATGATATTTTCTGGAAAAAACTACTTGAAACGGCTAAGTTCCCTACTGAAGCATCTGTTATTACAGCTAAGTATAAGGACACGTATCTTCTGGGTTGAGGCTAAGATTGAGCATTAGGCTAAGAAAAACCAAGTACTTATACCTTACTATATACCCCTTATCCCTTTTTAGTTGTTGATATTTTATTAACTATTTTATTACATACACTAAACTTATTGGCTAAATTTGCACGAATATGCTCTTTAAAATAAAACACATAGCTCCTTAGGAGCCGGATATTGGTAGAATAGCCAACCGGAAAACAAAATAGCATCCCGTACGGGATGCCATATTCATTTTATATCATTTATTTCTACCGATATTTAAATCCTACGGATTTTATAACCATCCACGATTTCAAGCTCCCTACCTTAAGTGTATCGGTTTTTCCTTCAAAAACATCAGTCATACCAAATAGAAATCAGAGGCAAAATCGCCAATTTACAATGAAATCAGCTTTTCATAATGGGCAAAACCTTGAAAACGCAATAATATGATAGTCAGCAATTTAACACATACCATCCCCCCTAAAAAGGGCAAAAAGATGAAAGAAAGGGCAAAATCGGGCAAATAATACTGCTTGTAACCACCTCTTCAATAACTGAACCACTAACGACTATTGACTAACGACTAATAATCATTACTTTTGCACACCTATTAAAAAGACCGTGAGCAGCACATCTAATTCAAATGTTCATCCAAGCGCAATTGTTGACGAAGGATGTAAAATTGGCGAAGGAACCAAAGTATGGCATTTCAGTCATATTATGCCTGATTGTATCATTGGCAATAACTGCAATATCGGGCAGAATGTCGTGATATCTCCGGGCGTGGTGCTTGGTAATAATGTTAAGATACAGAACAACGTTTCGATATACACCGGAGTTACATGCGAAGATGATGTGTTCCTGGGGCCATCGATGGTATTTACCAATGTGGTAAATCCGCGTAGCGCTATAAACCGCCGTGGACAATATGCTAAAACGACCGTAAAAAAGGGCGCTACAATTGGTGCTAATTCTACTATAGTATGCGGCCACGATATTGGCGAATATGCCTTTATAGGCGCAGGTGCCGTGGTAACCAAACATATAAAGCCTTATGCGCTTGTAGTGGGTAACCCTGCCAAGCAAATAGGTTGGATGAGCGAATATGGCCATCGCCTTAACTTCGATAGCTATGGTATTGCTGTTTGCTCAGAAAGCAAGGAAAAATATAAGCTGGAAAACGGAGAAGTACATAAACTAAAAGCATAATGAACGGCAAAAAGATAAAGTTCGCGGTAATAGGGTGCGGCCATATTGGCAAGCGTCATGCCGAAATGATAAGCCGTAATGCCGACAGTGAACTTGTTGCCCTTTGCGATGTATTACCTAAAGAAAAACTTGGACTTGATGCCTACCCTGCTGTTCCGTTCTTTAACTCTGTAGAAGCTATGCTTTCTTCCGGTATAGATATGGATGTGGTATCGGTATGCAGCCCCAATGGTTTGCATGCTGCCCATGCTATGAATGTGCTTGATGCTAAAAAACATGTAGTGTGTGAGAAGCCTATGGCGCTAAAAAAATCAGATTGCGAAGAAGTCATTCATAAAGCATTGCAGGCACATCGCCAGGTATTTTGTGTAATGCAAAACCGATACTCTCCACCTGCAGAATGGCTGAAGGAATTAGTAGAATCGAAGAAACTGGGCGATATATACATGGTGCAACTTAATTGCTACTGGAACCGTGATGAACGCTACTACAAAGCCGGAACATGGAAAGGCAAAAAGGATATGGATGGCGGAGTTTTGTTCACCCAGTTCTCTCACTTTATTGATATGATGTACTGGCTCTTTGGAGATATTAAAAATGTACAAGCTCTTTTCTCGAATTTCAATCACCAAAAGAACACCGAATTTGATGACAGCGGTGTGGTAAGTTTTGAATTTTCGAAACAAGGAATGGGCTGCATCAATTTCTCTACCTCTGTATGGGATACAAACTTTGAAAGCAGCCTTACCATAATTGGCGAACATGGCACAGTAAAAGTAGGTGGCCAATATATGGATAAGATTGAATACTGCCATATTAAAGATTACACCATGCCTACCCTTGCACCAACTAACCCTGCTAACGATTACGGTTCATACAAGGGCTCAGCTGCAAACCACCACTACATAATTGAAAACGTTGTAAGAACTTTAAAAGGCGATTCGGAGGTTACAACCAATGCCCTTGAAGGAATGAAAATAGTAGATATGATAGAGCGAATTTACGCCGCCAAAAACCAATAAGCATGCACCAGGATATAGTAAATAAAAAAGCCAAGATTGCCCTTATAGGCTTAGGTTATGTGGGTTTACCCATAGCACTGGCCTTTGCAAAAAAAGTGAAAGTAATTGGGTTTGATATTAACCGCAAAAGGGTTGACATGATGAAAAATGGCATTGACCCGAGCGGTGAATTGCCTGCAAGCGATTTTGAAGGTTGTGATATTGAATTCACCGATTCACTTGATGTATTAAAGCAAGCATCTTTCTTTATTGTTGCTGTACCTACCCCAATTGATATTTCGAACAAGCCTGACCTTACACCTGTTATAAAAGCCAGCGAAAGTATTGGAAAGGTTTTAAAAAAAGGCGATTACGTAGTATATGAATCGACAGTATATCCTGGCTGTACCGAAGAGGATTGCGTTCCGATACTTGAAAAAATATCGGGATTGAAAATGGGCAAAGATTTTAAAGTAGGTTATTCTCCTGAGCGTATTAACCCGGGAGATAAGCAACATACCATTACCAAGATTTTAAAAATAGTATCGGGCTGCGATAAAGAAGCACTTGATACAATAGCCAATACCTATTCTATTATTGTTGAACCGGGTGTGCACAGGGCTCCATCTATCAGGGTAGCAGAAGCAGCCAAGATAATTGAGAATACCCAACGCGATGTGAACATAGCATTGATGAACGAACTATCTATCATCTTTAATCGTATGGATATTAATACCTACGATGTGTTGGAAGCTGCAGGTACCAAATGGAATTTCTTAAAATTCTCACCGGGACTTGTAGGCGGACATTGTATAGGTGTTGACCCTTATTACCTGATACACAAGGCAGAAATGCTCGGTTACCATACACACGTTATCAATTCGGGCCGTTATGTAAATGACTCGATGGGTTTTTATGTAGCTAAAAATACAGTGAAGAAAATAATTGCTACAGGCAAAGACATATCAAAGGCCAAGGTATTGGTTATGGGCGCTACGTTTAAGGAAAACGTAATGGATATACGCAACTCACGCATTGCTGATGTGGTAAAGGAATTAAAATCATTCTCGCTTGCTGTTGATGTTACCGATCCACTTGCAGATTCAGAAGAATTGAAAGAAGAATACGGATTTGAATTGGTGAAAGAAGTGGGCAAAAATTACGATGCAGTTATTGTAGCCGTAAACCATAAAGAATACGAAAAACATACCGAAGACTATTTCGCATCGATACTTACTCCAAAGGGTGTTGTAGTTGATGTAAAAGGCATGTACCGCAATAAGATCAACAAATTTACGTATTGGAGTTTATAACATTTAATTAACCCTAAATGAACCGCAATTTTAAAACCATATTAGTTACCGGAGGAGCAGGCTTTATTGGCTCGCACGTAGTAAGGAGACTTGTAAACAATTACCCCGGGAGTAAGATTATCAATCTTGATAAACTTACCTACGCAGGTAACCTGCAAAACATTACCGATATTGAAAATAAGTCCAATTACACTTTTGTAAAGGGCGATATTACAGATGGTGCATTTATTGATAACTTGTTTCAAAAAAACGATATTGATGCTGTTATTCACTTAGCAGCAGAATCTCACGTTGACCGCTCCATATCAAACCCGACAGAGTTTGCTATTACCAATGTAATAGGTACCATTAACCTGCTGAACGCTGCAAAAAAAGAGCTGGGCAAATAATATGGAAGGCAAGCTTTTCCACCATGTATCTACAGATGAAGTTTTTGGCTCACTAGGCGCTACTGGTTTCTTCACCGAAACAACTGCTTACGATCCGCGAAGCCCCTACTCTGCTTCTAAAGCCAGTTCCGATCATTTTGTAATGGCGTATCACCACACCTATAAACTACCTGTAACCATATC
>Ga0207054_1174_pt1 | contig 14106 bp, 15 predicted proteins | sample Alteio_BWMinCont_60_FD_153288 | JGI IMG/M metagenome (GOLD analysis project Ga0207054, IMG submission 153288) | Enriched cells from forest soil in Barre Woods Harvard Forest LTER site, Petersham, Massachusetts, United States -... | ecosystem: Environmental > Terrestrial > Soil > Temperate forest >... | reverse complement strand
AAAAGTACAATCAACGTCTTTAAAAAAGTGTTTAGCGATGAAAAGTTACACCAGTTACTTAAGGAAGGAGTTATTGGTATTGAATTCATTGTTGCCGATGACGGTAAGATACTTGAAACTTCATTTTATTTAAATCGCAATACCATAATTACAGCTACTGAATTGGAACAAATAGAGGATGCTTATAAAAATGATGTTACTTTTAAGTGGATCGTTCCACATACAAATGCCGGGGGGTTTCATGTAATAACCCAAATTATACATTTTAACAAAATTTTAGACGGAACACAACCGGAGTAAATAGCATCATGTATTCTGCCTGCTAACTTATTAATAAAAAAAACAATCACATTAACGGCAATACCATTAATAAGCATGACCGTTACCTTCGCTCAGCAATTAAAAGTTAATTCTGTTGTTAAAGCAAAACATTATAGTTATAAAACAGATTCCTGAAGATTCTATTTAACAGATACCCATTCATTACTGTCAAAATCAAATTTCTTAATCACCCGGGCGGGATTACCAGCTGCCACTGAATAAGCCGGTACATTTTTAGTAACCACTGCGGCGGCCGCAATAACACTATGCTTACCTATAGTGACACCGGCAGTAATAACCGCGTTAGCGGCTATCCAGCAATCATCTTCAATTATTATTGGCGATACAATTATTTTTTGCTGAAGTATGGGTATGGTAACATCTCGGTATTCGTGATTTAAGCCACTCGCTACTATATTTTGCGCAAAAATTACATTGTTGCCAATGTTAATGGGGCCGATGATGACGCCCGACATTCCAACCAGGGTATTATCGCCAATAATTACATCGCCCACGCCATTATTTACCGTACAAAAATTTTCAATAGTTGATTTGCTGCCCAGGCTGAATTTATTAAAAGGCAAAACATCCATACGTGTATACCGGCGCACTTTGGCGCCTTTGCCTTTATGATGAATAAAAGGATTAACCAGCAGCTTTACCCAAAACCTGGGCCTGGCTTCACCCGCTGGTATCAGCATCCAGTGGATGAATTTTTTCAACCGGGGATTAGCATCTATTTTAGCCTTAAGCGACATGATTTTCTTTGTATTAACTAACTATTTTCTTTTTGCCTTTTCCCATATCGCGCTTTGCCTACCGGTACAATAACGGATTATCCCGCGTATCACCGCATAATTCATCATGCAAAAGTAATAGGGTATAAAAAATATTTTAACTTTTATTTGCCGTGCCTCTAAAACCCAGCCCAATACCGACATGCCGTAAAAAGCAAGTTGTGCCAATAATAGTAATTGGTATATAAACGCAGCGTCTCCACCGGCAACTATTAAAATATTTAACAATAACGCCAATAGCATCAAAAACGGCACCACGGTCCACCGTAATACTCGGTGACTGATATATTGGAATGAAAGCAAAGGCATTTTAAACGGATTTAAAAGGCTGCGTAACCAAATTATGGATTGGATACCACCAGCCGCTATTCTTATTTTTCGTTTTAATTCTTCCTTCACATCCTGCGATGCTGTTTCCAGCGCATAAGCATCAGGCTCATAAACTATTTTATAGCCTTTTTTAGCAATAAGCATCGAGATCATAAAATCATCAATAATAGCATTCGAGGGAACCGGCTGGTATAAGTTGGTGCGCACACTAAACAACTCGCCGGCGGCGCCTACCACCGAGTAAAGCTCAGAATCCCATATTTTTAATTTGGATTCATATTTCCAATAAAAGCCCTCGCCAGCCGTAGCATCGGCTGTTTCTGTAATTTGTACCCGCTTTTCGCCGGCTACCGCACCCACTTTAACATCGCTGTAATGCCGGCAAATATTTACCAGGGCATCGGCATTTAAAAAGGTATTGGCATCGGTAAAAACCATTACATCAGTAGTAACATCCGCAACGGCGCGATGTACAGCTGCCATTTTTCCCATCCGCTCTGCCGAATGCATATGAATAAGCTGCGGGTATTTTGCTACGATGGCGGCAGTATTGTCTGAAGATCCATCTGTAATAAAAATAAACTTTAGCTTCCCCGCAGGGTAATTGAGCTCGAGGCTATTTTTTATTTTCTCCTCAATAAATGCCTCTTCGTTATAGGCCGCAACAATTAAGGTGCAAGTGGGTAAATTTTCTGCACCGGGTAAAATGGGCTTCCCGACAATAAGTCGTTTTATTTTTACCAGGATGTATAATAATATACCATAGCCAATAAAGGCGTAAAAAACAATAAACAGGCTTATCCAAAAAACTGCTATCATATCGTGTTAATTGGATAACCTAAGTTCTTGCTGTCTTTGCCTTCTGTCATATTCCACCAAATGGCTTTAAATAGCCATTTGATAAAATCGCGGTGTCCTGATTTTATATAGTTCACTATATTTCTCGGGCTTACTATAAATACAAAATAAATATAAAATACCATCCTTGCCAATAACGGAGCATTACGGCGAATAAATAGTATCCGGTTCCTGTTCATAAAAAACTCTTTTAACGCGCTAACTTTCCCAACCGAAACTGACTCTTTATGATAAATGAGTGCGTTGGCTACCACCCATACCTGGTATCCCGCCCTTTTTACGCGATCGCACCAATCGAGTTCTTCATAATACAAAAAAAAGTTTTCGGCCATCAAACCTGCTTTTTCAATACACTCTTTTTTTATCATCATTGCAGCGCCATGCGCATAACCTGTTGGCCCAGTTAAATGATCGTATTGACCGTTATCTGTTTCAAACTGGCCTATACAACTGTTACGCGCTGTAAAATAATTCATATTGGTATAACCCATATACTGTAACATATCCGGCTGATCGAAGTACCTGATCTTGGGCGACACCATGCCTACATCCGGGTTATTATCAAGCACGTCAACAAGCTTTTCAATAAGGTTGGGTGTAAACTCTGTATCATTATTTACCAGGAAAAGATAATCGCCTTTAGCCGCCTGTATTCCCAGGTTATTTCCACCTGCAAATCCAAGGTTCTGTTCTGAACGTATAAACTTAATATCCGGGTATTTTACGGTCCATTGAGGTACACTATTGGTCACGCTTCCGTTATCTACAACTATAATTTCAAACAGCGGGTAATTATTAGTTAAATAAATAGACGCTATTAAGGCTTCAGTAACGTAACTTTGATTGAAATTAACTGTTATAATAGAAACCAGCTTCATTAATGTCGTATTGAGGGCTTTTTTGATAGTATACTTTGTTGAAATTATTAATTAAAACTGACAATCAACGTAAATAAGTGAAACATATATCTGATTTAAGACATATAGCTGAAAAGGAATCGGACGTTGAGGAAAAACTTGACTCGCTTATTGCCTTGCTTACATCAGATGATTTTGACAGTGAAACGGTTAAACAATTTCAACAGCGCTTTAATGATGCCATTGAAAAAAAAGAATTTAACCCCAAACAAATTGATGCATTTAAAGCAATTGGCCAAAAGGGGGATGTTACAAGGGAAGAGCTGCTTGATGAATTTAGCGTGCTTTTTGAATCGAATAAAATTGACAGTAACATCAGCAAAAAATACATACGTGGCGAACGAATAATCAAATTCATTTTAATTATGGTTGGCATTGTAATGATCACTTTAGGATTTGCAATGATCATAATGCCTGCCCCTCCTTATTTTGAAATGTTCACCATTTTTTACTTTAACCAGGATGACGGTGTAACCCTCATGGACCTTATTTCACTGATAATTATCCTTACAGGAATATATATTTTAATGAGATCCATTTATAGAAAAGCCGTCACGCCAAATTAAAAGTTATGACTAATAATAATACCCCAAGAAAAATATTGCTTGTTGATGATAACCTGTTTTTTTTAAAACTGATGGAGCAGGCATTTAAAAAATATGATTTTGTATGCACTACCGCTGCATCTGCCGAAGAAGCTATCGTATTGTTAAAAAACAATCCACTGCCGGATATCATACTTTCTGATTATGAAATGCTGGAGATGAATGGCATTGATTTCAAGAAATATTTAATGGCGGATAACCGGTTAAAAGATATACCTTTTGTTTTTTTAACCTATATGTCTGATAAGGACCTGATGATGAGTGGCCTTAATTTGCGGGCAATTGATTACTTACTAAAGGACACACCGGTTAATGTAATTGTATCAAAAATAAATAACATATTGTTTACTATTGATACCCAACGCGAGATCTCTGCGCTTGAAATAAAAAAAGCTGCCGAATCGCTTAACTTTAAGTCAATCCCGGTTGAAACGCCGGAGATTAAGGGTTTTACTGTTGATTTCTGGCACCATGCTTTCCAGGGTATTCCCGGCGGCGACTTTATTGATGTTATCAGGGTTAATGATCGGTATAGTTTTGTTGTGTTAGGTGATGTTATGGGTAAAAAATGGATGGCCTGGTTTTTTACATTTGGTTTTTTAAGCTATATCCGGTCGGCATTAAGATTTGCAGCTTTTGATGAAGAATATTCAACCGCTACTATTTTGCAAAAAGTGAATAGTATTATTTTTTATGACGAGGTGTTAAAAGATATTTTATTAAGCCTGTCCCTCCTGTTAATTGATAGCGAAACAAACAAGATAGTTTATTCAGGTGCCGGGGATTTACCTTTATTACATTATAAAGCGCAAACCGATAGCGTTATTCATATTGCTTCTTCGGGCCTGCTGCTGGGCCTGTTTGAACAGGGAAATTACACCCAGCAGGAATTATTTTTAGATAAAGGAGATCAACTGTTTATTTTTACTGATGGCATGATAGACTTTGCCAATGAAGCCGGCAAAAAAAGTGACTATAACCTTTTTACACAGTTGGTTCAACCTTATTTAACAACCCAAAATGCATTTTCAAAAATGAAAGAGGGCTTGTTTACCAAAGGTTTGAATAAGCAGATAGATGATCAAACGATAATCAACATATATAAAAATTGATATGATAAAAATATATAAAGAAGATACCAATTACCTGTTTGTATCCTTAACAGTAAAAGAAGCTAATTTGGCTAATGCCGACAGTTTTAAGGCGGAACTGTTAAAACTGATTGACGGACATTCCCAAAAAATAGTTCTTGATCTTAACACGGTTGAATACATTGACAGTTCATTTTTAGGCGCACTCGTATCTGCACTTAAACATGCCATATCGCGCCAATCAGATATTATTTTGGTGGATCTACGTAAAGATATAGCCGACCTGTTTGCCTTGATCAGGCTGGATAAGGTTTTTAAAATTTACGCGAATTTTAATGATGTACCCAATCATTAACTAAATATGCAATCCATAACAAACAAGTTTGTCTTCCCAAACCAAGCGCACCAGCTATTTACGTCGCTAAGGCAAATTCTTGACTTTGTTAGCGAAAACCTCCCTTTTAATATTGATGCCGCAGCGGTTAACTTTAAGCTCAAAGTTGTAATTACCGAATTGTTAAACAATGCGGTAAAACATGCCGGAAATTCGGAAACAGCCATCCATGTTCACATAGATCACGAAAACATTAAAATTGAGAAGACAGATTTCGGTAATCCTTTTAATCCCAATGGCCTATTTAAAAAGGCCACCGGCCAAAAAGCACAATTGAGCCAGGACGCGCTGCACCGTATTTATGCCGTTATTGAAAGCGAAAATTTTGCGCGGTTTATTTGCGAAGAAATAGACAACGAAGAGTTATTGGATGTAAATAACCTTTCAGAACATTTCGGCTTGTTAATCATTACTAAATCTGCAGATGAATTTACTTATAAATACGACCCATCGTCGGGTTTGAATACTTTTATTGTCCATTTAAAGTTGCTTTAATCTCTATTATGTTTATCAATAAAATCAAGCAGGGCGCCATCATTTTTCCTGTCAAACTTCCGTGCAAATAATTTTCCGGAGGTTACCAGTTTATCCGCATCAGCCATGGTAAGTGTTTTTGGGCTTACACCGCCGCCCGACCAGTCAATATACCGCAAATCGTCGTTCACTAACCTGTTTTTATATTCCGAGTTGAATAATATAGTCTGAAATATAAATTCATCGGGCGCCCACGTTAATTTTATAAAGCGACGCAAACCGGCATTGCTATCCCAATACTTTAAGATATGATCAACACAATCTGACGAAATAGTAAACCATTGCGAGCGCCCCACGGGTATCAGTTTATTGGGGAGTTCCCTTTGCGGGAAAAGTATATTGATGATGCGCTGAAAAGTATACCTGCCGGGAATTTGCAGGTTATTAAAGTGATAGCTCTGTATACGCGGTAATGCTTCCATCCAATCCGGGTTAAACAAGCGGTAATTCATAAAAGCCTTGCCCGGGTTTTGACTTAAAAAGCTGTGAATATATTGTTGTGATTTTAAAGGATAGTCCTGCCCGCTTAACAAATTAATATAATCATATTTATGGCCGGATGAGAGGATTTGTTTAAATCCGTTTAAAGTGGCTTCCACAATATTGTATGAGCCCCAATAAACTTTAACCCTATCTTCTATAAAAAACACATTCTCAAAATCCATTAAATAGGCGAACGGCTCTACACTTGTTTTTTTGTCCAGGTGAATGTATACCGTAGCATCGGGATAAGTTAATTTGGTTATTAACAGTTCCAGTTGTTTAGGTTCACTATGGGCCAGTATCAAATGAGCCAGTTTCATAATTGCGTGTAATGATTAACAATATTACTATTTGTATCGCTTATTAATTACATTTACCTAAACCATTTTTATTTAAGCTGCCTGATGAGAGAAAGATTTGAGGTACTGGATATATTTAGAGGTATTTTTGCCAGCCTTGTTGTATTATTTCATCTAAGTGCTTTTTCAGCTACTCCAATCATCAATAACGAGTTTATTTATAACAACGATCTTTTTGTAGACTTCTTTTTCGTGTTAAGCGGGTTTGTAATAGCGTACAGTTACCAATTTATTAAAACACGTGCAGAATTAAGTAAATTTTATAAAAAACGCTTTTTCAGACTTTATCCCCTGCATTTAATTGTGCTATTGCTATTTGTGGTGATTGAACTTTCGAAACATTTCGCGTCATCATATGTACACGTTAATAAAATTGACAACGTAAGTAATAATGTTGCCACGTTTTTTACTAATATTTTCCTGGTTAATTCGGTTAAATTTCCAGGTATTAATGATGTAAGCTGGAACATAGCCAGCTGGTCTATCAGCGCCGAAATGATAGCCTACCTGGTTTTTGGATTGATCATATTGTTCATTAATCGCAGCAATCTGTCAAAAGTAAAGGTTATTATTTATACGCTAATTGTGTTTGCCGCCGGACTGGGATTATACTTGTATAAGCACAACTTTAACCTGATGTATGCCTTTGACTACGGTTTTTTACGCGGCATTTTAGGTTTTTTTGTTGGTGTAATTTGTTTTAACACTTTTGATGGTGTTAAAGCTTATTTCCGCACGTTTAGCAATGTGCTTTTCACTATAATCGAAATTTTGCTGCTGGGTACAACCATCACTTTTGTATGCTATGGGGCGATATTTAAAAGTTATGGATTTATTTACGAGATACTGTTTTTTATAACCATCCTCATTTTCGCGTTTGAAAAAGGGTGGCTTTCCGGGCTGTTGAAAAAGTCGAAGTTTTTGCATCAAACAGGTAAGTATTCTTACTCTATTTATATGACGCATACGCTGTTGCTTAGCCTGTTTAATATTTTATTTATCCGGGTGCTTAAATTCCCCCCTTCGGCATATAGTTATTTGTTTATCCTTAATTATATCCTCATCTACTTTGTATCTGCCTGGACATTTAAACATATCGAAATGCGGTTCAATCAAATACCCGGGCAAAAAGATAAAAAGGCATGGTGGCTATGGTAATGCCTTAGCTTTGAAGTTTGCGCTTTCCACGCATTTGTTTCAGCAACGCTATGGTTTCGTCGTAACCCACTTTAAAAATGCTCCAGAAAGAAAATTTGAAATATTTATTCAGCGCCCAGTAACCAATAATGGTACCGGTTAATATAGGCAATATCGTAGCAAATGCAATCCCGTAAACATTATGAGTTATAGAAATACCTAAAAAGTCGGAACTTATATTAACTGCCAGCATTACCAGCACTTTATAAAAATTAATTTTAGGCTGATGGATCACATCCAGCGTTAAAGCAAAGAACCTATCGGGCGGGAATATAATGGCAAACGTTAAAAATAAACGGAATACATTGGCGGCCTCAGTCCCGGCATATTTACCGCCGCCGATAATATAGATGGGCACATCGGCCAGGGCGCAGCCAATCAACGCTGCAGGTATTAATATAACCGACAACATCCCGGCATATTTTTTCATGATCTGTATAACCCCTGCGCGGTTATTTTGGTTATAGGCCGATGCCAGTTCGGGCATAGCCGTAACAGCAAAGCTTCGTAGCGGAATTTCAACAAGCTGCATCAGCGTTTGGCCCAGGTTATAAATAGCCAGCGCCGGTTTGCCCAGCATAAAGTTAATGATAAACGTATCAGACGTGCTGAACATGTTTGAGCTTAAAGCGCTGCCCACACTGTATTTACCGAAGTGATAGATCTCTATGATATTAGTTTTAGTTCGTTTGGTTAAGGCAGCAATACGCGTCCAGCCCTTCAACAGCGCATAAACACTGGTAATAAAGTTGGAGGTTAAATAGGCATAAAGCACATTAAACAGCGTAATTTTGCCGATGACAATCAGCACCACAATAAAAACGATAAAGCTACCCTGGTTACTTAATCTTATATATAGCAACCTGTCAAACTTCTGTTCACCCTGTATGACACAGGTAGCCAAAAACCAGGGTAAGGAAAAGGCATAATACAACCCCGACCATTTGAAAAATAACAACAGGCCCTCGTCATTTATCCCGGTTAAAAACAAATGGCAGCAAACACTAACTATTGCCAATGCCCCGGTTATCAGCAGCCCTAAAAACCAGGCCGAGCCGGCTACCTCGGCGGTACGTTCTTTGGTGGCACCTGCATAAAATTTTATAAAGGCAGTAGTTAAAAATCCCGACCGGAAAGTATCTACCAATAATAATATCGACTGAAAAAACACCCATGTACCTGCTTCTGTTTTTGACAGGGCGCGATAGATCAGCGTCATGGTAATCAACCCAAGGCCCGACATGATAATATTACCGGCTAACGATAAAAAGTATTTGTTTCGGATCAGGTTATAAACTTTCTGCCACATTTTGCGTAGAATTACATTTAACAAGGATAAACAAATAAAATGCGGTTTGAAAGGTAATTATAACGTTATTGGCTTGAACTATGGATGTTAACGGATTTGTTTTTGAAGAAGTTACTTTACTGATCACTCACTATAATCGCAGCCGGTCGTTAGCGCGTTTATTAGAGGCTTTCAGGGCTTTAAACATTTCTTTCGGCGACGTGGTCGTATCCGACGATGGAAGCAAACCGGAGAATTTAGAAAAAGTGAGGGCACTGCAACAAGATTTTTCTTTCCGGCTCATTACTACCCCTGTAAACAAAGGACTGGGCAATAATATCAATAAAGGACAGGATGCTGTAAAAACCCCCTACACCTTATACGTACAGGAAGATTTTGAGCCCAAACCCGTATTTGCGCAGCATTTTCAGGACGCGTTACAGTTTATGAAGGATGATGCGGAACTCGATCTCGCCCGTTTTTATGCTTATTTTAAATATCCTTACTTAAAACCTTATGGAAAAGGCTTTGCACAAATGGTGTTCAAGCCATTTCCGTGGGCCAATAATCACCTCAAGTTTTATGTATACAGTGATCATCCGCATTTAAGGCGCAGTACGTTTCTTCAAAAATTTGGCCGGTATCCCGAAGGTATTAAGGGTGATATTACCGAATACCGGATGGCGCTTTCCTTTATTCAAAAAAAGGGCAAGGGTATATTTTTTGAAAACTTTAACGATTTGTTCTATCAAAAAAATTCGCCCGACGAGCCGAGTACTATGGGCAGAAGCAGCTGGCGCGAAAGCAGGAACATTTTTGCATTGGCGGCAAGGGCAGTTTATCTGCAGTTTAAATTATTGAAATGGACCAGCGACGTATTTTTTAAACGCTATTAAATGGAGCAGGATCAGTTTAGCCAAATTACCTTATTAGTTACCCATTATAACCGCAGCAGCTCGCTCGAGAGGTTGTTGAAAAGCTTTGCCGATCAGCAAGTGGTTTTCGGCGATATTGTGGTATCTGATGATGGGAGTAAACCGGCACATATTGAAAATATCAAATCATTCCGGGACAAGTATAAATTCCGCCTTATAACTACGCCTAAAAATGCCGGCCTGGGTAATAACATAAACAAAGGCCAGGATGCTGTGCAAACGCCTTACACGCTGTATGTGCAGGAAGACTTTGACCCGATACCCGGCTATAAAAAGCATTTAGAGGATGCGTTGGCTATTATGGAGGAAAGGATGGATGTTGACCTGGTACGCTTTTACGCCTACTTTAAATATCCTTATTTAAAGCCTTATAAAAACGGTTTTTCCGAAATGATATTTAAAATATGGTATCCCGGCTACCGCAAGTTTCATTGTTACAGCGATCATCCACACTTGCGCAGAAGCATCTTTTTTCAAAAGTTTGGCCGGTACCGCGAAGGGATAAAAGGCGACAAAACCGAATTTTCAATGGCGATGTCTTTTCTAAAAAACAAGGGAAAGGGGATGTTTTACGAAGACTTTAAAGGATTATTTGATCAACGGAATTCTGAAGATGAGCCAAGCACAATGACACTTACCCGTAGTGATTTCAGGCAAAGCTCAAACCCACTTATAACCCTTGCACGGGCTGTTTATCGTAACGTTAAACACACCTATGATTATTTTTTTACTGGCACAAAGTAAATCAATTGATCTGTTGAATCGTTAATAAGTCATATGGCAAAGCCTATGTGTCAGCCCGCTGCTAACTTGGTTTTGTTTATATTTACTGATTGACCAATATTGATGAATAGAAAAACTGCACTAAAAAGTATAGTCGCATTTGTTACGCTGGGCGTTTCGTCGGGGGCATTGTACGAGTTTTTAAAGCCGGGCGAGGGCCTGCCGGTTACATCATTACCCAAAAAGAAAGAACTTATTGCTGAGCTTGCAGAAATGATCATTCCACGTACGGATACACCAGGGGCCAAAGATGCGAGGGTGGAAGATTACATCATAAAAATGATAACCGAAAACACGGATGCTAAAGCACAAAAGTCGTTCATGGCGGGTTTAAGTTCGCTTGAACATTACACTTATGAGAATTATCATCAGCAATTTGTTCAATGTAATGCAAACCAAAAAAACGAAATTATAAAACATTTTGAAAGCAAAGGAACATATTCTATCGGCCTGTTAAACAAGGTTAGTAAAAAGCTTTTAGGCCCTTCCTTTTTTAATCAGCTAAAAGATTTAACAACAGTAGGGTATTGCACCTCTTTTGCAGGCGCAACAAAAGGTATGGCTTATGATTTTATCCCGGTAAATTTTGAAGCTTGTATACCCTTAAAGAAAAACCAATTGGCGTGGGCAACCAAATAACTTGCTAAACTAATTTTATGGCTAACGCGGATACAAATTCTGTTTACGATGCAATTGTGGTGGGTTCGGGTATTAGCGGCGGGTGGGCTGCTATGGAGCTTTGTAAAAAAGGATTGAAAGTCCTGTTGCTGGAAAGAGGTCGTGATGTAAGGCACATAATGGATTACCCTACAGCCAACTTAAACCCGTGGGATTTTGAATACCGGCTGGATAATACACCTAAATTTAAAGCCGAAAGCCCCATACAATCTACCGGCGCCGATGCCGGCAATGCCCATTTTTATGTTAACGATACCGAACACTCTTACCTACAGGATAAACCTTTTTTTTGGTACCGTGGCTACCAGGTTGGCGGACGGTCCTTAACCTGGGGCAGGCAATGTTACCGTTTTAGCGATCTTGATTTTGAAGCAAACTTAAAAGACGGTGTGGCCGTAGACTGGCCCATACGTTATAAAGACATAGATCCGTGGTATAGTTATGTAGAAAGATTTATAGGTGTTAGCGGGCAAAAGGAAAATCTTCGCCAGCTTCCTGATGGCGAATACCTGCCGCCAATGGAGTTGAGTTGCATAGAGCACCACCTCAATGATTCTATCCGCAAAAATAACCCCGGCCGGTTATTAACCATTGCACGCGTAGCTAATTTAACCAAGGGCTGGGATAGCCGCGGCCCGTGTATGAACCGGAATCTATGTTCCAGAGGGTGCCCGTTTGGCGGTTATTTCAGCAGCAACAGTTCAACCATTCCGGCGGCTATGGCTACAGGTAATCTTACTTTAAGGCCCTATTCAATAGTCGCTGAAGTTTTATATGACGAGGCCAGTCAAAAGGCCAAAGGTGTTCGTGTTATAGATGCGGAAACGAAGGAGAGTTTTGAATACCATGCCAAAGTGATCTTTTTGAATGCATCAACCATAGCAACTGCAGGTATCCTGCTGAATTCTAAATCACACAGATTTCCAAACGGAATGGGGAATGATAGCGGAGAACTGGGTCATAATTTAATGGACCATCATTCTTCGGCGGGTGCATCGGGTAAACATCACGGCTATAAGGATATGTATTACAAGGGCCGCAGGCCATGTGGATTTTTAATACCACGGTACAGAAATCTGCAACCTAATGAAGGACTTGACTACACACGAGGATTCAATATACAGGGGCACGGTGAGCGGTCCGAATGGGAGGATACGATGCATGACGCCCTGGGTTTTGGCGCAGACTTTAAAAATCAAATAACTAAACCAGGTCCGTGGACGGTTTGGATGGCGGGTTGGGGCGAGTGTTTGCCTTATCATGAAAATAAGATTAGGCTAAATGAAACGGCGAAAGACAAGTGGGGGTTGCCATTGATTAATGTGGACTTTTCATTTAAAGACAACGAAACAAAGATGATGGATGATATCCGCAAAACATCAGGCGAAATGCTGGAGGCAGCGGGCTTTACGGATATAGAAACTTTTAACTACAACAAACCCGGCGGCAGTACCGTACACGAAATGGGCACCGCACGGATGGGACGCGACCCTAAAACGTCTGTATTAAACGGAAATAACCAGTTGCATGCGGTAAAAAATGTGTTTGTTACTGATGGTAGTTGTATGACCTCATCGGCAAGCCAAAATCCTTCATTAACCTATATGGCGCTTACCGCTCGGGCTTGTGATTTTGCCGTAAATGAATTAAAAAAAGGCAATATTTAACCGCTGCCGGAAATTACCTGGCTGGACTAACTTGCTCAATAGCTTTATATATTTCTTTTACATTATTTTCCCAGGTATGTGTGGCTGCAAATTGGATACGGTCTTTCCCCTTTGTTTCTGAATCTTCGGTCAGGGCCTTCTCAATAAGCGCTACGTAATCTTCCTTAGTAACACCCAGGTAAGTATGTTGTTCAAATACGCTCATCGCTTCGGTAAGTGTCGCTACAACCGGCTTACCCATAGCCAGGTATTCATCAATTTTGCGCGGGTAGTTGCCAATAGTTACCTGGTTAATTAGTTGCGGGTTTAAGCAAACATCAAACGAATTAATGTAAGCCGGCAAGGTATCCGGATCTTTACTACCTAAAAAATGCACATTATTCAGCTGATGAAGTTCGCTTACCTTAAACTGCTCATCTTCGGGCCCAACCAGTACAATGCTCCATTCGGGGCGTTGGCCGGCAATATATTTTAACAATTCAATATCCAGCCTGATGCTTTGCAAAGCACCGACATAGCCTATTATTGGCTTTTTTAGTTTTACTACATCCGCAGGCGTTGGCACATCCTGCTTATTGGTAAATATTTCCAAATCGCAGCCCTGTCCTACATAGTAAGAATTAGGGTTATATTGCTTGCAATAATTAGCCAGGTAGGTAGAATTAGCTACACAGATATCGCTTTTTTTAATCAGCTCGGGCTCCAGTTTTTCGCCGTGTAGCTTCCAGTAATCAACAAACAGCAAATAATCCCGCGAATAATAAATGCTAACCGCAGGCTTTAAAAGCTCTTTTAAATAAAAACTCCTGAAGATATCGTTATCATTAAACAGGATGAAATCAGTAAAACCTAATTTATGAATGGAACGG
>Ga0207054_1212_pt1 | contig 14139 bp, 12 predicted proteins | sample Alteio_BWMinCont_60_FD_153288 | JGI IMG/M metagenome (GOLD analysis project Ga0207054, IMG submission 153288) | Enriched cells from forest soil in Barre Woods Harvard Forest LTER site, Petersham, Massachusetts, United States -... | ecosystem: Environmental > Terrestrial > Soil > Temperate forest >... | reverse complement strand
TTTCTCAAATTCTTTAATGTCATTTTTATGATCCTCTACCATATCCTTGACATAAGCTTTGTCAAAATCAGCCCCTGACTTTTTAGACAGTTCGTCTTCTACTTTTTGACCTTCTTTGTCAAGTGTCGCGGGTAATGCAATTCTTAACGACCGACCCAGTACCAGCAACTCCTGTCCACCCTTGCTATGGTCGGTCACCATCATGGCGCCAAAATCCTTTATTTTGCTGTCGCTTGCCTTTTGTTGCGCCAGTTTGCCCAGTTCAATTTCTGCTATTGCTCCGGCCATAGCATCTACCGCAAATTTTGCATCATCCAGGGTTACTTCTATATGGGGTGTGGCTGCTTTGGTTGAATCTGGTTGCAAAAACGGCTTGGTGCTGGTATCTTTAACTATATTAACGCTATCAGCTTTAGCCTTACTATCCTTATGCCCGCCACAGGCCTGCAAAAGGGTAATTGACAAGGCGATTATTAGTATTAAATTTAGCTTTTTCATGATTTCCACAGATGTTAATTTATTTAATAACAATAACATACACTTAATGGTTTACTTAAATATATAATAACAACCTGTATGGAAAAGTTTGAAATATCAGTAGCTCTCAATAACAAAAATCATCATTTCGAGGTATTTGATTATATGCATCATGATGGCGTACAATGCAAGTTTGAGGTATTTCAAAACGGGCTGTTCATTGCCAGTTTTGAGCCGGGAGCGCATAGATTCCTGCAAATTTGCAAAAACCCGGGCGTGATGGAGGAAGAATTACTATATAAAATTGCCGATCAGATAGAATCTTATCATCTTTAACTATCTTTAATTTCCAATTGACAAATGATATTAAAATATAAACCGATTAATCTTTATTGTCTTAAAAACTGTCTGTTATCAGCTTTTCTAATAACGCTAATAGTATTTAATACTAAAGCGCAGGGCCATAAAACTGCGCCGCCAGGCAAACCATTTGAAATTCAGCTAACGCCGTAAAAAACCACAATAATTGCCAATGGCAAAGACGAGGTAAAGATCGGTGTGAAAATTATTGATAGTCATGGCGAGGTTGTACCCCTGGCTAAAATACCCGTTATTTTTCATTTAAAAGGTGATGCCCGGATTGCGCGTATTGATAATGCACAACCTGGTAATTTATCTTCTGCCGACACCGTACGGAAGGTTAATTTGACGGGCAATTGCGATGTAATTCTGCAAGCAGGGCATACAGTTGGAATTGTAAAATTCAAAGCTGAAGCTGATAGTTTATGGCCCGGTTCAACTGAGATACATACGGTTATACCAGGTGTAGCGCATGTGGTTACACATGTTAAATATGTACCTAAAAAAGTTAATGATAAAATACTGGGCGCCGATATTTCTTTCCTGCCCGAACTGGAAAGCCGTGGCATAAAATTTTCGGATAATGGCAGGACCGAAGACGTTATAACCTTATTAAAAGCCAAGGGATTTAACTATATCCGCCTGCGTATATTTAATGATCCGGCAAACCCAAAGGGCTATTCGCCCAATAAAGGATTTTGCGACCTGGAGCACACTAAACAAATGGCTAAGCGTATTAAAGCCAGTGGGATGAAATTTTTACTCGATTTTCATTACAGCGATTATTGGGCCGATCCGCAGCAACAAAACAAGCCCGCAGCATGGGTAGGTGAAGATTTTACTGCGCTCAAAAAATCACTGTATGACTATACGGTTGATGTAATGCGACAATTAAAAGAACAAGGAACAACGCCTGATATGGTGCAGGTAGGCAATGAGATCAACCATGGAATGGTATGGCCGGAAGGTGCTATCAATAATTTGGATAGCCTTGCACAATTGCTATATGAAGGGGTTAAAGGGGTACATGCCGTTAGTCCTAACACCATTATTATGCTTCATATCGCATTGGGTGGACAAAATGCCGAGTCAAGGTTTTTCCTGGATAACATGACTAAACGTAATGTACCATTTGATGTAATTGGTTTATCTTATTACCCTAAATGGCACGGCACGCTTGCTGATCTTAAAGCTAACATGACTGACCTGTCGACAAGATATAAAAAACAGGTAATGGTTGCAGAGTACACACAACTTAAAAAAGAAGTGAACGACATTGCTTTTAATTTACTTAACGGAATGGGGATCGGCACATTTATATGGGAGCCTTTAAGTACCTGGGAAGCCATTTTTGACCGTACCGGGAAAAGTAATGAGCTTATTAATGTTTATCCAATGTTGGCAAAGAAATATCTGAAATGATTATTTATTCAATGATTAATTCAGATATGCCGACAATTCCCATCTTCAATTCAGTATCCGTCTTTAGTAATTTATCAAAGGCTTTAAATTGTATGGTTGGGTGATATATTTGTTATTTTTACTTTTAAGAGAGGTAATAACAGACTCAAAACAAATTGATTAATTGATGACAAAATTGAAACACGCACAAAAACTATAAATTTTTAGCCCAAACCTATGAAAAAGTACTTTATGTTAAAACTTAACCCGCCAAGGCCAACATTTGCCCAGGACCTTACTGATGAAGAAAGAAGCATAATGCAACAACACTCTGCCTATTGGCGGGATTTAATGAGCAAAGGATTTGTAGTAGCATTTGGCCCGGTGATAGATCCGAAAGTTGTTTATGGTTTGGGTATTGTTGCGGCTGAAAGCTTTGAACAGGTTGAAGAATTTATTAAGAACGACCCTGCGGATAAGCTTGGCGATTATGAATACTACCAGATGATGGCGGTGGTGCCTGAAAAATAATTAATAAGTTATTGAATTAGCGGAAAGTATTTTATGTTATAACTTTAATACTAAACACCTTAAAAAAAAGTTATAGCTATTTACTTATTAAATTTATTTAAAACCCCTATACTGCCTTCTATGTATAAAAAAGTATTATGCTGTTTATACCTTTGTATGCTTTGCTTTTTTACCGGTTTTGCACAAGGAAAATGGGAGCAAAAAATTAACGAGAACGGTATCCAGGTGTTTACCCGGAAACCTTTAACCGGAAACCTGAAAGAACTGCGGGTGGTTTGTGAATTAGCATGTTCAAAGGCCCAGTTAATAAAGACATTACAGGATATCAATAACTACCACAACTGGATATACAGCACCAGGACCACCGAACTTCTAAAAACGATCAGCCCGCAACAATTCATTTATTATACAGTTTGCAGTTTGCCGTGGCCGTTAAAAAACCGCGACCTGATCATTGAACTCACTATTTTGCAGGGAACTGAAAATAATACATTTGAAATACAAGCTAAAAGTCTACCTGATTTTTTACCACGAAAACCGGACCTTATACGTGTACCCTATTCATCAGCGTTGTGGAAGGTAGTTGTGGTTAATGACCACCTATTAAAAGTTGATTATACTTTCAGCGTCGATCCGAGCGGTAGCATACCGGTTTGGCTGGTTAACTCCACACTGGCAACCGGTCCTTATCATTCATTTTTAAACCTCAAACAACAGTTTGGTACTGAGTAAATTGGATGAGTGAATTAGCGAATGAGTGACTGAGCGAATATTTGAATGGATTGATTTAGAAAATAGCCTTAACCTCATTTACACATTCACTCATTGAAAAAGGCTAACCGGCAAAACTATCTCAAACCGATTGCGACCAGTACCGCCAAACAGGTCACGGTCAACCAAGTAACTGTATCTTAAGCCAAAGGTAACCGATTGCTGATTGAACCATTTGGTATCAAAAAACATTTCGGCTCCGGTTGAACGGAAATCACCTTTAAATGTGCTTCCATTGGTATAAAAATCGGTGACATGGGTATAATCATAAAACAAATTACCCCTCACACGCAAAAAGTAAACTGTACTGGCTATCCCTGCATCGGGATAAACAATAGGGAAATGGTAGTTAACTCCTGCTTTATTCATGCTATACAGGTTTTCGGCAGTATATCCTCTTGAAAAGGGAAAATCATTTGAATAAGATATGGCATTGTCCTTGTTCCTGTCCTGGTGCGCCAGGTTAATTACCAGGTTATGATTGATCAAAAATCCCGGCAAATAAAAGGTACCGTTTACCAAAAACTGCTGCGCATTGATATTCGAAATAGCAGTTTTGTAGTTCAGCGTGATCGTTTGTCCAAAGCGGGGATAAATATTTTGTAAAGCCTGCCGGCTGCTGTTACTAAAGGTGATATAATTATTCAGATATGTATAATTTTGATCTTTAAGGCTATTGCTGAAGGGCGATTGAAAATTAATACTGCTGTAATAAACATCACTGCCAAAACTTATAGATGAGGTATGCTTACCGCTGCTTAGGTTAAAAGGGAATTGTAAACCGGCATGCACATTGGTTTCGTTCCAATATACGTTGTTGCCTTTATAAAGATCGCGACGGTCTATAATATAATTTGCACCGGCAGACAGGTAGGGAAACCATGCTCCGTACACCGCGTCAAATCCAAACTCCTTATAACCTTCATCACGATTATACGTAAATGAAAGTTGTGACTGCAAGGTATTCAGCACATTTTCGCCGGTAAGCGAAAAGGTGTAATTAGGGTCATTAAAATCAGGTATCAAGCTATGAAAGTTTAACAAATGATACGCCTTATTGTATTTGGTTACCGTCAGCGGCTGATCGGTAATTGATGGCAGCAGATCAGTTGAGGTGTCGCGTTTTAAAGCTGAAACATTAAAATCAGGCAAACCACCGGGTATGCTTTCGGGATTTACTTCATCCCATTTTACCATATTTTTATCCACCTGGTTCAATTGATAACCAAACGCGGTAAGCTGCACCCAGGCCAGCTTATTATCGGCTACAGTTGGTTCGTACTTGTTGGATGTATTGTTATCCTTCATCTCTAACAGTTTACTGTCTGCAGGCGACAGGGCAAATAAGCGGTCAGTAATTCCTGATGTAGCGGTGAAATAGATCAAATCTTTATTCACTACCGGAAAACCGATTGGCTGAAAAGAGAAAGGCAGCAGGTATTTAGTGTTCCCGGTTTTAATATCAATTATCGCCATTGACATTTGGCCGGCTTTATTCCGTACCGGCGAGATCAATTGCTGCTCATTATAAAACTTGGGATAGGTAAAAAACAGGTTATCCTTATTGGGAACAACGGCTAATAATTTCCCGGTAAATGTGCTCAGCAAATGCAGCTCACTTTTACCTGATGGCCCAACCTGCGCCACAACTATGCAGGTACCGTCGTTACTAAAATCGGGAGCAAAGTATTTTGAGCGGTAAGTAATGCGTCGTTCCTCCCCTGTCTTAACATCCAGCAGGTATAACTCGCTGTAATCGCGATAATTCCACCGCAAATCGGGACGGTAAGAGGCATAAACAATTTTGCCGTCATGGTAAGCGAAGTAACTATCAAGTGATAGTGAACGCGTACTTATTTTCTTTTCCTTGCCATTAGTGTTGATCACAAATGCAGGGATATGATCATAAGTGGTTTTCATGTAAATAACGGTGCTGTCGTTTACATAAACGGGATATTCCTGGTCGGCAATAAAGTGTTGTTTACTGTTTACAGGTTTATCCGTTTGATCATTTTTGAACTGAGTTTTAAAGTGATTTAAAGCATTTGTTCTAAACCTGGTAAAATCCTCGCCCGAATATTTCTTTATCGCTTTACGCAAAGGGTAAAACAAACCTTTGTAGGCGGCTGCATCCTGCGTCACTTTTCTCCAGAAATCATCACCATATTTTTCACGTCCGTAAGCCACCAGCATATAGCCGGTTGGGTACCAATCGGGCGTATAATCACGATAGGAGCTGCTGCGCAGTTTCTGCCAGCTATAATCTTTTCCTGCGGCCCACAAGGCCCGGTAGCCATTTAAGAAATACGGAAGCCTGCCCCTGCCCTGCCCGCTTACATGCGTTTCGTTAAAAACAGCGTCGCCCTCAAAAAACCAGTTGGGTATGGCGGCTTCGTTGGCTATGTCCTGTCCACCTTCACCAAATAGTATACGCAGCGCATGCGACAGACCAACGTCAAAATTATTATACTGCTGTACGTGCCTGAATTCGTGAATAGCCAATTGATCCGTCCATTGCAAACTGCCTAGTTCAAAACTGTTTTGTTCGGGTGTTAAATAAAACTCGCTTCTAAAGGGCGCCAAACCTACATAGGCGTTTGAAATGGTGGTTTGATTTTGCAATAAAATACTTACCTGCTTTTGCTTATAGCCGATGGTTGGTTGTATGGCGCGATTCATGCGCTGTACAATGTCGGCCACCCTTATTCCGGCACTGTCCATTTCTGCCGGAAATATAACTTTTGCTGCAGGCGTATTTACCTGTTTCCATTTAATAGATGGTGGATTACCGCCAAACTCCTGGGCCTTTGTTATAGTGGCAGTAGCTGTTATGAGTAGCAGTTGCAGGAGGATTTTAGTACTAAACAATTTTGTAACAGGGGTAGCTATCATCAGCGTGAAATTAACAATATTTGTTTGAATAAAAAGCCAGGTTTTACCCTATCCTCCTCCTTTCCCTGAAAACAGGGAAAGGTATCGCACAGGCCTCCGCAATTTTAAAAGTAAGGCCGTTTGCCCTAAAATTAGGGGAAGGAGAAGGAAGGGGTAACCAATTCACACTAACATGACACACCATCCGGCAAAACTACCTACATTTGCCCGTTGTTAATATAAACATGGCTAAAGTTTCAATAAACCTGGCAACAGGCTCGATACAAAAAGAAGAATTGATAGTAGGCATTGACCTGGGCACCACCAACTCGCTGGTTGCCTTTATCAATCCGGAGAAAAACCCGCAGGTAATTAATGATACAGGTAAAGGTGTTTTGGTACCTTCCATCGTACATTTTGGCGCAACCGGCGATATTACAGTGGGTAACGAGGCCAGGGAGTATTTAATAACCGATCCACACAATACTATCTTTTCTGTAAAACGGTTATTAGGCAGATCCTACAAAGACATTGAAAACTATAAAGATTTTTTCAGTTACAAAGTTATTGATGATGACAGCGAAAGCCTGGTAAAGATTAAAGTGGGCGATAAATTTTATACACCTATTGAATTATCCGGTTTTATATTAAAAGAACTAAAAACGCGTGCCGAACACGCCCTGAAGACCCCTGTAAACCGCGCGGTAATAACTGTGCCCGCTTATTTTAATGATTCGCAGCGGCAAGCTACCCGCGACGCTGGTAAGCTGGCCGGATTGGATGTTTTGCGCATTGTAAATGAACCTACTGCCGCAAGCCTGGCTTATGGCATAGGCTTGAATCCCGAAGAAACAAAAACCATTGCTGTATATGATTTGGGTGGTGGTACCTTTGATGTGTCCATCCTGCAAATACAGAACGTCATATTTGAAGTACTGTCCACCAACGGCGATACTTTTTTAGGCGGTGATGATTTTGACAGCGCTATTGTGGATTACTGGATAGAAAAAAACAACCTCAATAAAGCCGAAGTGATAGCGAACCACGAGTTGGCTCAACAATTACGTTTAAAGGCCGAGGAAGCTAAAAAAGCATTCAGCCACCAAAGTTTAGTGAATGACAAAATAGGCGATATATGGTGCACCATCGATCGCACTACATTTGAGCAGCTGATATTACCCAAAGTGCAACAAACCATTGATGCCTGTAAAAATGCGTTAAAGGATGCCAAACTGGATACCGCCCAAATTGATGAAATAGTAATGGTGGGCGGCTCAACCCGCACGGCATTGGTTAAAAAAATGGTATCCGAGTTTTTTGGCAAACCGGTACATGATGAGGTTAACCCCGATGAGGTAGTGGCTTTGGGTGCAGCCATACAAGCTGATATATTAGCCGGAAATCGTACCGATATATTATTGCTGGATGTTACTCCCCTATCCTTAGGCATCGAAACCATGGGCGGTTTGATGGACGTGATCATCCCGCGTAACTCAAAAATACCAACTAAGGCCGGTAGGCAGTATACCACCTCGATTGACGGGCAGGTAAATATGAAAATTGCCGTATACCAGGGTGAGCGCGACCTGATCAAAGAAAACCGCAAACTGGCCGAATTTGATTTGAAAGGCATTCCTTCTATGCCCGCAGGTTTCCCAAAAGTGGATATTAACTTTTTGCTGAATGCCGATGGTATCTTAAAGATCCAGGCAATTGAACTGCGCTCAGGGGTAAAACAGGAAGTAGAAGTAAAACCAACCTATGGTATTACCGACGACCAGGTAGAACAAATGCTGATGGACAGTATTACCCATGCTAAAGACGACGTGGCCCAGCGCATGTTAATAGAAGCACGTACCGAAGGCGAGCAATTGGTATATCACGTTGAGCGTTTTTTACAAAAGAACAGCGCGCATTTATCGGTATCCGAGATCAGGGAAACCACGCAATACATTACCAAACTTAAAGAGGTTTTAACCAGTGGTGATAAAGATCTTATCCATAAAACCATTGACGAGGTGAATGAATTTACCCGCCCCTTTGCCGAGCGGTTAATGGATACGGCTATTAGTGTTGCTATGAAGGGAAAGAGTATAGAATAGTGAAAGATTTACGAAGCTTAGAAACTTCGTAAATCTGAGTAATTATTCTTACAATTTATTAATTGCTTCCTGCTCTTTCAAACCGGCGATATTATTTTTATCGCTATAGGTTTCGGTTTGATTGGCAAAATCCTCTAATAAACCCACTATCGTATCCAAATTATCTGTAACACGCTGGTGCATGTCCGGTAGCTCTTTTTCCAATTTCTTGTCACCCAGCTCCATGTTATCCACCTCAATTTTAGCCAATTTTTGTATGATAGCCGTCTGGCTGTTTTTCAGATCTTCTAATTCATGGACAATCTTTTCCATCAGTCCAAACTTTTTTAACTTATCCATAACAGTAGTTTTTTAATTGTGAGTATGTTTATGAACAACCCAAAAACATCAAAATTGTTTATGATTTTGATATGTGAATAATAACTAATAACTTAGTTGTTATGAAACGTCTCCTGGTTCTCACTTTATTATTATTTGCTTGTTTTAGTGTATCGGCGCAGCAATCTGCGGGTATCGACAACGCCCTGCTGTTAGATTATTATCAAAATCAACGCTTTGCCGAAGCCTACAACTATTTAAAAACCGTTTACCCCGAACCGGTAACCGACACCAAAGCCCTGGCTAACCTGGCCTATACTTCGCGCATGGCAGGTAAACTGGCGGACGCGGAAGGGTATTATCAACGTGTTTATGACAAGGACTCGACCAACATAGCCATACTATTCAACCTGGGCAGCATCAACGTGAGCCGTGGAAATAACCTAAGGGCCTTGACTTATTATAAAAAGATATTATTGAAAGACAGCGCCAACTTTAACGTATATAAGCAACTCGCCAGCCTATCTCAAAACCTGTTTGATACCGTTACTTATAATAAATACCTGGTTAAGGCCAATACGATAAATCCACAGGAGCCCGATGTCGCTTATGATTTGGGCCGGCTCTATATTGTATTCAAAAAATACGACAAAGCTGCCGTTGTATTTGACAAAGCCATACAAGCCGATACCGCCAATTTGGTTTTGCTGAAGGGCAAAGCAGAGGTAACCTTTCTTCAAAAAAAATACCCCGAAACGGTTAACAACTGTATAAAACTCATGCAATCGGGCGAAAAAGGTTCGGCCATTATTAACTGGCTGGCGATATCGTATTTTAAGCTGCGTCAGTATAAGTTGTGCATTGCTGCTTTCTCGCAGTTAAGCGGCAACATGCAAAATGAGAGTACCTTTTATTACCAGGCCATGTGCTATAAATCATTGAACGACTATCCAAACAGCATTGTTTACCTCCAAAAAGCATTAGTGGACGGTATAACACCCAATGCAGCTGATTATTATACCGAGATAGCCGACGCTTATGGCAGCTTAAACCAGCTAAAAAAGTCGGTGACCGCCTACCAAAAAAGCTTGCAGTTTAAAGAGGCCCCGCTGACCTATTATTCGCTGGCCAATTTGTATGATGTTAAATTATTGGATAAAAAATTAGCTTTGAAATACTATAAAAAATATTTGGATAGCAAACCAGTCCCCGATCAAGAGCAAAAATATATTGATTATGCAAAAATCAGGATACCCGAGTTAGGCACTAAATAATCATCGATGCATCAACCGTGCAACATATTTGCCAATAATATCAAACTCGAGGTTAACTATTGAGCCTTCGTGCACATTGTGCAAATTGGTATGCTCAAAAGTATAGGGTATAATAGCCACCGAAAAACTATTGGCCTGCGAATTCACTACAGTTAAGCTAATTCCATTAACGCAGATAGACCCCTTTTCAACAGTAATATTACCCGGAGCCGTGTCATAAGTGAACGTATACTCCCAGCTGCCGTCCAACTCTTTAAAATTGGTACAGGTGGCGGTTTGGTCAACATGGCCCTGTACGATGTGACCGTCTAACCGGGCATTCATCTGCATGCAGCGTTCCAGGTTTACAGGTTCACTAACTTTTAGATGCCCGAGGCTGGTTTTATTTAAAGTTTCTTCAATAGCGGTAACCGTATGTTTACCATCGGCAACCGCCACAACGGTTAAACAAACGCCATTATGCGCTACCGATTGATCGATCTTTAACTCATTGCTAATAGCCGACTCAACCGTAATATGCAGATTACCCTGGTCATGTTTCAAATCGGTTATCTTACCTAAAGTTTCTATTATTCCTGTAAACATATGCGCCCCCAACCCCCTAAAGGGGGAGTTTTAAATTGCAAAACTAATTATATTAATTTAGGTTTATAACAAAAGCCACTATCATGCCCAAGCAAAGCGCCGGAATATTACTCTACCGAAACAAAACAACCACCCTGCAAATCTTCCTCGTACATCCCGGCGGACCATTTTTTAAAAACAAGGATGAAGGCGTATGGTCAATACCCAAAGGCGAATTTTTGGATGATGAAGACCCGCTGGCCGCCGCCAAACGTGAATTTTTAGAGGAAACAGGCCAGGTCATTGATGGCACTTTTATACAACTATCCCCTGTCCAGTTAAAAAGCGGCAAGATCATTCATGCCTGGGCAATTGAGGGTGATATCGATCATAAAACCATTACCAGTAATCATTTCGAAATGGAGTGGCCACCAAAATCAGGCAAGATACAATCCTTCCCCGAAGTTGACCGGGCAGGATGGTTTGAGGCAAGCGAAGCAAAAATAAAACTCAATGCGGCACAGGTGAAGTTGGTAGAGGAGCTGGAGAGTACAAGTTTAAGAAGTTAGTTTAATTTAAGAAAGACCGTCAGTAGAACAACTTCGGGCGAAATCAGGCAAAACGATGGTGGCATGTGTGGTAGAAGGGCATAGCAAATATTTGCAGAAGTGGTGGCCATTAGCGAGCGCAGCGGGGGCAATTCTTTACAGCCCAGGTTTTGCCTGATTTGCAGCGCAACGGCTTGTGCGGCAAAGAAGCATTTCTACTGACTTGATTTTTGGTTACTTTTCATCAAGGAAAAGTAACTAACACATTATCAAAACTCCTTCCTATTCCTCACCCAATTACTCCCCTCACTAACCACAACCTCATTAACCGCAGCCTTACCCGCGCTTAATAGTCGTTCCATCACCAGCGCCGCAATCAAAGCTTCCTTCTCATTACCTGTTTCTAATGATTCCGGTGTAAAGTATTTCTTAACAAAATGCGTATCAAAATTGCCCGATGTAAAGGCCTCATGCTGCATTACAAAACGGCCAAAAGCCAGTGTAGTAGTGATACCGGTTATTTGATATTCATTTATGGCGCGCAGCATACGTTCAATGGCTTCTGCACGGTCCTTACCATAGGTAATCAATTTGGCTATCATCGGGTCATAGTAGATAGGAATTTCCATTCCCTGCTCAAAACCGTCATCTACCCTAACTCCCGGGCCCTTCGGCGTTACATAAGTTTGCAGGGTGCCTATATCCGGTAAAAAATTATTAGCCGGATCCTCGGCATAAACACGCAGTTCAACAGCGTGTCCCTGTATCTTCAGGTCGTCCTGTTTAAAGATGATGGCCTCGCCACGGGCAATGCGGATCTGCTCCTTCACCAGGTCAATACCAGTGATTAGCTCTGTAACGGGATGCTCTACCTGCAAGCGGGTGTTCATTTCTAAAAAATAAAAATTGAGCTGATCATCCATAATAAACTCAACCGTGCCAGCACCGGTATAATTAACCGACCGCGCCACATCCACCGCACATTTACCCATAGCTGCGCGAATGGCAGGCGTAAGTACCGACGATGGCGCTTCTTCAATCACCTTTTGATGTCGGCGCTGCACCGAACAATCCCGCTCAAACAAATGAACGATGTTACCATGGGTATCGCCCAAAACCTGTATTTCAATATGTTTGGGCGATGATACATACCGTTCTATAAATACCGATCCATCCCCAAAAGCCGATGTGGCTTCGGATACCGCCAATTGCATTTGCTCCTCAAAATCGCCTACTGTATCTACAATACGCATGCCCTTTCCGCCACCACCTGCGGCAGCTTTAATGAGGATAGGGAAACCCACCTCAACAGCGCGCTGTTTAGCTTCGTTAATATCCGTAATGGCCTCTTCCGTACCCGGAACCATGGGGATATTATATTTCATAGCGGCAGCTTTGGCTGATAGCTTGTTGCCCATCACCTCCATCGCCTCGGGCGAAGGGCCGATTAATATCAACCCGGCTTCACGAACCATGCGGGCAAAGGCTGCATTCTCACTCAAAAAACCATAGCCGGGATGAATGCCTTCGGCCCCGGTTTTGCGGCAGGCATCAATAATTTTCTCACCCACCAGGTAGGATTGATTGGAGGGCGCCTCGCCAATAAATACGGCTTCATCGGCATAACGCACATGCAGCGCGTCACGGTCGGCAGCCGAGTAAACCGCTACCGTTTTAATGCCCATTTCGCGCGCCGAGCGCATTACCCTCAAAGCAATTTCGCCCCTGTTGGCGACCAATATTTTTTGCATAATTCAAAGATAATAGAAATGTTGAAAAGGTTGTAAGGGTTGGAAAAGTTGTAGAAGTTGTAAGAGTTGCAAACCCAGGTCACTTCTTTTGAAGTGGGTTCACGTGCGTAACCTAATGAAGCCCCGTCAGCAGAACAGCTTCGGGCGAAATCCGGCAAAACAATGGTGGTAAAAAGGTGGCAGGGCATAGAAATATTTGCGAAGCTACGGCCAATGCGCGAACGAAGTGGGGCAAAATTTTGCAGCCCCGGTTTTGGCGGGTTTGCAGCGCAGTGGCCCCGTGCGATTCCCTTCCCCAGGAGGAGAAGGGAGGGGTTTATAGCGATACTTTTAGCCACTTACCACTACCAAACACTCCTCAATCCCGTAGTAAAAACAACCATTTTCCGGACAAAACCCATTTCTCCGGTAGTAAAAAATCCCATTTTCCTGGCAAAAGCCGTTTCTCCGGTAGTAAAACAAGGCCTTTTTCGGGCAAAACGCATTTTGCCGGTAGTGAATTTTTGAGTTAAATAGTTAATTATCATATAGTTAATTATTAAAAGGCTATTTCAGGGCGGTTTTTAGCATTCTTAAGCGCATAATATTTATTGCTCTTCTGCAGGCTGCCGCAGGTATTGGGGTTGCACCAGCGTTTATTACTTGCCCGCGTGCGGTCTAAAAACAAGCTGCCGCAAACAGGGCATTTCTTTAGTTTGTGCCGCTCACCGCTGTCAATCAGCTTACAGGCCGACGATATAATGAGCCATAGCGGCAGGTTCATTTCCTCGGCAACGGCGTGCCAATAAAGCGCAACACCATGTGGGGCATTTTCATAGCGTAGGTGCGGCCTTATGGCTAATGCCAGCACGTCAAAACGCTCCAATATCAGCGAATGCACTTCCATGCCACTTGCCAGGCAGTTAAACAGTTCGTCCATACAGTTACGTGCAGACAGCACTTCGCTATAGATCTGCTTCGCCTCATGCATGTAGCAATATTGCTCAAGGTCGAGGATCAGCCAGCGGTCATGATCAATCAGGTTGCTGCCGGCGCACCAGTTAATAAAAGTGCTGTAATTAGTAAGGCGATCAATATAGCCGCCTTTGCCGTCTTTTTTGCAGGTATTAATAAAATTGAGAGCAGGCTCGCCCCCATCGTTCAGGTAAATTTCGCGCACACGTCGGCGCTT
>Ga0207054_1206_pt1 | contig 14307 bp, 6 predicted proteins | sample Alteio_BWMinCont_60_FD_153288 | JGI IMG/M metagenome (GOLD analysis project Ga0207054, IMG submission 153288) | Enriched cells from forest soil in Barre Woods Harvard Forest LTER site, Petersham, Massachusetts, United States -... | ecosystem: Environmental > Terrestrial > Soil > Temperate forest >... | reverse complement strand
TCGAGACGCTCTTAGGCCACCGATCTGTCGCCGATCTTGATTTCGAGGCAGTGGAAACGGCGGTTCGGCGACAGGCTCTGCGGTTGGCAGCCTGTGCGCTGGAGCAACGGCTGAACGCCGACACCAGCGATCAGATGGGTCCGCAGTTGCCCTGGGCATGCGGCGCCGCAGCCCAGTATCACGGACGTCGTTGGAAGACCTTCACCAGCGTATTGGGACTGCTGCACCTTGAACGGGCTTACTATCACTGTGCCCAATGCCAGAGTGGATTCTGCCCGCGCGATCGGATTCTGGGCCTGGGACTGTTTTCCCTAACCCCTGGGGTTCTACGCATGACAGCCAGCACCGCGGCATTGGTGAGCTTTGAAGAGAGCAGTGCACTGACTTCATCCCTCAAATCCGACGTGCGCTCTTGAGGTTCGTGGTTTCCCGCCCTTACGCCAGAAAGAAGGCGCAAAGATGGGGCACGGAGCTTTTGTGGCTCGACTGGTGATGGGCTTACCAGGTGAGGGTGACGGTGATGGTTTTCCAACCTTCGCCTTCTGGGAAGTGCAGGTCCAGGCCTGTTGTTCCGCATGGTGCCTTGCAAGGCTGGGCATATGCGGCCAGATGTTCGAAATCAAGCGGTGGAATTCCCGTGTTCCCCTGTGAATCAACCTTGAGGTGTGGCACCAGGTCGATCCCGACAAGGCCATAGAAGGCGCTGGAGCCCGCGAGACCTTCGAACACGAGAGTAGCGCCGTTCGCTCTCCAGGCTTCATGGAGAACCCGGGCGTGCACCGTTCGCGAGCCCGGCTGCGGTATTTCAGCGGACTCGTCCAACTGCACGGGCGGGATAGGCACGCGCACTCCGGGTACCCGCGTATTTGAACTAGTCCCTGGACTGTCGGTACGGACGCGCCATGCGCTGACGAAGGGTCCTCCCAGCAAGACCTCCCAATGATCTGCATACTTGTTGAAAGTGAGATCCAGATATCCGTCCTTAACTGGCAAATGAAGTACGTCTGCGTGGTTCCAACCCGCCGGCAAATGCGGGTTGACGGTGATGGTTTTGGACTGGGTGTCGATGGTGATGCCAAAGAGGCCTCTCAAGATGGGCGTGATGACCATGGCGCTCGACCAGAGTTGGTGGCTGGTGCTTCTCCCGAAGGGGACGCTGAAGTCGCCGCTCAGGAGCTCGGTTACGGCGCCAAGGTCTTGCGCCTTGGTCAGGTTGGCGTTCTCCATGAGGATCTGGTAGCCGGCTAACGGCTGATTGGAGCGGTACTCGGCGAGGGCGGCCCAGCCGGTGAAGAGCGGCCAGACGCTGCCCTGGTGATAGCTCATGCCGTCGTAGATCTTCTCTTCGTTGGAGACGTCGCGGAGGCCCCAGTCGGTGTTGAGGGTGTGCGCGGCTAGTTGCTGGAGGCAGCCTTCGGGGTGGGTGAGAATCGAGTGCGCGCCGTCGGGCTGGCTGGTTCCAGCGAGATCGGACCACCAGGCGAGAGCGGGATACACGGTGGTGGTGCGGTCCAGGGCACCGTCCTTGTTGCGGCTGAAGGCGTAGCAATGCTTGTCGGCGTCGTAGAACTGGTCGTTGATGGTCTTGGCGACGGACCCGGCCCGGGACTTTGCGGCTTGCGACTTTGCGGCGTCGTGGAGCAGGTCTTCAATCTGCGCCATGGCGGCACCAGCCTGCTGATCGAGGAGAGCGAGGTAGATCTCCTGGTGGGGCATGCCGCCGGGCCAGCTCTCAACCCAGCCGGTGCCTTGCTCGTTGGTGTAGATGCCGTTGCCGCCGTGGGCTGCGTCGGCAGCGTGGCTTGTTTCGAACTCCCAAGCCTTCTCAATGGCGTCGCGGTTGGCGATGAGGAAGGCGGTGTCGCCGCTGGCGCGGACGTAGTCCAGGGTGGCGAGGAGGAAGAGCGGCGTGGAGTCGGCGGCGGCGTACATGTAGGGAAAGGCGCGCCAGTCGATGGCGGCGGCGGTCTGCGAGTACTCGTGCATGATTTTGCCGTCGTCGCGCTGGCGGTGGATGAGGAATTCAAGCTCGGACTTGGCGAGGGCGAAGTCGCCGTAACCATCGACGGCGTAGAGCGTGTAGAGGGAGTCGCGGCCGAAGAACCAGCCGAAGCCGGGTCGGGCGGAGTCACCGGAGGCATAGTAGCCGGCGACTAGGGCGGTTTCATCCGCAGGGGCTAAAGCCCCATCTGCCGCTGTGCCCTTGTTGTACGGGCTGAAGCCCGTACCCTTCACGCTGTCGGGCGCCCATGGCTTGGCTTTGAGCTGCTCGATGGAAACTACGGCCCACTGGAACGCTTCGTTGAGGGACTTGTCGGGAGTATCGATGGAGACGGAGTTGGCGAGGAGATTCTTGTAGCTCTCAGAGTGCGCCCGGTAGAGGGTGGCGATGTTCTGGTTGAGATTTTCCAGTGTGGCGCCGAGGGCCTGGGTGTTGGCTGTTGTCGGGTTAGTGCCGACGGCCATGAGCAGCGGATAGAGGCGGCCGTTGTCGCGGGCGGGGTCGATGCGGAGCTTGAGCTCGACGGGATGGACCTGGGGGCGCTCCTGGTAGGGGGCGAGGATGCCGGAGGACGCGCCGGGAATGGTGAGGGCGGCGGCGAGGTCGGGATAGTCGGCGTGGAGGACGTAATAGCCGTTCATGCCGCCGGGCAGGGGTTTGCCCTCGGCGACGCCGGGAACCCACTCGGGGCCGGGATGGCCCTCGTTGCGCATGGGCCACATGAACTCGAGATTGGGCGTGAAGCGGAAGGTGAAGTCGGTGGGATGGAGGCAGTCGAATTCGAAAAGGACGACGGGGCCGGTGCCGGGCGGGCCGTCGTTGGGCGAGAACATGATCTGCCGGACGGTGAATGCGATGTGCGCGTAGGTGATGACTGTGCGGTCGGGGCGGACTTCGATCTCGGCGGCCTGCTGGTTGACATCGATGGGGACGGTGTAGCCGTCAACGTCGGCCTCGATGGAGAGGTGGGAGAGGATTTTGACAGGAAGGACCCATGCTTCGAATTCGCCGTCCTGCTGGCCGAGTAGAACGCCGCGCTCGCCGGCGACGGTGAGGGGGTTCAGGGCCTCGGTGTGGGCGCGGATAACGGGACCGCCGGTGTCGAATGCAATGGGGAGAATGGCGCCGAAGTCGGGTGTTTGCGCGGTGGACTGGGCGTTGATTGCTGGAAAGAAGAAAAGGAGCGCGGCAAGCGTGAAGCGGGAGGAGCGGATGCTCTTTGGCATTGTTCAATCCTTTGAGCGCGGCTCAAAGGGATCAGTCTACGGCATAGAAGCCCGCGCGCATCAGGTGTTGGGTGACCTGAAATGGTGTGACCCTGTCAATCTTCGAATTGATGGGGTGGTTGTTGTATTTGTCGTTTCGAGGACAAGGTCCGCAGCAGCCGTGGCAGGTAATGGCGACGATTGATCAAGCTGATATTCGCCAGTCGGAAGCGCATAATCATGCTCCGTCGGAAGCGGCCTCTGACTTTGAACGCGAGTCCGGCTGAGTCTGTCGCAAAGGTTCGCCGAGGATTCTCCTTCGTGCTTGCTCCAGTTGCGGCTGACCCTGTCCTCGAATTGGATAACGCTGTCCATGGATTGATTTGTTCTTGCTTTTTCCTTAAGTGGGGTAGCTGCTATGGAAACAAAAAGCAGCAAAATTGCACAAAGAGTGCGCCAAAAAGGTTTTCAACGAACTGTCTCCCGAGAAGGGTTGAGTAAGGTTGCGAAGCCTGTTCCACGACGCACAAATGCGTGCGCGGAACCGGATGGGTCTTGCGGCCGATGCCAGCGGGTTCGAATCGCGGGTAGCTGAAAAGGAGATGTATCAATCTGACGGCAATCGGAAGACCAGAGCCAGCCTGGAGACTCACCTGGCCGTACTCGACTCATTTGGGGATTGTTATCTGGATTGAAACATTATGGTAGCGGCTGGGGGTGTTAGAGACGTAAAAGATTCGATCCGTTTTTCTGTGAAAAACGGGGAGTTTATACCAAAAAGCATAGACCTGAAAGGGATTATGGTCCTAAATCGCCCAATTTCTTCTGTATTAGACGCCGATACTGACTCCCGGTTTAGGTGAGCCAAAATCTTTTTACCCAATGGTTTGAGTCCATTCAGACAGGATGAGAAAGAGCCATTTCCGAGGGGCAGCCAGGATTTTGGCAGCCCGATTGCTGTCAATGGGGAAACTGGGTAATTCCCTACCTCTTCCTTTGTTCGTTTTCCGCCACTCTTTCTTTTTAGCTTTAGGGGTTTGCGCCCCAAACTGCTCGACTTTGAACTAACTGAGTTGATTCAACCGGGGTAATGGCAGTTTCTATTCAAGTGGTCTTGGGCCTAAGCCCAAGCGACATCAACGAATGGCTTTAAGACTCCGAACTTCACGAGGATGGCTGGCATGAAGAAACTGACTTTCTGGCGAGGGGCTGCTCTCGCAATGTTGCTGGTAGGGGCCCTTCAGTTTGCAATGGCCGCTGACGTCAATGCTCGCATCAGGGGTGTTGTCACCGACCCCCAGGGCGCTGTTCTGCCCGGAATCAAGGTAACCGCGACCAACGATGCGACCCAAGTGAAGTTCGACACCGTCACCGGTGCGGACGGTGGCTACTTCTTTCCACAGCTGCCGGTAGGCACCTACACGGTTTCGGTTGCCGCTACGGGATTCAAGTCGTTTACCGCGACGGGAATCGTGCTGAACATTGACCAGGAGTATTCGGAGGCCATCAAGCTAACGGTGGGATCCACAGCCGAGGTCGTTGAAGTGGCGGCCTCTTCGGTTCAGGTGAACACCTCGGATATGGAGTTGTCGAACGTCGTCAATTCCGAGCAGATCGTCGAGTTGCCCCTCATCAACCGCAACTTCTCCGGCCTCGAGCTCACCCAGCCCGGCGTGCAGGCCTCCAGCGACCGTTTCGGCACCTACTCGGTTGCCGGCGGGCAGACGCAGCAGTCCGAGTTCCTCATCAATGGCGCCGACACCAATGACATCGCGCTCAACACACTGGCCCTCGCGCCGAACATCGACGCCATCGACCAGTTCAACCTGATCGACGGGCCGCTGAACGCGGAGTATGACCGCAATTCGGGCGGCATTGTTTCGGCCACCCTCAAGGAAGGCACTAACCACTTCCATGGCGACGCCTTCGAATTCTACCGCGACACCTTCCTCAACACGCTGAACTTCTACCAGAAGAGCGTAACCACCGGCCAGGGCGTGGTGGCGCCGTATCACCAGAACATCTATGGCGGCACCGTGGGCGGTCCCATCGTGCGCGACAAGCTGTTCTTCTTCTTCGCTTACCAGGGCACCCACCAGCGCATTCCGGATACGAATGGCAGCGGTCAGTCGGACGTATACGACGCGGCGAACCTGCAAGGTGACTTCTCGGCCGACGACAACCCGTCCTCCAAAGGCGCCCGGCCGGAGCCTGTGCTGCAGAAGGACGGCTCGTACTCCTTTCCAGCATGGGGTAACTGGCAGGGCATCTCCATTCCAACCGCGATCTCGTTTCCCCAATGCAACAAAGGGAACGACGCACCCGGAAAATACGCGGGGCCGGAAACCTGGGCCCAGTGCGCCTATGACCTCGGCGGAGTAATGCCCACTTCCAACTTCAATCCGATCGCCGTGGCCCTGCTGAACAAATACGTTCCCAAGCCCAACAACAGCACCTACGGCTTCATCTTCAACCCGTCGGACGTCTTAGCGGATAACCAGTACATTGGGCGCGTCGACTTCTCGCCCAACCCCTCCAACCAGATCACCGCTCTGTTCATCTACGACAAGTCACCCAACACCCAGGGCCTGCCGTTTACCGGCGCCACGCTGCCCGGCTTCGGCGACATTAGTACCCATACCATTCAGCAGTACACCGGCGATTACGTTCACCAGTTCAACGCCAGCACCGTGAACGACTTCTCCGGACACTACACCCGCTTCAACTACGATGCGGTCGAGCCGCAGGGCACCATCAATCCGGCCAGCTTTGGGTTCAACATCCATCCCCAGGACGCCGCGGCCGAGAGCATTCCCACCATCTCCGTGAGTGGCACCAACGTGGGCTTCACGCTGGGCTTCAGCACCAACGGCCCCCAGCCCCGCATCGATCAGGTCGCGCAGATCGACGACGCCATCTCCAAGGTCGTCGGGCGCCACACCTTCAAGTTCGGTTACGATGGACGCCGCTTCAACGTGCATAACCCGTTCTACGCAGTCAACAGCGGATCGTTCGGATTCGGGGGTTCCAATTACACCACCGGCGACGGCGGCGTGGACTTCCTGCTCGGAGTGCCCTCCACCTACGCCCAGGGCAGCGGCGCGTCCATCATCGCCGAGGCTTTCCTGAACTACGTGTTCGCGCAGGACACCTGGAAGATCACGCCAACGCTGACCCTCAGCTACGGACTCGGATACTCCATCGACACCCCGCTGGACGAACAGCAGTATGGCGGCAACGCCATCGCCTGCATCGTCGGCGGCGAGAACTCCACCGTCTTCCCCGGCGCACCCACCAGCATGGTATTCGGCGGCGACAAGGGCTGCACCAATGCCGGCCAGGCGACAACGCGGTTGGGTGAGCTTGGTCCTCGCGTCGGCTTCGCGTGGTCTCCGGATCTGGGCAGGATCTCCGGCGCGCCCGGCAAGTTCTCCATCCGCGGCGGCTTCGGCATCTACTACGACCGCACGGAAGAAGAGAGCGCGCTCCAGACTCTCGAAACGCCTCCCTTCGGAACCTCCTTCTCCGGCCAATCAACGATCGGCGGGACCCCGACGTTTGCCGATCCATTCACCGACATCAATGGCGGCGGATCGGTCCCAAATCCCTACCCATATACCTTCCCCAAGAAGGGTGCCACCATCAACTTCGCGTCCCTGGAACCGATGAACTTCTCGACGTACGGCTCGGGTTTCCGCGCGCCTTACGCCGAAAACATCCAGCTCAGCGTGGAGCGGGAGTTCCCCTCGCGCATTGTGGCCCGCGCAAGCTACGTCGGATCGCTCGCACGGCACAACCAGGCCACCGTTGACGCCAACCCCATTACCCCGGCCGGTCACGCAGCCTGCGTCGCAGACACGTCATTCTGCGGTTACACCGGGTACACCGGGCAAAATACGATCTACCGCGAGGAGCAGAGCTACTTCTTCCCCAGTCACACCCAGTACGGCCAGATCGATCCGGCCTCTGGACAACCTGGATTCCTCTCCCCCGGCCTTGTGGATTCGTTCGCCTCTTCGAGCTACCACTCCCTCCAGGTGCTGGTCGACAAGGGAACGACTCATGGCCTGAACTTTGAGCTTGCCTACACCTGGTCCCACGCCATGGACACCGGCTCCAGCTTTGAGAACGCGGGCTTCGGGGGCGCCTTCCGCGGCTTCAACCAGTACGCGCCGCAGCTTAACGTCGGCGACTCCGGGTTCGACGCGCGTCAACGCCTGGTCTTCTCGCCCATCTACATCACGCCCGCGATCCCCGGGAAGTCCGCATACAATCCCATCAATCTCGCGGTCTCCGGTTGGGAAATCAGCGCCATCTCCACTCTGGCTTCAGGCTTCCCGTTCGACGTCTCCTATGGCGGCAGCAGCGGTGACTCGCTCTGGTGCCCAGGCTTCGTCTACTATTACGCCTGCGGGGATGCCCCCAACCAGGTCGCTCCCATCACCAAGGCCAATCCGCGCATCCGCCTTGCGACCAACGGCCACAGCGCGTACATTTCTAAGACCGCATTCACCAACGAGCCCATCGGCCAGTTCGGCAACACCCACCGCGATCCGGCCCACGGCCCCGGCATCAACTTCACCAACATGATCCTGGCCAAGAACTTCTACCTGTCGAAAGAGCGCGGGATCCGGCTACAGTTGCGCATGGAGAGCGACAATGTCTTCAACCACACGTCGTTCGGCAACCCGGGTGCCGGCTGGGGCGATACAACTCTGACCAACGCCAACAGCACCTTCGGTCAGATCAGCGGCACCAACGGCGGCTCGTCGGCCCGCCTAACCCAGTTGGCCACCAAGATTTACTTCTAACCCCTGCGGCAATCCCAACCACGAAAGGCGCCTTAGGGCGCCTCTCGTGCTTTTAGACAGCGTTTGTGTTAGACGGCTCCGCTAGAAGCGGCGCTGACTTCGGCCTCTTCGGGTCGGGAAGAAAGCGCGGGGGCCTGGAGGAAGGTCAAGGCGCGCACCAGGTAGCTCTTCAGGTCGCGGCGGTGCACGACGGCGTCGAGGAAGCCCTTTTCGAGGAGGAATTCGGAACGCTGGAAGCCCTCGGGGAGCTTTTGGCGGATCGTCTGCTCAATCACGCGGGGGCCGGCGAAGCCGATGAGCGCGCCGGGCTCGGCGATGTTAAGATCGCCCAGCATGGCGAAGCTGGCCGTGACGCCGCCGGTGGTGGGATCGGTGAGCACACAGATGTACGGGACGGCCGCGTCGTCGAGTTGCGCCAGGGCAGTGGAGATCTTGGCCATCTGCATAAGGCTCACGACGCCTTCCATCATGCGGGCGCCGCCGGAGGCTGCGACAACAATGAGAGGCTTTCGGCCGAGCCGCGCTCGGTCGACGGCGCGGGCGATGGTTTCGCCGACCACGGCGCCCATGGAGCCGCCGATGAAGGCGTATTCCATGGCGCTGAGGACCACGTCGTGGGGCCCCAGCTGGCCGACCGCATTCAGGATGGCGTCGTCGAGGCCGGTTTCTTCCTGAGCTTTGCGCAGCCGCTGCTTGTAGGGCTTTACGTCAGAGAAGTTGAGCGGGTCGGTCGAGCGCAGGCCGCCATCGACGAGTTCGTAGCCCGGCTCGAGCAGCATTTCGATGCGCTGCCGCGCGCCCAGCTTGAAGTGGTGCTGGCACTTGGGACACACGTTCAGATTGGCGGCCAGGTCGGCCTTCCAGATCGCCTGGCGGCATCCGTTGCACTTGACCCAAAGGCCGTCGGTGCGAACCCGTTTGCCGTTGCCGTCGTTTGGCTCGGGACCCGGCTGCCCCGACTCGTAATCGCCACTCTCTCGTTTGAACCAGGACATCGAACCTCTCACTTGAAAAGGGAAGGTCTGGGCGGGCCAGCTCGTATTGAACGCCCGCATCAGTATTCTATTCCCCGCTGGGCCAGGATTCCCCTCTGATAAGCATGCTTTACTTCACGCATTTCGGTTACCGTGTCTGCCAGCTCCACAAGAATCGGGTGGGCATTGCGGCCGGTGAGGATCACGTTGACCATCTCCGGGCGCGTGCGAAGGGTCTCGGCAACCTGGGCGGGATCGAGCATGCCGTAGCCGACGGCGTAGTTGATCTCGTCGAGGATGACCAGATCCCACTCGCCGGACTCGATGGCGGCACGGGCCTCGGCCCACGCAGCTTCGACCATGCGAATGTCTTCAGGATCGGTCTCTGCACCGCCTACTTTCACGAAGCCTCGGCCCATTTGCTTGAGGACGAAGTTTTCGCCTAAGGCCTGGGCGGCATCCAGCTCCCCATAGTGCCACGAGCCTTTGAGGAACTGGAGCATGAGTACGCGCATGCCGTTGCCCACGGCTCGCAGCGCGGTTCCAAGAGCCGCTGTGGTCTTGCCCTTGCCCGGGCCGGTGTTGATGAGGATCAAACCGCGTCGTGAGTCCGTCATAAGGACCAAGTGGTCAGTGAACAGTGGTCAGTGGTCAGAACGCTGCCCTCAGTTACCAGATTACAGGCTGGCAGTGATGGGCAGGGTGCCAGATGATCAGTGGCCAGTGTGGTAGGGGTGTCCGACGACGATAGTGAAGGCGCGATAGATTTGTTCCGCGGCCACCAGGCGCGCCAGGGCGTGGGCGAACGTGAGAGTCCCCAGCGAAAGCAGGAGATGGGATCGCTGCCGCGCATCATCAGACCAGCCGCTGGCGGGTCCGATCGCGAAGACCATCCTTTGCGTACCTTCGTCGCGACGGGCTCCGAGCCACGCGGCAAAGGCTTCGGAGGACATTTGCTTCCCACGGCTGTCGAGCAGGATGAGGTGGGCCGCGCCCCGCCCCGGCTGGCGCTCCATGGACTCGAATAAGGCTGCCTCGCTGCGAAATGCGGCCGTCTCGCAGCGGGCAAAGGGAGTGGTGCGCTGAAGATAGAGCTGGGTCAGTTTCTCGAAGTGGTCCCCAGCCGGATAGCGAGATCCAATGTGGGCGAGAGTGAGGTGCACAAGAGGGAGAATACCAATCGGGGACATGGGACTGTGACAATTTCCCAAAAACAAGAACAAGTCCCCATTTTCAGGATCAACCGTCACATTTTTCCGTATTTTCATAGAAGCCGACGAGCGCACCATCCGTAAACAGGGCCATCTCATTCAATGGAATGAGCAATTTATGCCAATTTATCAACGCGCTGGAAGATTGGCAACCATCATGCAGGCAATCCAGAGGCTGCTCGCCTCTGTGGTTCCCCGGAACACGCCCTAGCGCGCGTACCCTGCACTGGCGAAATTGATTCCAAAGGGTCCACTTTCTTAATGAGCAAAAGCCCTGTCGTCTTTTTTTTTTGCATGTTCAATCACAGGTCGGGTCCGATCCCAGACCGAGACGTTAAAAACACAAACGGAACGGCAATTCCCGTTGGGGGCCTCGTTCCCACAGATCTTGGAGGAGTCTATGCGAGTTTTCCGGATGCAATATGCGTTAATGGCGCTATGCCTGTTGGGGGCAGTCGGTGTTGAATCGACATTCGTGACCCCAGTCGCCTACGCGCAGACAAACACTACCGGTGACGTTGTCGGAGTCGTATCCGATCCGTCAGGTGCAATCGTTGCAGGCGCAACCATAACCGCAGAGAATGCGGCAACCAGAGACAGGCGCACGACAGTCACTAGCGCCAGCGGCGAGTATCGTATGTCCCAGCTCTCACCGGGGCGGTATACCCTATACGTCACCGCAACCGGATTCGAGAAGGCCACGCGGACCATTGATCTGGGCCCTGGCTCTCTGGTGTCGGCGAATTTCCCCATGACGGTGGGCCAGTCGAGTGTCACGGTCGAGGTTTCCGCCACCACGGTGCCGCTGTTGCACACGGAGGACGCGCAGATTTCCACCACCTTCACGCAGGAGGAGGTCCAGAACCTCCCCAATCCAGGCAACGACCTTACGTTCGTGGCTCAGACTTCACCTGGCAGCGTGATGAACACGCAAAGCGGGTACGGGAACTTTTCTTCGTTCGGTTTGCCCGGCACGGCCAACACTTACACCGTCAATGGCGGGTATTACAACGATCCGTTTCTGAATCTGAACAACTCAGGCGCCACAAACCTGACGCTGGGTGCCAATGACATCGAGTCTGTCACCGTCACCTCGAACGCCTACAATGCCTCCTTCGGCGGTCTGGGCGGCGCGCAGGTGTCTGAAATCTCGCGCTCCGGCTCCAACAGGTTTCACGGCAACGCCGCCTACTGGTGGAATGGCCGGGTGATGAACGCCAACGACTTCTTCCAAAACAATTACGGGAATCCGCGTCCATTTGACAACGTGAACCAGTGGGCAGCATCCATCGGCGGCCCCATCAAGCGCGATAACACGTTCTTCTTTGCCAACTTCGAGGGTCTTCGCGTGGTGCTTCCCACCCGCGCGACGGTTTACGCTCCCGACGCCAGCTACATAAGCAAGACATTGGCGAACCTGACGGCGAACGGGTTGGCCGATGAGATTCCCATGTACCAGAACATCTTCAAGGCTTACACCAGCAACCCCGGTTACGCGAACGCGACCGTAGTCACATCGGACGCAAATGCGTCCCCGGTCGGCTACGGGACCGTGTCATTCAATGCCACGGCCGGGAACTTCACGCACGAGTACCTGTTCAACGGCCGCGTTGACCACACCTTCAGCGACAAAGACCATCTCTTTGGTCACGCCACCGTCGACAAGGGTGTTCAAGCGACCTTTACCAGCGTGCTAAACCCCATCTTCAATGCGCTCAGCCCCCAGCCCGCATACGAAGGCCAGCTCGGCGAAACGCATATCTTTACACCCACTCTGGCCAACTCCTTCATGTTCTCCACCATTTACTACCGCGCCGTGTTTACCAACACCAATCAGGCGGCTGCCGAGAAGATTTCACCGTTTAGCCTCATCTTTGCGGATGGTGACCTGGGATCCAACGGACCCGGCGCGTGGCCGGGCGGATATGACATCATCTGGCCGCAGGGACGCAACGTTACAGGCTACGAGTTCCAGGACGATTTGAGCTGGACCAAGGGCAAGCACACGCTCAGCTTCGGCTGGACGATGCGCCGCGACGATCTCACTGACTTCAGCCCTTCGGAGTTCACGGGCTCGCCGGAGGCTGAGGCCACCAACGCCAGCTTCGAGCAAGGCTATGTGGATTACTGGTTTGAACAGTTCCCAACGCGTTCCACCCAACCTGTTGCTCTCTACACCATGGGCTGGTATGCCCAGGACCAGTGGAAGATGATGCCCGAGCTGACCGTCACCTACGGACTCCGGATGGAGCACAACTCCAACCCGATCTGCCGGACAGACTGTTTTGCGCGCTTGAGCACCGACTTTTCTGCTGCCAGCACGAGCACCTCTACGGCCTACAACAGCCTGATCTCGTCCGGTCTTGGATCGGCATTGCATAGCATGCAAATGCTTGGCTACGAGCCCCGCATTGGCTTTGCATACCTCCCGTTTGGGACCAACAGCAAGACCACAATCAGGACCGGATTCGGCATGTTCGCCGACGCCTTCCCGGGTCAGATCGCCGACGCCTTCCTCAACAACGCGCCCACCACGGTTCCGATCACCATCTACGGACCGGCTTTTGGCGGCGGCAATACCACGCTCGTCCCCAGCGATCCCGGCAGCGCTTATGGAATCGCTGCCGCATCCGCGGCTGCTTTCCACAGCGGCTTTGCAGGCGGAGCCAGCAACAAGAGCCTTTCCGCGCTGAACGGGTTCTCTTCTCCGAATATCCAAACCGCCAGGCAAAGCATCTACAACCCGACCTATGAGGAGTGGAGCCTGGCCATCGAGCAGCAGGTGACCAAGAGCGACGCGCTCTCGGTTATGTACGTGGGCAACCGTACCTATCACCAGCCGGAGTTGAACAACGGCGTCAACGCCTACAACGGCGGCGGCGCTGCGGGATTCGCTTCACTTCCCACCTCCGCCCCCAATCCCAACTTTGCCGGCGCAACCGAGGTCTCGAGCTCGGCCAAAGGCAACTTTAACGGCGTCGTGGTGTTCTTGAAGCACCATTCAAAGAGCCTTTCGCTCAATCTGAACTACCAGTACAGCCATGCGCTGGATGAAATCTCCAACGGCGGATTCAATGGGTTCTCCGGCAACAGCGTGGCTCCGGACAATCCTAATAACCTGGCGGACAACTACGGCAATGCTGATTACGACGTCCGCCACTATGTGAGCGGCAACTACATCTATACTCTGCCCCATTACAAGGGACCGAGGGTCTTGGTTGACGGATGGCAGTTCTCGGGAACGGTCTTCCATAGCACGGGACTTCCGTTCTCGGTTATTACCGATGGTGCCACCTCGAGTAAACTTGCCAACTATGGCGGTCCTCTGTACGCCAATCGGGTCGCCCCGTACGCTGGTGCAACCCACTGCGGCGGGACAAAAGCTACCCAAACCACCGGCAACAGCGTTCCATGCAGCTTTAGTACCGCCTATGCGCCAGCAACAAACTTCGGTCAGTCCGGTCGTAACCAGATGTATGGACCTAACTACACCGATACCGACTTTTCAGCAACCAAGAGCTTCAAGATGCCGGGATGGGAATCGGGCAAGCTGAAAGTTGGGGCACAGTTCTTCAACCTGTTCAACCACCCGAACTTTGGCCAGCCGGGAGGCACCCTCCATTCGGGGAATTTTGGACTTATCACGGGCACAGTGAACACCCCGACCTCGATCCTCGGATCGTTCCTCGGTGGCGACGCATCTCCACGACTCGTCCAACTCACGGCCAAGTTCGACTTCTAGAACATCCTTCCTGCGGTCGATTTTGGTATTCGCATAAAAGAGAGAGGGGCGCCCATCCAAGGGCGCCCCTCTCTTTATGACTTCACGAACCGCCGTGGTAGGAGCCCTGAGCGCGCGTATGTTCGCTGAGATAACACCCGCAATTCCTCCGCTCTGATCAGCCTTTGGACGAGGGCCTTTTGGCGGAGGCTTTTTTCAGAGACATCTTGGCGACTGGCCTCGATACAGCCTTCTTTCTGGCGGGATCTTTGGCGGCGGCCTTCTTCCGAGTTCTTACAGGCTTGGCGCTTGCCGTCTTCTTGCGCTCTGGCAGGGCTTCCTCAGCCTTGGGAGCGGCCTTGTCGCGCACGGCACGGGTCTTC
>Ga0207054_1205_pt1 | contig 14503 bp, 14 predicted proteins | sample Alteio_BWMinCont_60_FD_153288 | JGI IMG/M metagenome (GOLD analysis project Ga0207054, IMG submission 153288) | Enriched cells from forest soil in Barre Woods Harvard Forest LTER site, Petersham, Massachusetts, United States -... | ecosystem: Environmental > Terrestrial > Soil > Temperate forest >... | reverse complement strand
GATACTTTTTACACAACATAAAGGCATAGCTAAAATAAGTATTAACCGCCCTAAGGTGCATAATGCATTTACTCCGCTTACGGTTCAGGAAATGATAAATGCCATGGAGATTTGCCGCGAAAGGGCTGACTTAGGTGTTATAATACTTACCGGCGAAGGTGGCAAAGCTTTTTGTTCGGGTGGCGACCAAAGCGTTCGTGGCCATGGTGGCTATGTGGGAAAGGATACTATTCCACGCCTTAATGTACTCGACCTGCAAAAAATCATCCGTTCTATACCTAAGCCTGTTATTGCTATGGTAGCCGGTTGGGCTATTGGTGGAGGACATGTGCTGCATGTTGTGTGCGACCTTACCATTGCTGCCGATAATGCCCGTTTTGGGCAGACAGGCCCTAAGGTGGGTAGTTTCGATGGTGGTTTCGGTGCCTCTTATTTAGCACGTGTAGTAGGCCAGAAAAAAGCACGTGAAATTTGGTACCTGTGCGACCAATATGATGCAAAAGATGCACTTGATATGGGCCTTGTAAATAAAGTTGTGCCTCTGAAAAAGCTTGAGGATACCACAGTAGAATGGTGCAATAAAATTTTGGAGAAAAGTCCGCTTGCATTGCGTATGCTAAAAGCATCGTTCAATGCTGAGCTTGACGGACAAACGGGTATACAGGAATTAGCAGGTAATGCAACCTTGCTCTACTATTTATCAGAAGAGGCTAAAGAAGGTAAGAATGCGTTTATGGAAAAAAGAAAACCCGATTTTAGTAAGTTCCCTAAGTTCCCATAATGAGTAACGTCAAAGCCTGGATAGAATCTTTTCGCTTGCGTACCCTACCATTGGCACTTTCGTGTATTGGTATGGGAAGTATTTTGGCGGCAGAGTTTCGGGTATTTAAGCTAAACATATTTGTACTTACCGCTATTACTGCTATATTTTTGCAAGTGCTTTCGAACCTGGCAAATGATTATGGCGATGCCGTAAAAGGATCGGATAATGAAAACAGAGTAGGGCCACAACGTGCTTTGCAAAGCGGACTTATTTCATTGAAGGCTATGCGTAATGCAATTGTTGTGTGTTCGCTCTTGTCACTTATATCCGGTTGCTCGTTGTTGTATATTGCTACCGATGGACAGATATCTTCCATGTTCATTATCTTTTTAATTCTCGGACTGGTATGTATTGCCGGAGCCATTAAATATACCATTGGCAAAAAGCCTTATGGTTATGCTGGCTTTGGAGATGTGGCAGTATTTATCTTTTTTGGACTGATTGGAGTTGGTGGGTCATTTTATTTACATGCACATGCCTTACCTGCCATTATTTTATTGCCTGCTTCGGCTTTGGGTTTTTTAAGTGCAGGTGTTTTAAACGTAAACAACATGCGCGATATTGAAAATGATGCAGCTACAGGAAAAAAAACCATTGTTGTAAGAATGGGGCTTGCCAATGCCAAGAAATATCACTGTATTTTAATTGGCTTAGCCTTGTTGTTCTTGTTTATCTACACATCTGTAAATCAAATATCACCCCTGCAGATGTTGTATTTGATAGTAACACCTCTTTTTATGATTCACTTGGTTTCTGTTTTAGGTAAGGAATCGAAGGCCTTAGATGGTAACCTCAGGCAATTGGCCATATTTACATTGATTCTTGTGATTTGTTTTGGCGTTAATACAATAGTTTGTGCTTAAAGCATCATATAAAAAATACACGCTGAATTTTAAACGCCCTTCTGGCACATCGAGAGGTGTACTTACAGTGAAAGATACATACTTTATGATTCTGCAACAAGATTCAGGTATTCAAATGGGTATTGGTGAATGCAGCACACTGAAAGATCTGAGTATTGATGATAGAGATGATTATGAAGAGAAACTAAAAGAGGTTTGCAGTAATATTAATGACTACACAAATGATGCAAATAAAAAACTGGTAGAGTGGCCATCAATTTGTTTTGGAATAGAGTCCGCTATAAAGGATTTAGAGAATGGCGGCAAACGTGAATTATTCCCTTCTGTATTTACGCAAGGAGATGAAGGTGTTTATATGAATGGACTTATATGGATGGGTAGCTTCGATTTTATGCAGGAACAGTTAGACGCTAAGATAAAAGAGGGGTTCAGATGCATAAAAGTTAAGATTGGAGGTATAGACTTTGAACAAGAGTTGAAGTTGCTTGCTCAAATAAGAGAGAAATATTCTGCTGAGAAGATAGAGTTGAGATTAGATGCCAATGGTGCATTTAACTACGAAGAAGCGCTTGATAAACTAAAACGACTTTCGGTGTATTCCATACATTCTATTGAGCAACCTATAAAACAAGGCTCATGGGATAAAATGGCGGCTATATGTAAAGCATCGCCAATACCTGTTGCACTCGATGAGGAATTAATTGGAGTAAACTCTTTAGCTGATAAAGAAAAACTCGTTTCAACCATAAAACCACAATACCTGATCTTAAAACCTTCACTATTAGGTGGCTTTGCTGCTTCGCATGAATGGATCGATATAGCCAATAAGCATAATATTAAATGGTGGGTAACTTCAGCGCTTGAATCGAATATAGGCCTGAATGCCATTGCACAATGGGTATACACCTTGAAGAATGAATTGCCTCAGGGCTTAGGTACGGGGCAGTTATATACTAATAATATTCCATCTCCTCTGGCAGTTTGTGAATCGAAATTATGGTATACAAATAGCCAATGGAATATTAACGAAATCATTAAAAATTAAGTGCATGTCATTCGATAGCCTAAAATTTAATGGAGATAAATATTCGAGCTATGAACTGGTTCATCTGGCAAATGGACTGTTGCAGGCAAAAAAAATAAGCGATAATGATAAAGCACTTCTTTTATTTATGAAAGAATGTATATCACCTGCCAGGACTATAAAAGTAAAAACATCTGGTTCCACCGGTGCTCCTAAAGAAATTGAAATTGAAAAGAGCCAAATGCTGGCAAGTGCAAAAATGACTTGTCAATACTTTCATATTACAAAGCACACCAATATGCTCTTATGTTTATCTACTGAATTTATAGCAGGTAAAATGATGATGGTGCGCGCTTTTTTGAGTGGGGCAAACCTTATTGTGGTTAAGCCGGTAAATAACCCTTTACTGGATGTGAAAGATAAAATTGACTTTACCGCTATGGTCCCTTTGCAGGTTGAAAGCATATTGGCCAACGCCAGGACAAGAAAGAAATTCAACACAATTGAAAATGTAATTATTGGCGGGGCAACTGTAAATAAAAAACTGGAGGCTAAACTGGCAAAATGTACCAATAATGTCTATTCTACTTTTGCTATGACAGAAACGCTTAGCCATTTTGCATTGAGGAAGCTAAGCGGGAAGAATAAGAGCGACCTTTTTGAAGTGCTTCCCGGTATTAAAATTACAAAAGATAAAAGGGAATGTATGATAGTGCATGCGCCATTATTAAATGCCGAGCCTATTATAACCAACGATATTATTGAATGCATTGATGAAAAACATTTCCGGTGGCTTGGGCGTTATGATAATGTAATTAACAGTGGTGGTGTTAAATTGTATCCCGAAAAACTCGAGCAGAAATTAGCCGCGATAATTAAAGAGAACAGATTTTTCGTTGCATCATTGCCGGATAAAAAACTGGGACAAAAAGTAATTTTAGTTCTTGAAGGGATTAAAAGAAGCGAAATGCGCAGCATAAAGAAACAAGCTGATAATGTGTTTGATAAATACGAAAAACCACGCAAGTATATTATAGTGAGCAAGTTTGCTGAAACAGCTACCGGTAAGATACAGCGTAAGGAGACACTGGCATCTGCAACAGGTAAGAAATAGGTGAAGGCTCAGCGTATTCCAAAAATTTCTATATTTGTAATATGAAATTGAAAACGGGAAAATATATTGTTAAAGTTGCTGCTTCTGGCAGTGATGCCGTTTCTAATTGGTGGTGGAGCTAATTACATAAGCTCTTTCTGCTATTCCAATTAATTTATTTATAATTCAAGCAGCAAGGGTTTCACTCCCGATTGAGGCTTATTATTATTATTTTTATATCGATTATGGAACAGAAAATTAAAAATGCAGAGGTAACGTTAATAGCAGGGCCCTGCTCAATCAATGAGAAGAATATCCGTGAGGTGTATAGCCTTTCGGAAATGGAAGTTAAAAACCGTTTTGGCGAAATGCAGAGGGCTTTAACCGGTGTGCGTATTGTGGGCGTTAAGTCGCGCACAGGCTATACCGAAAAAGAAGGCGCTATGGGCATTGACCGTGAAGTATTCGTAAATAATATGCGTAGCTATGCTCAGGGTGGTGGAATAAAGGATATGAAAATGTTGCCCAGCATAACCATGAGCGATGAGTTTATTCGCAAAACCGGTATGATGGTTGCAACAGAAATAGTAGCGCCGTTAATTCAAGTACCTCTTTGCGACAAAGTATTGCGTGACCATGAACTACTGTTATGGACTCCTGCTGTATTGCAAATTGGCTGGAATCTGATGGAAATGTATGAATGCAGTAAGCGCAATGCCTGGAAATTGGGTATTAAGAACCCGAAATGGGTTGGTAAAGAAAGTGATGGCCTAAACAGTATGGAAAAAACGTGGTTAGGCATTGGTACATATGTGCCGCAGATACATGACATTATATATATTCATAGAGGGGTAGATGTGGCTGAAAGCGGTTCATACCGAAACCTGCCTTTACATGAATCTGCCAGAAAGGTTAAAAAACTAAGTGGTAAAAAAATGTATTTCGATCCATCTCACACCTTTGGCCCTAAGATGAAGGACCAGATTGTAGATGGTACAATAGAAGCAATGAAAATGATGGTAGGCGAGAATGAGTATCTGTATGATGGGGTATTGATTGAAGCCGGTACTTCAGAAACAGATACCGAACAGCACATTACCCATAGCGAATTACAAAGCCTTATTAATAAGCTTTCAACTTTCCGCGATATTGTCCCTCCTAAAGAACAAAAGAAAATAGTAAGTGCAAGTGGTAGTACAATTAAATAAAGTGTAATGGCAGCATTAAAAGAGCATACAAGGTTAAACATTACTTCAGATAAAATATCTGTACCCATATATGTTGGTAATGATATTTTTTCTGAAATAACTTCTATCATTTCTTTAAAGAATTATAGCAAGGTTGGAGTTTTGATGGATAAGAATGTTGCTTACCATTGGGGCGAGGCCATACATAATGTTATTGGTAAGAATGCCGTTTATATAACTATTCCTGCCGGTGAAGATCATAAAGAACTGAGTACAGTGGAAAAGGTACTCACCTCTATGCTCGAACATGGCTTTGATCGTAAATCGCTGCTGATTAATTTTGGTGGTGGAATGGTTTGTGATATTGGAGGCTTTGCAGCAAGCACCTATATGCGGGGTATTTCGTTTGTAAATATGCCTACTACTTTACTTGCCCAAACCGATGCTGCTATTGGCGGAAAGACGGGTATTGATTTTGGAGGCTTTAAAAATATGGTAGGTAGTTTTGCTCACCCTATTGCAATACTATGCGATACTTTATTGCTTTCTACCTTACCTGAAAGAGAATTCAGATCGGGCTTTGCAGAGGTGATAAAACATGCATTGGTATCGGATAAAAGGCTTTTTTATACGTTGGCAGAAGAAGATTTTGGCGCAATGGATGAAGATAAGCTGGCAGATATATTATCGCATTCCTGCAAAATAAAATGCACTGTTGTTTCAAAAGATGCAGATGAAAAGGGGTTGAGGAAAATATTGAACTTCGGCCATACTATTGGCCATGCTATTGAAATGCTTAGCCAGGATACCAATAACCCTCTTTTACATGGCGAAGCAATATCAATTGGTATGATTGCGGAGGCAAAGCTATCGCTGCTTTCCGGCTTAATAACAAAAGAAGATTTTGAGCGCATTGAAAATATTATGGCAAAGGCAAGCCTTCCGTCAAGAATAAACAAATCGTATAAGAATAAGATATATAGCAAAATGCTTGGGGATAAAAAGAATGAAAAAAGAAAAATTAAATGGGTATTGCTTAAAGGTATTGGCAAAGCGGTGATTGACGAAGAGCAACCCGATAAGCTGATTACTAAAGCAATCGAATATATACTTGTATAAAGATGGAAAAAATAGGAAGTATCGCGAACATTAATCCTCTTACAAAACCTATAGAGGTTAAGGTTAAGGTGCCGGGCTCTAAAAGCTTTACGAATAGAGCCTTGGTTGTAGCAGCCTTGGCAAATGGTGTTACTACCCTTAGTGGTGTGGCCGATGCGAATGACAGCCGCTTATTAATAAAGTTGCTTGACAGGCTTGGCGTGGAAATAGTTGAACACGATAGTGTTATAGAAGTACGTGGTAACGGAGGAAAATTCGATGAATTTAATGGTGTGCTGAATGTTGAGGATGCCGGAACTGTAATGCGTTTTATGACTGCACTGTGTTGCCTGGTGCCGGGTGAGATAACACTTGAAGGTTCAGAACGAATGAACCAAAGGCCAATTAAAGAATTAGTAAACGGACTAACACGTTTGGGTGCTGAGATTACCTATACATTAACTGATGGTTTCCCACCAATTAAAATAACCGGTGGGACTATTATTGGCGGCCCTGTCCGGATAAATGGCAGTATAAGCAGCCAGTTTATTTCGGCATTACTTATGATTGCTCCGCTTTTATCAAGAGATATTGAAATGAATATTGAAGGCGAACAGGTTTCGGAGCCCTACATTGATATGACCATTTCTGTAATAAAAGAATTTGGTCTTGCCGTTGAAAAATCTCCTAAGTATTATTCCATAAGCGCTAACCAGGAATATAAAGCTTGCAAGTATGAAGTGGAAGGAGATGCATCTTCGGCTTCGTATCTTTTTGCCATTGCTGTTTTATCTCAAAGTAAAGTAGAGGTAACCAATGTAACAGGTAAGAGTTTGCAAAGTGATATGCGGTTTGTAGATATTCTTCAGCAAATGGGTTGCACGGTTAGTAAATCAAAATCTTCCATTACGGTTACAGGCCCAAAAGTGTTAAAAGCGGTAGAGGTTAATATGCAAGATATGCCTGATACAGCTCAAACATTGGCTGTACTGGCTGCTTTTGCCCAGGGCGAAACAATAATAAAAGGTTTAAAAACTCTTCAGCATAAAGAAACTAAACGTATTACTGCATTAGAAACAGAGTTAACTAAAATGGGAGTTGAATGTAAAGCCGGTGCTGATTTTATTAAGATAAAAGGCGGTAACCCTAAGGGCGCATTTATAAATACATATAACGACCACCGTATGGCAATGGCTTTTGCAGTGGCCGGAGTAATATTAAGCGGAATGAGTATTGAATCTCCTCAAGTTGTAAAAAAATCTTTCCCTGCTTTTTGGACAACCCTTCAGTCGATGGGAATAAATGTAGAAATAGGATGAAAAATATAGCGCTTATAGGTTTTATGGGTGCTGGGAAAAGTACTGTTGCCGAACTATTGGCGAAAAGACTGAATGCCACTTTAGTTGAAACAGATATGGAAGTATTGCGATTGTCGGGTTTTCCAAGTGTTAATTCGGTATTTGATACCGAAGGCGAAGAATACTTTAGAACGCTGGAACAGGAAGCTATCCGAGAGTCAGTGAAATTGGGCAATTGTGTTATATCATGTGGCGGCGGCGTAATAAACTCTGCTCAAAATATTGAAATACTTAAGGGCAATGCATTTATTGTTTTTCTTCATGCAAGTTTTACATCTATAAAGCAAAGGCTTAAGAATACAGATACCAGGCCATTATTCAGGCAGGAAGAAAAAGCGACATTGCTTTATGCATACCGTTTGCCTTTGTATAAGCAATGCGCCAATTTAATTATCGATACAGACGATAAAAAGCCGGAGGATATTATAAAAGTGATACTGGAGAAATATAAGCTTGCAAATGGTAATTGATTCAAATACAAAGCTTTGTTTGGTAATTGGCGACCCTGTTGCTCATTCACTTTCTCCTGCCATGCACAATGCAGCTTACGAAGCATTGGGTCTTGGCTCTCAGTATCTGTTTCTTCCATCTAAAGTAACTGCGGCCGATCTTGCTATTAAAATGTCAGAGGTAAAGGAATCGCCTAGCATACATGCACTTGCTGTTACAATTCCGCATAAGGAAACAATTATAAAGTATTTGAATGTACTGGATGAGACTGCAAAAACAATTGGTGCAGTAAATACAGTGTTGAAAGTAAATGGCAAATTATTGGGCTATAATACCGATTGCTATGGTGCTATTGAAAGCCTTAAGAAACATACTGAATTAAGCGGGAAGAAAGCCGCCGTGTTAGGCTCGGGTGGTTCAGCTCGTGCCATTATATATGGACTTGTAAAGGAAAAATGCCATGTGTTGGTATATAGCCGGAATATAGAGAAAGCAAAAGAACTGGCTAATGAGTTTGGTTGCGAAATAGCTGAATGGGAAAAAAGGAATAGCATGACCGGTGTTGATATGCTAATTAACGCTACCAATATTGGAAGAGATGGAAAGGAATTACCTATTAGTGAGGATGTGATAACAAGTAAGCACATAGTATTTGATATTAACTATAATGCAAAAGGCACTTCATTACTTAATGCTGCAAAGCGCAAAGGTGCCATTGTAATTGATGGGTTAGAAATGCTTCTTCGCCAAGGGATGTTGCAATTTGAAATTTATACGGGCCTTAAGGCGCCTGAAGAAGCCATGAGTAATGCACTCAAAAATAAAGTGGATCATGCGAATGCCGTTTAAAGTATGCACAGTAGTGCAGGGAAGCACCCTTCCGGTGTTTTTACGGAACCTTGCTGCGGCCAAGGTTGATTCAACCTTAGTGGAACTGCGTGCAGATTCAATAAAAGGTTTTGAAGAGGAAGATATTAATACTTTAAAGAAGAATGCATCTGTTCATTCTGTTTTCACATTCAGGCATGTAAAAGAAGGCGGCTTGTTTACAGGAGAGAGCAAAGAACAAAAAAGTATTTTGAAAACTGCCTTTTCTTCAGGGTTTGATTATATAGATGTATCGCTTGGTAATCCTGTTGTTAAACAACTATCATTAAAAGACAAGAAAAAACTCTTGCTTTCTTACCACGATTATAAAGCCACTCCTTCTGCTGATAAGTTGGAGTCTATAATAGATAAGATGCGTAAGGAATCGCCTGCGGTTATTAAAATAGCCACTTTGGTCACTAGCCCTAAAGATGTATTTGTTCTGGCTGATCTACTTAAGAAGAAAAAAGATAAGGAAAAATTAATAGTTATAGGAATGGGAGAAATGGGCAAGTTGACCCGCATTATGTTTCCTGTTATGGGCAGTTATCTTACCTACGCATCTGCGGAAGGAAAGAAAATTGCTCCCGGTTTAATGTCATTTAAAGAGATGCAATCTATTTATAATATCATCACTAAATCTTAACAGTATGCCTGGTAATTCATTCGGACAACTCTTTCGTATTACAACTTTTGGTGAATCACATGGTGCTGCTGTTGGAGTGGTGGTAGATGGTTGCCCGCCGGGATTGAAATTATCGGAAAAAGATATTCAACCTGAGCTTGACCGCCGTAAACCGGGGCAGAGTAAAATAACTACACCCCGTAAAGAAGAGGACACTATACATATTCTCTCTGGTGTTTTTCAGGGGATGACCACAGGTACACCTATTTTGCTCATTACTTTTAATAAGGATGCAAAGCCATCTGACTATGAGGCAATGAAAGATATCTATCGTCCATCTCATGCCGATTATACGTACGATATAAAGTATGGCTTGAGGGATTGGAGAGGTAGTGGAAGGGCATCGGCAAGGGAAACATTGGCCAGGGTCGCAGCAGGTGCTATTGCTAAAAAATATTTGTTTGAAAAATTCGGAACAGAGTGTATTAGCTATGTTGAGCAGGTTGGAAACATTCGCTCTGCTATTGCATTGGATAAGGTAAGTAAAGCCGCTATTGATAAAAGTATTGTTCGGTGCCCTGAAAAGGCAGTTGCCGACAAGATGATAAAACTGATTGAGAAAGTAAAGAGCGAGAATGATTCTATAGGTGGAGTAGTAAAAGGGTTTGTTCGAAATCCTCCTCTCGGCCTTGGTGAGCCCGTGTTCGATAAGTTTCCTGCCGATTTAGGTAAGGCTATGCTGAGCATTAATGCGGTAAAGGGTTTTGAGTTCGGCTCGGGATTTGAAGGAGTGAATATGAGAGGCAGCGAACACAATGATGGATTTATATTGGATAGTAAGAAAAAAATAAAGACATCTACCAATAATGCCGGCGGCACTTTGGGTGGAATCACAACTGGTGAAGATATTTATTTCCGTGTTGCATTTAAACCTGTCGCAACTATCTCAAAATCACAAAAGACTGTAACAAGTTCCTTGAAGCATACAACCTTATCAGCCGCAGGTCGCCACGATCCATGTGTATTGCCCAGAGCTGTCCCAATAGTCGATGCAATGGCTGCGCTTGTATTGATGGATCATTATTTACGCCATAAAGCGCAGAATTTGTAGACATGCAAAAGGTAAAGCCTGACATATCACATATTCAGACTCCGAACTATATTGAATTAGGAAGATTAGATTTTTTTGCACTTTTTCGAAAAGTGGAGAAGGTGTTCGATACTTGTTTTTTACTTGAATCATTAGGCGAGAACGCAAAGGATGCCCGATACTCGGTTATTGGTTTTTCTCCTTCTTCCATTATAAGTGCAGAAGGTAATACATTAAATATAAATGATACGGTTAGTAAAAGTGAGAACCCCTATTATGATTTAAAGAACTTCATTCCAAAGCACTATGTGTCATCGCAGATCTATTCGGGTGGCTTAGTAGGCTATATTAGTTATGATGCTGTTTCGCTTTTTGAACCTGCGTTGTCTATTAAACAACATAAGCAATTCCCTCTTTTCCTATTTGGATTGTATGAAGATGGTTTACTGTATGATAAAACCACAGGCATAACTTCTTACTTCTATCATAATGAAAATCGCGCTGCATTAATAAACAAGATTATAATTGATAGTAAATCTCCGGCAAAGACTTCGCTTAAGATAAAGGCTAAAGGCGATAGCATGACTAAAGTTCGTCATCATGATGCGGTAAAAGAGATAATTGAAGAAATTAAAAAAGGTAATACATTCCAGTGCCAGGTAGGCATTAAGCGTTTATTTGAAATAGATGGCGATACATTATTGCTATACGAAGGACTCAGGGAAATAAATCCTTCGCCCCACATGTATTACTTAAAGTTTAAAGAGAAGATCATAATTGGTGCAAGCCCCGAGTTATTGTTAAATCTGCACGATGGTATTATGGAGACATACCCATTAGCAGGGACCATAAAACGTGGCCAATCTGTTGAGGAAGATATGGCATTGGCTCAAACTATGCTTACCGACCCTAAGGAATTGGCAGAACACAGAATGCTAGTCGACCTGCACAGGAATGATCTCGGTAAAGTGTCCCGCATCGGTACAGTCAAAATATCAGCATTAATGGAAGTAAAGCGCTATAGCCATGTGCAACATATATCGAGCGAAGTAGTAGGTGTTATTTCACCTGCTGAAGATGCTTTTACTGCATTGGCTGCTGTTTTCCCTGCCGGTACATTATCGGGCACACCTAAGATAGAGTCGATGAAAATTATTGAGCGATTAGAGAATAACCCTCGTGGCCCTTATGGCGGTGCTATTGGTTATTTTGGTTTTAATGGCGATTGTAAAATGGCTATTCCAATTCGTTCGTTGTTTATTAGTGACGGAGAAGGTTATGCCCAGGCTTCCAGTGGTGTGGTATGGGATTCGACCCCTGAAGGTGAGTACAATGAGATACAGAATAAACTGGCCGGTATGCAAAAAGCAATTGAACCTTTTATTGTTTAATTATGCGTGTATTAATTATAGATAATTACGATTCGTTTACCTACAACCTATACCAAATGGTTGGTGATGTGCTGGCACAACAAGATGTAACCAATGTGCTGGATGTTTGCCGGAATGATAAAATAACACTGGAAGAGATTATTAAGAAATATGATAAGGTAATTCTGTCACCCGGCCCCGGTAATCCTGCCGATAGGGCTTATTTTGGTGTATGTGCCGATGTATTGTTAAATCCTAAAAAAGAATTACCCGTACTAGGAGTTTGTTTGGGTATGCAAGGTATTGCACATTATTTTGGCGGCAAAGTGGTTCCATCTAATCAGCCAATGCATGGCAAAACAAGCCCGATAAAGCATGATGATAAAGGTGTATTTAAAAACATACCACAATCAATACAAATAATGCGCTATCACTCATTGATGGTAGATGCCAAATCTTTACCGGAAACGTTGGAAGTAACTGCTTACACGAATGATACTACCAAAGAAATAATGGGCCTTCGCCATAAACAGTTCCCAATAGAGGGCATACAGTTTCACCCGGAATCGTTTGCTACGCAGGAAGGTAATACCATGCTGAAGAATTTTTTATTCCCATCCTCGAACTAAAATGACAACGAGTGCCATATCATATAGTAAGCTTATAAAAGAAAGAAAACATCTTTCTTCAGATGAGGCTTATCAAATGCAACAGGGTATATTGAATGGAGACATTGATACAGAAGAACTGATAAATATATTCTCTGCAATGGAAGGCCGTTATCCTTCAATTGATGAGATGAATGGCATTATTGCTGCAACACGCGAATCGATGCTTGTTGTGCCAATTAAAACCGATGCGCTTGACATTGTGGGTACAGGCGGTGATGGGCTGAGGACATTTAATATTTCTACGGTGGCATCTATAGTTTGCGCTGCTGCCGGTGTGCCTGTTGTTAAACACGGTAGCCGTTCTGCCAGTAGCCGTTGCGGTAGTGCAGATGTATTAGAGGCATTGGGGGTAAATATCATGATTGGTTCGGTACAAGCAGTAAAATGCTTTGAACAGATCGGAATGGTGTTCCTCTTTGCACAAAGGTTTCACCCGGCATTGAAAAATGCTGCAGAAGCGCGTAAACAATATGGTAAACGAACCTATTTTAATATGCTTGGGCCATTAGTTAACCCTGCAGGAGTAAGCCATCAAACCTTAGGAGTATTCGATGAAGAAATTAAAACATTGATGGGTGAGGCATCTGTCAAGACAAAGATTAAGAGTCTTTGGGCTGTAAGGAGCAATGATGGTATGGATGAGGTAAGTTTATTTTCATTACCTTCTATCATGCAGTTTTCTGAGCAATTCCCGAAGGGTAACAAGATTGAGATTTCATACCCATTGCACAGTGGAAGTATAAAAGAAATTCAGATAAATGAAGTTGGCGAAAGCGCGAAAATTATTTTAGATATACTGAATAACGGGGCGACGGATGTGCAAACACAAACAGTTGTAATTAATGCCGCAATTGGATTAATGACATTTGGAGTTACGAATGATTTACAACAAGCAAAGGGAATAGCATCTGAGGCAATCAGATCGGGTAAAGCCCTACTGAAATTGAATCAATTAGTTAAGGTCTCGAATAATGTATAGCAAGACCGGAACCATATTGGATGCTATTTGTGAGAAGAAGGTAGAGGAAATTGCTTTAATTACAGAAAGCCAATTTAAACTATGGAAAGATAAAGCGGAGAGCATGCAGGCTAGCTCTGCTGTGAAATTTTCGTTAGCAATTATCCAAAAGAAACCGGGCATCATTGCCGAAATAAAAAAGGCATCTCCATCAGAAGGTGTAATCAGGGGAGATATGGATGTGACTGGAATTGCCAGATCGTATATGCAGAATGGCGCTTCTGCGATTTCTGTAGTTACCGATAAACAATTCTTCCAGGGAGATATTAATTGGATCGTAGAAATAAAGAAAACGGTTTCATTGCCGGTTATTCGAAAAGATTTTGTGATCGACGAAAAGCAGGTGTATGAATCGAAGGCTGCAGGTGCTGATGCCATGTTGCTGATTGCTGCAATATTGGATGAATCGAAATTAAGGGGCCTATATACGCTTTGCTATGAGTTGGGTATGGAGTCGTTAGTAGAGGTGCATACACTTGAAGAACTTGAAAAAGCATTGAGAATTGGTGCTGAAATAATTGGCATTAATAACCGTAACCTGAAAAGCTTTGGCGTAGATAATTCGACCTTTTCTTCTATTGCGAGCCATATTCCGGATGATAAGATAATCGTAGCTGAATCGGGTATTCATTCAAGGGAAGATTTGCTTTATATGAAGAACACCAACGCTGATGCAGTACTTATTGGAACCCATTTTATGCGTGCCGCTGACCCCGGTAAAGCTCTCGCTGAACTTATTGCAGGCATACAATGAGAAAGACTAAAATGAAATTCTGTGGAATGAGGACCAAGGATAGTTTAAGCTATGCTATTGATTTGGGAGTAGATTACATAGGCTTTGTAATTGATTATCCTAAAAGCCCGAGAAGCATATCGTTAAAGCAGTTTTTGAAAACAGCCGAATGGTTAAAGAAGAATAAAAAAGGGAAATATAAAATTGTGGCAGTTACTGTTGATATGCCAATA
>Ga0207054_1204_pt1 | contig 14564 bp, 15 predicted proteins | sample Alteio_BWMinCont_60_FD_153288 | JGI IMG/M metagenome (GOLD analysis project Ga0207054, IMG submission 153288) | Enriched cells from forest soil in Barre Woods Harvard Forest LTER site, Petersham, Massachusetts, United States -... | ecosystem: Environmental > Terrestrial > Soil > Temperate forest >... | reverse complement strand
TTCATATACTGCCGCCTGTTCCTCGCTCATCTTGCAATAAAACAAGTTCTCGGTTTTCGGCGGAAGCTCGGTAGCTACCTGCTCTTTGGTCCGGCGCAGAACAAACGGCTTTATTAATGCCTGTAGTTTGCGGGCCTTGTCTTCATCCTTCTTTTTCTCGATAGGTGTTACAAACTCATTTTGAAAATACTGTTGGGTACCTAACAAGCCATGATTAATGAACGACATCTGCGTCCACAAATCATTAACCGAATTTTCAACCGGCGTACCACTCAAAATTAATTTGAAGCGATTCGGGGAAATTTGAAAATGTTACCCACACGTTAACTACGGTGCTTGAAGGCGGGCATAAAGTGCTGATATTTTCGCAATTTGTAAAGCAGCTAAGCATTTACCGCGAATATTTTGAAGAGCAGCAGATCCCTTTTGTTTACCTGGATGGCGGTACCCAAAACCGCGGCGATGTGGTTAAACAGTTCCAGGAAGATGAAAAAACAAGGGTGTTCCTGATCTCGATAAAAGCCGGTGGTGTAGGTTTGAATTTGACTGAGGCTGATTATGTTTTTATCCTCGATCCGTGGTGGAACCCAGCCGTTGAGCAACAGGCTATTGACCGCACACATCGTATCGGGCAAACAAAAAATGTGTTTATTTATAAATTCATCACCAAAGATTCGGTTGAAGAAAAGATACTGGCCCTGCAGCAACGCAAGCTAAGCGTGGCCCGCGCTTTAATTACCACCGAGGACAGCTTTATTAAATCGCTTACGGCTGATGATATTAAGGAAATATTGGGGTAAGCCCCACCCAACCCTCTCCGCCCATCGGCGGAAGGGCTTTTTAAAAGTCTCCCCTACCGGGGGAGATTTAGAGGGGGCTTAACTATTGTACTAAATAACCATCGGCATGGCTAAACATATTTTATTAACGGGGGGTTCGGGTCTGGTGGGCAATGATTTGACAAAGCTTTTGCTGGATAAGGGTTATGAGGTAAGCCATTTAAGCCGTAAACCCGGGACCGATCCTAAAGTAAAAACTTATTTATGGGATATTCACCAAGGGCAAATAGATGAAAAATGTATAGACGGTGTGGATACTATAGTCCACCTGGCCGGCGCGGGTATAGCAGATAAACGGTGGACGGACCGGCGTAAAAAAGAACTGGTTGAAAGCCGTACCCAATCAATCGAATTAATCTATGGGCTGCTCAGGGATAAACCGCATCATATTGAATCAGTTATCTCGGCAGCTGCTACCGGTTATTATAATGATCGCGAAGACGAATTATTAACTGAAGAAAGCGCACCATCAAATGATTTTTTAGCCAATTGTTGTATAGAATGGGAGCAGGCCGTTGATAAAGGAGAAGAATTAGGTTTGCGTATCTTAAAATTCCGTACCGGGGTAGTACTAACCGCTAAAGGCGGCGCTTTACCAAAAATGGCGCAGCCCATTAAATTAGGTTTAGGTTCGCCGCTTGGCAATGGTAAACAATGGGTACCCTGGATACATCAGCAGGATGTTATTGACCTGTATTTTTACGGGATTGAAAACATCAGCCTGAAAGGTATTTATAATATGGTTGCACCCGATCCGGTAACCAATAAACAACTAACATTAGCCATTGCTAAACAATTACACAAACCGTTATGGTTGCCTAATGTACCTGCATTTGTTTTAAAATTGCTGCTGGGCGAAATGAGCACCATCGTATTGGGCAGCGCAAAGGTGTCGGCGCAAAAAATAGAGAACGCCGGTTTTCAATTTAAATATCCAACAATTGCGGAAGCATTGGCGGATATTTATTAATGATAAATAAACAACAATGTCATTTCGATCCGCCAAGAGGCGGATCGAAATGACAAAATAAATTAATCTTTTAATTATGGCGCAACGCTAACTATCCTTATTTCGTAGTGTACAATGGCATTCGCTGCAACTAAACCGCCGAAAGTGCCTGTTCCGTAAGCCAGGGTAGACGGTATTAAAAAGGATACATAAGCGCCTGTTGTTGCAAATTTTTCCAATCCTTCCTGTAGCCCGGGTATCAAATCAGGAATATCAAATGCGGTACCCGAACCATCAGCCGTATTATACTGGTCAAAATTAATACCGTTTAACTGGTCGGCTGTATAGGTTAAGGTTACCGTGGTGTTATTAGTTATCAAATCGGTACCAGTACCTGGGGTATGAATAAAATACCATAAGCCGGATGGAGTTCTTTGGTAACCCGAATAATTGTTCCGCGCCATGAAATTTCTGATCACCAGGTCATCATAACTAGCTTCATTATCTATTGCGTGGATATAATAGTCCAGGCATTGGTTACCGGCAATCCTGCTGTTAACGTTCTGACTGCTGCCCGTACCGTAGCCGGATACACCATAGGCCAGGTGTGAAGGCATTAGTATACGCACACTACCACCCCTTGTTACCACATCATGTACGATGAGCTGCAACGCATACGGCAGTGCATGTGCGGTAATATTGCCTGCATAATTAGCGTAATGATTAGTTGTTGTATCGGGAGAGCTATACAATCCATCAAAAGAATGTAACGCAAATACAAATGATATACTATCTGTATATTTATAAGAAGTACCGGCTTTTCCGGGTAAAAGCACCTGGTAGTATATACCTGAAGTATCCCCGCCAACTGTATCGCGCTTCATGCCGGTTAATCCGTTAGCACTGATATAAGCCAGTATATTTTGTTGATCAACTTGTTTAATTCCGGGATAAACTGTGTTTTTGCGGCATGAAAGTAAACCTATCGCAGAAAATAATAAAAGGGTAAAAATTGTTTTTTTCATTTGTAACTTCTCGTTTCGTGCTTACACGTTTTTTATACCTGTTTTATTTTTTAATACCAGGCTTATCTTATTCTTGTTTGTATTCTTAATCTTATCTAATTAGTTATATCATAAAGCTGTATATCAAAATCAAGCACTGCATTAGCAGGTAAACCATTTTTCAAACCTATTTGCGTGCCTAATTGTGGCTGCGGATTTGGGCCATAGGCATCACGGGATGGGATAAGCAACCTTATGATCCCTCCTTTTTGGCATTTAGGTATTCCTAATTGCCAACCCAGTATTACCTGGCTCAATATATATGACGGGTGAAAGTCATTAGTTTCTGTAAATATTTGCCCGTTAGTTAGCAACCTTCCCGTGTCAGCCACTGTAACTTGTGTCGAGTTTGTAAATAAATTATTACCGCCTCCCGTTTGTTTAATGATATAAAAAACGCCCGAGGTATCAGTTGTTGTTGCATCAACCCGGGTTGCTTTTAAACCCGGGTTTTGAGCCAAATAATTGCTGATTATTTTATCATCAATTAAAGCTTGCGCCTTTATAGCAGCCTGGCCCGAATTTGATGACTTTGTACAGGCAGCCAAAAAAGAACAAAAAAACAACAATATGAATAGTACCCGGCTCATTAGTTTCCAAAAGGCAAATTTATTCTTTTATAATTCAAAAACGGCAGCTTAACATATTTTAACATTTAAAGGGTTGTTGAGCACTTGAATAATACTTGCAAAAACAACAAATGTTAAGCTATTCGGGTTTATAATTGATGGTTAACTGGTTTATTTTCTTAAGCATTTCAAGCAAATATTCCTTATCAGCCTCTTTAATATGTTCGTTCAAATAATTGTTAAATTGCTTAGCTACAACACGGGCCAGGTGTCGTTTCTCTTTACCCAGTTCGGTTAAATATATTTTGACCGATCGTTTATCCCCCTGGTTTGATTCCCGGTAGATCAACCCGGTTTTTTCAAGCTGGTTAAGCATACGCGAAAGGCTGGTTGATTTTAAGCCCAGTAAAGCCGCGGCCTGCGAAACTGTTGTACCTTCCTGTTCATCAATATTGATCAATAAATAGCCGATGGATTGTGTAATGCCAAATTCAGCAACCAACTGGTTATACCGGTTCGCAACGGTTTGCCATACTATCTTTAAAAAATAATCAATGGTTTCGTGTTGTTTTACATTACTGCGCATGGTTGTCAAACGTAAGAAACAGTTGTTGATTACGCAAGCGGAGAATTTATTTCGAATTTCGGATGTTCAATTTCGAAAGTAAATTAAATCCGAAATCGAACATCCGAAATTCGAAATTTTTCCTACCACCCCACCTTTGTATCATCACCGCGTGGATCGGCACCACCTTCATAACCGGCCGGCGTTTTTAAAATAGCGTCAACCCGGCCTATGGTACTGTTGGTGAACTTATATCCTTTTTTCTCCAGGTTACTTTGGGTTGCCGCGCTAAAGGCGCCGCGTTCGGCCTGAACATTGTCGGGCATCCATTGGTGATGAAAACGTTTTGAACTAACCGCCTGCTGCATATTTTGATCGAAATCAATTACATTCAATATGGTTTGAAATACCGACGTAATTATGGTTGCCCCACCCGGCGTACCCACCACCATAAACAGTTTACCATTTTTTTCGATAATAGTTGGCGTCATGGCCGATAGCATGCGTTTATTGGGCTGTATGCTATTGGCTTTGCCACCCAATAATCCATACATATTGGGCACACCGGGCTTTGAACTAAAATCGTCCATTTCATTATTTAATAAAAAACCTGCGCCTTTAACAAATATTTTAGAACCGAACGAGCCGTTTAGCGTGGTTGTAATAGCCACCGCATTGCCCTCCCTGTCGGTGATGGAATAGTGCGTAGTTTGGTCACTTTCATAACCTGCTATCGTTCCCGGCTGTATGCTGGTACTTGGTGTAGCGGCGGCCCAGCTAAAGTTTTTCATGCGGTTTAGTATGTAGGATGTTCTTAATAAGCTATCTACCGGTACTTTATAAAAATCGGGATCGCCTAAATATTTGGAGCGGTCGGCGTATACGCGGCGCTCGGCTTCAACCATCACTTGTACAGTCGAATCCTGGTTATATCCCCATCTATGCAACGGGTAACCCTCTACCGATTTTAGCAACGACAATAAAGCAATCCCCCCGCTTGAAGGCGGCGGCATACTGATTATTTTATATTCCCGGTAAGTCCCGGTAATGGGCTTGCGCCATACCGCGTGGTAATTTTGCAGATCGGCTTTGGTGATTAAGCCATTGCCGCTTTTCATTTCGGCCACTATTTCATCAGCAACCAGGCCATTATAAAAACCTTTGCGGCCCTTGTCGCGTATCTGCTCCAGCGTTTTAGCCAGGTCCTCCTGTATCAACAGATCGCCCTCTTTCCAGGGCGTGTCTTTTAACAGGTAAGTTTTACCGGGATTAGCATTTTTAAAAGCATTTTGGCCCCGGTTGAAAGCATCGGCCAAACGTTTGGTTATTTTATAGCCGTTACGGGCCAGGTCAATAGCCGGTTGCACCAGCTCGGCCCATTTCAATTTGCCGTATTTACGGTTGGCTTCCACCATTCCATCAACAGAACCGGGCACACCTGAGGCCTGGTGCGTAGCCAAACTCATGTTAGGGATCACATTGCCCGAGGCATCCAGGTACATATTCGCGCTTGCCCCGGCTGGCGCTTTTTCCCTGAAATCAAGCGTATTGGTTTCGCCGCTTGCCGAGCGATAAACCATAAAACCACCACCGCCAATATTACCGGCTTCGGGGAAAGTCACAGCCAATGCAAACTGCACCGCTACAGCAGCATCTACGGCATTGCCATCTTTTTTTAATATGGCGAGTCCAACCTGGGCAGCATCCGGGTAAGCACAAACCACCATGCCGTTAGCATAATGCGTGTTATCTGTTTGTGCCCTAGTACTTATTACGGTTAGTAAATTGGTTAGTAATAAAAGCAGAATGAAACGGGTATTTCTCATATTAGAATTATTGGTTCCCGAAATTAAGCTATTTTATAACAGGGTGCAAAACCGGGTAGGTTGGGGTATAATCATTAACTATTAAATAAATATTATAGTAATATAACAAAAATTACATAACCCTCGTAATAGATAATACCGTAAAAATATTTTTTAAATAGGGTGTTTTTACGGTATGGCAGATGGAATTTTACTTATAGTTTAGTACTTTCCTAAACCTTATCACTTTATGAAATTATTCAACTCAAAAAGGCTAACTTTTCGGTTAAACTTATGTTTGGTGTTTTTATTGGCAATATTTATTATTCATAGTTGTAAAAAAGAGAATAAATTCAGCCAGTTATCACTTACCGACTCGGTTAACCAGGCTAAAAGATGGTATGAAACCACTTACCCGGTTAATACCAGTATTAACAGCAAACTAACCGCCACGCAAAGTATAAATACAGCTTCAAACAGCGGAGTTGATTACAGTCAATTGATCAAACCCGACTGGGCACATGCCGCCAATTACAAACGGTTTAATAAAGCGGTAATTGAAATGCCTGTCGATCCATCGGCTGCTATGACTTTTTCTTTAAAAAATAAAACAACCGGGCAAACCGTTTACAGTAAAGAGAATAGCAAAACATCTTTTATTTTGTTGAATGACGGCAAAGGATATACCGCTTACATGATGACGATACTGGCCGACCCCTCCTATTTAGGAAATGACCATAGCAAGCTTGCCAACAATACCTTCCGTAAGCACGATGCTGATTTTACGGGCATGGTATTTTATTTTACTCCAAAGGGAAAGTTTGTAAGATCATATGCTTATAAGCAGGGGAAAATAATTACTCCGGCCACAACTGCTGCACAAACAACGCAAAGTGTTAATAGCAAAAAAAAGGTAACAGAATTAGCAGCCTGTATCGACTGGTACTGGAGTACCTGGGATTCTGACGGCGATTTAGTCAGCGAAACATATCTTTATACAACCTGTTCGGGCGGCGGGTCAGGCGGTGGCGGCGGAAGCCCGGCTCCTGTCTGCACAGCACCAAGTACCAACTCTATCACTTCATCTCATTTAAGTGTAAACGTTGCGTCACCGCCACTGGATGATGGAAGCGGTGATGATGGTGGTTATCCCGATCCGACGCCTGAGCCTTGCCCGGTTGATGTGCCTAATATTATCGACAGTGTAAAAAATCCTTGTTTAAAAGGAATGGTAGATTCCATCTTAAGTACAAATGTTAAAGGCAAAATAGATTCGATGATACAAGTTGTTTTTGGTGGTAGTCAAACGCTGGATTTAACTTTTACAGATCAAATAGCTATGGATGTCTCAACTGATGATGGAGAAGAAAAAGGGCGGTTTGATCCAAATAACCCTAGTGTTTTAACAAGTGCGTCAATCCGACTCAATGCAACTGTATTGGCAACATCATCAAGAGAATACATAGCTGCAGTTATCATGCATGAAGCGCTTCATGCTTACCTGGATTCAAAAGGCATCGCCATAGGGGATGCACAACACGAACAAATGGCGGCTAATTATGTAAATACGATGGCCAATGATTTGATGGCAATGTTTCCGGGCCTGATAAAAGATGCGGCATATGCTTTAGCCTGGGGCGGTTTAGAAGGGACGGCTCTTTATAGTGACCCAAACAAAACTGTATATTTACCTACCACCCAATCAGCTATCAATACTCTTTATCGGTTTCATACCGATGGGAATGGTCATTTTTACGGTCATGGATGTTAAACTATTTAGGATATGAGATATTTAAAGAAAGTATTGTTATCGTCAGCTATTTTTTTAACTTGCAATGTTTGTTTTGCTCAAAGTAATGCTAAAGATGATTATGGGAAATTTGCACGATCATTTTCTTCAATAATTGATTACCCTATAGAGTTGATCAGAAACTGCATGCCTGTATTTTGCCTAATAAAAGTGCAGGTAGATTCAGCAAAAAACATATTAGATATGAAATTGTCGGACAGCGCAGATCCAACAATGATAAAGGAATTCAATAACCATAAACATAGTTTGGATATAAAACTATTGAAAAATTATCTCGATATTGAATATGCTAATAATAGCTGTACAACATATTTAATACCATTATCTTACGGTTTGCGTCAAATGCCTTGTCCACAACAAAGCGTTAGTATATCCGTGTTAAATGCTTGCTTTAAATTTGATGGGAAATACGCGGATGGCAATGTTATATTGTTAGAACCTATCGGTGCTTTAGAAAGTATTCAACGATAAAATAAGTTCAATGATTTAATGGATATTTGCCCTTTTAAGCAGGGGTTCCGAAAAGAGGACCTATTTTTTCTTATTCTGTAAGAACAGCGGAAGCCCGGCGCCTGTCTGCACAGCACCAAGTACCAATTCAATCACTTCATCCCATTTAAGTGTGAACGTTGCATCACCGCCACCGGATGACGGAAGCGGTGATGATGGTGGTTATCCGGACCCGACGCCGGAGGCTTGCCCAGTTGATGCACCACCAACAGATTCACTAGTTAGGAATTTTTGTGATAGTGTCAATGCTTCACAGCAAAAAGAAATCCTGGACGCTTTATCTCAATTTAAGGCTAATAATTGTGTGCAAGCCGGCATATATAGTAATTTTGCTAACAATGGCACTAAATTTACATTTTGTGTCAGCAGTACAATGTTAACTAAAAATGCAAATATTGACCTTGCAACTTATACCATTACAATTAATGTTAACACAATAACTACGACAGCAGTAGGCGAAGAGCTTTTTCATGCTTATCAAAATAGTGTATATCCAAATGGCACGGCACAATATAATCCAACTGGCCGCGTAGATATAGAATTTGAACAAGCATTTTGGCAGGATATAATTCAGACATCGGTTAATGCAGGTGCTATGAATGGTGCATCACAAAGTGACCTTGACGCTTATAAAATTTGGATAGGATCTATCACTAATGGCGACACTATATATCCAAGATCATTGTCCGCCGCAGATCAAACACAATATAATCACTTTCTGTATTTATACTATCAACTTCATCCTACAATGGGAACACCAATATATTTAACTCCGCAAGCTGTATTTAGTAGTTTTATTTACTTTGGTTGTAAATAATTAAAAAATAAAAAACATGAAAAATTTATTAGTGATTGCTTTACTTTTCAACTTAGTAAGAGTTAATACATGTCTGACGCAGGACACCGATTTTAACAAGCCACTGGTTCACGCCAGTAAAGAAAGTTACGCAGTAAATGAATTTGCTTACGACCATCATAAAACCGTAAATAATACTAATAATTACCTTTATAAAAAGATTCTCAAGTATCCTGAACATGCTGTACATCCTGAACTCAGGGATAAACAATACGATAGAAGTCTTGTCGCAAAAATTTTTTATGATACATTTCCTGGTTCTCGCTTGAAAAAATTAGCAGATGAGAATTTGGATTTGTTAATAGATTTTGATTCTGATCTCCAGGGAAATGTATTGGAAGTATCATTTGTGTTCAAAAACAATATTTCCTTCACTCCAATAGAACTTGAAAAATTGGAAATTCGATTAAAAAAAGAAGTTAAGTTCACTTTGAATGATAAAGTTTTTAAAGGATATGATTATGTCCCAATAACTACTTTTGTAAATTTTAAAAGATTAATTAATCACACTGCTGATGCAGTCCGGTGATTTTATAAGAATCTAAAATGAAAAATTTATCGTTGGTTTTAATATTACTTTTAGCAAGCATTAATATTTCCCAGGCACAGGATACTGATTTTAAGAAACCAATAGTTCATGCCAGTAAACAAAACTATAGTGTAACTAAAATTGATTCTCATATTAAAACAATTAGAAATTTAAACAACCATCTTTTTAAGTCAAAAGTCGGTCGTATCGTCTCTAAGAATGATCACAACCCCGAAATTAGTCCCCGAGCTGCCGATGTTAGTATTGATAAAACAATTCTCACCCAAATTTTTTACTCCACTTTTTCGGAAAAACGTTTAAAACAATTAGCAGATGAGAATCTGAGCATTTTAATTAAATTCTATACTGACCCTAATGGAAATGTGTTGGAATTGGAATTTACATTTGGAGATAACTCTACATTAATGCCTATAGAAATTGAAAAACTGGAAAGTCAACTTCAAAAGAATATTAAATTTAGTTTCAAAACAGACATTTTTCAAGGTAATACTTTTGCCCCTTTGTTTTATTCCGTGAATTTTAAAAGATTGGTTGATCATGTTCCTGGTGCAGTATATCCTTGAGAATAATGATCAACCATACGGTTGATGCCGTTTAATGATTAGAATAAAAAAGGGTTAAAAAGGCTTTTTGTTTACTGACATCATTTTGTCAGTGTTCCAAAGCGTTCCAACTTTCCAAAATGGCATCTTCACTTTTTGGAACACCTGTACATTTTGTTCACCCGGATACAACAAAAAACTAAAATCTGCCGTTTTAGGGGGATGAAAACTACGATCTATCTATCCTTTTTAATTGCTTTTCTTTTTATTTCTACGCGATCGGATGCGCAATCAGCCACAGCTTCAACTACACAGAATTATACTTTTTCGGCAGGCCTAAAATTTGGCGGTTATGAAAACGGCATCTCGGGTAAATACTTTATTGCTGATAATACCGCGTTAGAAGGTGTATTGGGTTTTCGTAATAGCGGCGTGGTTATTACGGGTTTATATGAGCTTAACCAGGAGGCTTTTAATGTTCCTGCCTTAAAATTCTATTATGGTTTTGGCGGACACATAGGGGCCATTGGCAGTGGCGATTATCGCAGGTTTGGCGGCGGCAACGAGGTTTATGCCAACAATCAAATCTTACTGGGCGCCGACGGCGTTATTGGACTGGAATACATTTTACCAAACTCACCCATCGCAGTAAGCCTTGATTTGAATCCGAGGATAGAACTGGCTACCGGACCGTTTTTTGATATTGCGCCGGGCTTGGGTGTGAAGTACTTTTTTAAATAATCCGGATACTGTTTATTTTTTTGACGCCTTGCGCCGCTCGCGGATATTGGAGGTAACTATCCATAACAGGCCGCCAACAACCCCGAATATTCCTCCAATTATGATGGATGTTTTGAAATCGAGCTTAAATATGCCGGACATGATGACAGGGTATATAAAGCCTATCACAATAGCAAATGTGAAAAATTCAACTACCTTCCTGGTACCGGGTTGCATATTCAGTTCTTTAATAAAAGAAACCGAAAAGTCCCGGTGAAGTTTTAAAAACTTCGCCGGTGCGTTTTACCGAATTATCAAAACTTTACTGGTGTAGGTTTTATTGCCTGTTAATACCTGTAATAAATAGGTCCCCGATGGCAAATTTCCTACATTTAATACGGTACTGAAATTACCTATAGCAGCAGTTTGTATTTGACTATATACTGATTTACCGGCACTATTATACAGCGACAGGGTCACTTGGCCCCCGGTTTTTAAAGAAAACAGCACATTGAGCTGTTTATTTGCCGGAACAGTAAATACAGATAATCCAATTTCATTATTACCCGGATTTTTGGCTATCAATGCATAAGCAAAATTGTCTGATGCAAGTACGCACCCGGTGCTTAATGTGGTTGTAACTGTATAATTTCCACTTTGCAAGGGGGCGTATGTTTGCCCTGCTGCACCAGTTATAGCCACGCCGTTAAGATACCATTGATTGCCTGTTGAGAAGTTGGAACTTAACGTATTGCCTGTTTGGGTAATAATTGGTTTTGACAAAGTCACCGCCTCTCTTACAGCCGACGGGCATCCCACACTTTTTACCTGTAAGTTGTAGAAGTAATAGTAGAAATTTTTATAGTAAGCAGTATCTGTTGTTGATGTAGGTGAAGTGGCATTGTTGCTGGTGATACTGAATACGTTGCCTATTTTAAACGGATAGCCGGTAACTCCCCCATTATTACGGTATAGTGTGGCTGTGTTGTCGTAAGTTGCCGTGATCGCATATTGTCCGGCCGAGGGCAATAAAAGGTTTAAATTGTAAACTTTCCCCGGGTCGTTAGGGTCGTCATTTTGCGCACCGGGCTGTGGATTGGTACATGTAGCCACCGCATTTATGGTGGTTGTAGCTACCACCTCGCCATTGGTATTGGTTACACTAAAAGTAATAACACCCGAGTTGCCAATGTATAACCTTGCACTCTGTAAAATAACAGGTATGTCGGTAGTTATATTGACAGAAGGGGTAAACTGGTTATATCCGCCTGCCGAAAATACATTTTTTGTGGCAGGGCCAACGGTAGTATTCAGATCATTAAGACCGGCGTAATACGTATTATTTACAGGCGGTTGTACAGTTAAAGCATTGGTACCAAAGGTAATTGGTACTACATCATTGCTATGTTGATACCATAATAATTGTCCGTCGCCTGTACCCGATAAAATGTATTGGTTAGTGTTGGTGCAAAATTCGGCAGATAGGGCTGTTGGCTCTATAGCCGGCGAGATAACGGCGATTGCCGAAGTTTGATTATTGGATGCTATCGGGTCGGTAGTAAGGTTAGTAGTAGCCGTGATCGAATAAGTTGCTCCGGCTAATGCATTAAATGTGCCGGTAAAAGTATAGTTATCCTGTCCTAAAGGATCAAGTGTACCCGTGTAGGTTTCATTAATAACCGTAACCGTATTATCAGGCGCTGTAATAGAAACGCTGACCGGGATATTAGTAAGGGTTGTACTGCCAAAATTTTTGAGCGTGATAGTGATATTATTAGGGCCATTGCAAGCGCCGTTTGCTGCAGGGTTAACAATAGCCGTAACGCCGGCATCAATCGTTGTTTGTAAAAACTGTACCCGGTAATCCTGTGTTTCACCTTTGGCATAGGTACCGCAAGGCTTTATTGTAGATGTATCGGTTGTTTCATTGAGCACTACCCGCATCAAACTAAAATTACCGGGTACCACTGTTACGGGTACGGTAATATTGGTAGTGTAGCTACCGGTGCTATTCATTATATTGGTGGTAGCAACCAACTCGTTTGCCTCAAATACACCGTCATTATTCCAATCAATATAAACTTTTGCCGCTTTGTTAAAGTTACTGCCGCAGGTACCAAGCGTTAAGCTTAACGGATAAGTCTTGCCTTGCTCTAATGCAACGGCTGTTAAACCGGTAAAGTCAGAGTAGCTGGTGCATCCTGCGGGCGGCGTGTTATTTAAATTTGATAAGGTTACATTGTTAACGCGTGAGTCTGCGTTCGATAACGGCGCCGATGTGCAATACCCCCCCCCCGCCTATCCCTGTAACAATAAGCGAATAAGCCTGCGAACCGGATTGAAGCGTCCCCTTGTGTGAAACAGTGATGGTGTATGTTCTGCCGGGTACGGCGCCGGCAATATAAACCTGTTCCATATTATCGCGGATATTATCGCCTGTTATTGCTGTAGCAGATGGATTATTGGGGTCAAGCACCCAGGGTTTAAAAATATTGGTGCCGTCTGTAATACGCATATCAAGGTCATTTACCAATTTAGGCGTACGGCTGTTTATAGTTCCTTCGGGCGTCGGCGTTCCCTGCGGATCGGTCCATGATATCATTGCCGATAAGGCCCCGTTACCCGATGCGGTTACCGTGAAAGTCTGCTGCTGACCCTGTGTTAATGTATTTTCTTTAAGCAGGCTTTTAGTGCCATTATCCGTAATAACTTGTGTGGCTTTAGGCATACTCAATAATCCCCACCCATAAATATAATCAGGACCAACATTACCGGCATCAATTGCAGTATGGCAGGCCAGCCCCTTTAAAGTGGCTGCGCGCATAAAAGTGCCCGAATTTTTTTGCGCATAGTATTCCTGTAGTAAATATAAAGAGCCGGTAACATTTGGTGCTGAAAACGAGGTGCCTGATTCGACGCTATAGGTCGCTTTGCCATCACTGCTGGATGATAATATGTTCAACCCATCCGCTACAATATCCGGCTTAATCCGGCCATCATCTGTTGGCCCCCAACTGCTAAAATAAGTGGTGACTATACTTTGGCCGCTTGCAGGGCCAAAGGGCAATGGGTTTACGGCGCCCACCGTCATTATATTTTTGGCGGTACCTGTAGTGCTGATAATATCATAACCACCATTATTACTTATGTTAGCCGGCCTTGGGCCCTTATCTACAAAGTTTTGATTGGTTCGGCTGGCATATCCAAAGTAATCTTCGCCTACTGCCGGGCCGTTACTCGCCCGGTTATTCCCTGCCGATTCAACTATCAGATAATAGGGCGCATTATAGGCTATCTGATCCCACGATTGCACACGGCTATTGTAAAAACCGAAATTGTAATCAACCGTATCTCCCGGCAATCCCGACCATTCCCATCTTGACTGGTTGTCATTGTAATTCCAACCGGCAACATCCCCGTAAGAGTGATTAGATAGCAATAACCCGGGCGCTTCTCTGCTCATTTCGGCCACGTCATTATCAAAATCGTAAGATATCAACGTCGCCGCATTAAAAGCCATGCCTTTGGCAGGTGCATATACGCCTTTAGCCATCATCGTGCCTGCTACATGAGTGGCATGATCAATAATAATTGACGTATCTCTAAACATGATATTTTTTCCTGCAAATTCCTGGTGAGCGCTAAATACCCATCCCCCATCCCATATCGCTATTTTGTTGTTTAAAAAGGCGCTTGATCCAGACAAATTTAAGCCTGTCGAGCCACCCGGCTGCACCAAATTAGTGCCCGTAGTGGCGGCTGCATCCGTATTGTTGTGGGTTGTT
>Ga0207054_1173_pt1 | contig 14765 bp, 13 predicted proteins | sample Alteio_BWMinCont_60_FD_153288 | JGI IMG/M metagenome (GOLD analysis project Ga0207054, IMG submission 153288) | Enriched cells from forest soil in Barre Woods Harvard Forest LTER site, Petersham, Massachusetts, United States -... | ecosystem: Environmental > Terrestrial > Soil > Temperate forest >... | reverse complement strand
GCAGATCCTTGCCAAAAGCTTGATACCAATACTATAAAGCAACTAATACTTGGCACCTGGATTGATATGAATGATACCTCACATACTATCTATTTTTCGGAAGATTCTTTAGTGGAGAAAATTAAAGTGACCATGGAGGGTAAGCCTAAAAGTGATATATCATACTGGGCATACAAGTTTATAGATAACCTATTTTCTACTGATGCGGTTACCTGCTATTCGTTAAGGGAGTATAAAGAAGGCTATGCACACCATACCGATATTGGCATTAATTCAATCGATTCTCACTATATGTTATTAGGCTCTGCCGGTAAATCAGTTTTTAAGAAGAGATAATACCCTAAATGACAAATACTGCCTGGCTACGTTCTAACTGGTTATTTCTTGTCGTAATTGCCTTTGGCCTTTTCCTGCGTTTAGTTTGGGTAAACGACATGGAATGGAAAGGTGATGAGCAGTGGATGTATAACACCGCAGAAGAGGTTGCGAAAACTGGTCACTGGCGCGGTGTGGGAATGAATAGTAGTGCAGGTGTTATTAATCCGGGTTTTAGTGTGGCTATTTTTTCTGCAATGGCTTTTTTTGTTCACACACCTACAGCAATGGCCGCATGCGTACAATGGATAAATGTAATTGCCATAATATGTTTCTTGCTGTTAATTACATTTAAAATAGAAAAAGATCAAAGGGATATTTGGCTATGGGGGCTTACCTTAGCTGCAGTGGCTCCTTTGGCCGTGCTCTTTTCGCGTAAAATATGGGAACAGGATGTGTTGCCCATTTTTTGCTTTATGGTTATTTTGGGTAATGTATACCGTAATAAAGGCTGGGGTGCATTTTTATGGGGGTTATTTGGGGCACTTGTTGGGCAAATACACATGAGTGGCTTTTATTATGCAGCAGGTATATTTATTTTTACTCTGATATATGATTACCGGAACAAGCTGACTTTTAAGTGGGGCTATTGGCTAGTAGGCAGTATTATAGGTAGTATTGGCCTTATACCCTGGGTGTTATACTTAGTGCATAACCCGCAACCACGCAGCTTAAAAATTGATTACTTGTGGGAGTTTAATTTTTATATCTATTGGTTTTTAGATTCTCACGGGCTTAACCTGATGTATTCGCTTAAACAATATTTTTTTGATTTTATAAAGGAACCATTTATAGGTGGCCATGCAACGTATTTGGTGGCAATACTAAACCTTGCTTTGGCTTGCACCGGTTTTTATACACTGAAGCGGGTTTGGGGTTATGTAAAAACTTTGTTTGCTTATATAAAACAAAAGCAATTGTTTGCCAAATTAACAACCAACCTTAGTTCTACTAATTTTTACCTGTTCGGTATATTGTTGGGCATGGGTATTATAATGAACTTTAGTGGCATATTTGTTTACCAGCATTACATTATAGTGGCCTTCCCATTCACGTATATATTTATGGCTAAAATATTTCAGAACAAAAAGAAACTGTTTATGGGTATTATTTGTGCGCAGTTAGTTCTTACAGTATCGTTTATATTATACATACATACCCACGACGGAGCTAAGGATGGCGATTACGGTGTTACTTATAGGGCGCAGGTAAAGGGGCAATAGAAAAAGGTCAATATTTCATATATTTGGATATGTTAAATAAGTTGAAGTTATTCCACTTTTTTGTGCTCTTCCTGATTTTATGTGGTCATGTTTTTGCACAGCGGTTTGATACTATAGCAGAGCATTATAAAACATGGAGGTATAACTGTGCAATATTTTCTGCTAACGATAGCAATTGTGATTTTCATTTCAGAGGGTATGAAAAAAGATTTACGCCAACACATGCAAATATTGATAGGACTGAACACTCTTTGAGGCAACATAAGCAGAATCTCGATACGCTTTCGTCTAATAGATATAGATATTCAGGTATTAGAAAGAAGCTGGGGAAATATAGAAAACAGTACTTAGGGTTTATTAATGAAAGAGGGCATCACATATTGTACATTAATTGCTTTCGAGTTTGTAAAGAAGATGAAGATGATTTTGATGATTGGTGGTTAAAAAGGATAATTAGAGTATGCGACGGAGGAGATAATTTTTGGTCTGTAAAGTTCGACTTAGATACCGGAACTTTTTTTGATCTTTATATACATGGACGTGCTTGATTATAAAGGTTGTTTTTAAGGAAAGCTTTAAAATAAGCCTGTTTTTACAGTAATAGATACATAACCAAATTCGACCGATGAATTATTGAAAGGCTAGGTATTAATGAACCTGATTATGCGACGACAATAGGCCAAATGTGGCATTTTGTTCAATATCTGTTCATAAATATCCTATATCAATTCAAAACCCCATAAAAATAGTGTATCTTTGCGTCATTATATTGCGGGGTAGAGCAGAGGTAGCTCGTTGGGCTCATAACCCAAAAGTCGTTGGTTCGAATCCAGCCCCCGCTACTAAAACGATAAAAAGCCTTGAGAAATCAAGGCTTTTTTCATTTACAGGTAATAATTTCGACACTCTACATACTTATTCCTTTGGCTCCCAAAGTTCTACCTTGTTTCCTTCAAGGTCAATTATGTGAACAAACTTTCCGTAATCAGTATTTTCTACTGTATCGGCAATAGTCACCCCTGCTTTTTTAAGTTGACCAACTAGTTCTTCCATGTTTTCAACCCGGTAGTTTATCATAAAGTCCTTTGTCGATGGCGCAAAATATTTTGTCGTCTCAGGGAACGGACTCCATTGGGTGAGCCCTTTGTTTGTTGTATCTGAACCTTGTCGCCATTCAAACATTACCCCATATTCATTTGTCGGTAGCCCTAAATTTGTTTTATACCATTCTTTCAATTTCATTGGGTCTTTACACTTAAAAAATACACCTCCAATACCAGTTACTTTTCCCGTTTTTGTCTTGTTGCTCAATTGTTTTGTCAGGATTGTTTTAAATGAAAAACCAAAACCAAATGATATTGCAATAGCTAAAAGTAGTAGAGTTGTTTTTTTCATAATTATATTAATGTTTAGTGTCTGTTATAATATTACCCGGTTGCAGAAACTCCTCTAAACTAATAAATATCTATTAAAATGATAAAAAGCCTCGAAAAATCAGGTCTTTTTTCATTTATAACAGCCATATTATTGCATATTTATCGCTAAGCCGCAACTATACACTATCTTTGCAGCCGATTAAATATAAAAATATATTTAGGAACACCTATGGACAAGAAACACAAGACAGGCTGGATAAGCGTGGTGGGTAACCCCAATGTGGGTAAATCTACTCTGGTAAACGCTTTGGTAGGCGAAAAACTATCGATAGTTACCCACAAGCCTCAAACTACCAGGCACCGTATTACTGCTATTGCCAATGAACCTGAATACCAAATGGTGTTTTCTGATACTCCCGGTGTTATTAAGCCGCATTACAAGATGCAGGAGGCTATGATGAAGAAGGTTGGCGAGGCTATGGAAGATGCGGATATTATAATGGCCATGACCGATACTGAAGAGAATGGCTTTAGTCTGGATGTAATTAACAGGCTAAATGGCGCTAAAGTGCCTATTATAGTTGTGCTGAATAAGGTCGACCTGAAAAAGCAGGAAGAAACAGCACAAAAATTAGAATTGATAAAGACCCAGTTAAAATATAAGGAACTGCTGGTAACATCGGCTTTGCATGGCTTTAATGTACCCGAACTGAAAAAGATATTGATAGGCTATTTGCCCGAAGGAGAGCCTTTCTTTCCGAAAGAACAAATGTCGGACTTACCTGAGCGCTTTTTTGCAGCCGAAATAATACGTGAGAAGATACTTATGTATTACCAAAAAGAGGTTCCGTATTCGGTAGAGGTAATAATAGAGGAGTTTAGAGAGGATGAAAAGATTACTTTTATACGCGCTGTTATTTACGTTAACCGCCATACCCAAAAGGGAATTATAATAGGCCACAAAGGAGAAGCCCTTAAAAGGACAGCCACAGCAGCCCGTAAGGATATGGAAAAATGGCTGAACGCTAAAGTGTTTTTAGAAGTACAGGTGAAGGTAAAGAAGGACTGGCGTGACAGTGAGAATCAATTAAAAAGCTTTGGATACTTGTAATACCAATTTGATGATTTGATGATGTGCCGATTTGATAATTGAATAGCATTTTCATTACCAAATCATCAAATAGACCAATTGTAAAATAAAAAAGATAATAGTGTTTAATGATTGAATAGTATTTCATTATCAAATCATCAAATAGACTAATTATCAAATTAAAGAAGATATGTCGAGAATTGTAGCAATAGTAGGAAGGCCCAACGTAGGGAAATCAACATTATTTAACAGGTTAACAGGTGTGCGCGATGCCATTGAGGACCCAACAGCAGGTGTAACCCGCGACAGGCACTATGGTCGTGTTGAGTGGAACGGTGAGTGGTTTACCCTGATAGATACCGGTGGTTATGTACATGGCACCGATGATATATTTGAAGGTGAGATACGTAAGCAAGTACAGTTTGCTATTGATGAATCGAACCTGATATTGTTTTTGGTTGATATAGAAGAAGGCTTAACGCCTTATGATGAAACGGTGGCAGATATGTTGCGCCGGAATAAAAATAAGGATCGTGCAGTGATTATGGTTGCCAATAAAGCCGATAATTTTGACCGTGCATCGCAGGCTGCCGAGTTTTATTCGTTAGGTATTGGTGATTTGCATGCTGTTTCGGCTGCAAGTGGAGCAGGTACGGGCGATCTGCTGGATGATATATTAAAGAACCTTGGCCAGAATCAGGATGTGCATTATGATGAGGGCCTGCCGCGCATAGCAGTGGTAGGAAGGCCTAATGTTGGTAAATCATCATTGATAAATATGTTGCTTGATGAAAACCGTCAGATAGTAACCGAAATTGCAGGTACTACACGCGATGCTATAGATATGCGTTATACCCGTTTTGGCCACGATATGCTGTTGGTAGATACTGCCGGTGTGCGTAAAAAGGCAAAGGTGCATGAAGATGTGGAGTTTTATTCGGTTATGCGCAGTGTTAAAGCTATTGAGCGTGCCGATGTATGTCTTATTTTAATTGATGCCACCCAGGGCTGGGAACAGCAGGATATGAGCATATTCTCGCTTGCAGTTAATAACCATAAGGGCATTGTTATAGTAGTGAACAAGTGGGATTTGATGGAAAAAACGACGAATACTCTTGATGATTACAGTGAGGCTATACGTGCAAAATTGGCTCCCTTCCGCGATGTGCCTATTATATTTACTTCGGTACATGAAAAGCAGAGGCTTATTAAAGTATTAGATACCGCTATGCAGGTTTATAATAACCGCAAGCAGCATATTTCTACCTCGAAATTAAACGATGCTATGCTACCTGTTATTGAGGAATTGCCACCACCATCGTATAAGGGTAAGTATGTGCGCATTAAGTATATGACCCAGTTGCCGGTTGCATTCCCTTGCTTTGCTATGTTTTGTAACCTGCCGCAATACGTGCAGGAACACTATAAGCGCTTCCTCGAAAATAAGTTCCGTGAGAAATTTGACTTTAAGGGTGTACCGATAGAGATATTCTTCAGGAAGAAATAATTTTCACCGCAAAGTCGCTAAGACGCAAAAACTCACAGAGATTTTTGTCATTCTGAACAGAGTGAAGAATCTATTCTGTTTTTGATTTTTCAAAACCTCTGAACACGGGTTACACTTTTCGGCTTTTGTTACCCATCAACCTATTGGTTTTCAATAAAATGAATTCGCAAAAAAATGGTGGTTTGTAACCCGACTTTGGCGATTGACCCCTTCACGTTTTTGATGGCGGAATATGGCGGGTTTTGGCGGATAATAAATGTTTTTTTTTGCTTCCTTAAAGAAATAAAATGGTGATGTAAATATGTCAAAGAGCATTAAATCTCCCTCTTATTGCGCAATGAGAGGGCAGGGTGATGTATGTAGTTGCAAATTTACCTATTATATTTACTATATTAAACATAAAGCGAATTAATTTATAAACAGCTGTATCAGTTACATATTTTGCTGCACGTATATCATATATTGATTGAAAGCTGATTTTAATAGCCCGCGCCTTTGGGAATAATACATTTGTATATTTACATATAGAATTATCATGCAGGTAAATAACATATATACGCTCAAGATTTCTTATAAAAAAAGATGGTTAAATATTAGCCTTCTTATACTAGTGCTTTTTGTGTTAATATTTGGCAAGAATAATTACCCGAAACTCAGTTCGTTTTTTATCCAATATCCTGTGCTTCAGTATGGTATAGTGGTAATGTCGTGTATGCTGATGTTCTATGAATTGATGAGGCTGTTTTTCGGGAGTGTAATTATTGATATTGATACCATGAATATGAAGGTTACTCATAGTTTGTTAGGTATTACAAGTAGTAAAGATTATAATTTGTTGGACATAAAAAATATTAGATTGGACTTCAATGTTCTGGGTGATTATTGGTGGGCTCAAGGAGGGAATTTAGATAAAGATCCTGTAAGGCTATATTTTGAATATAAGAACGAAGTTAAGATGATTGGTGCAGGGTTGGAGTCATTTCCTGCTGATGTTCTTAAGCTCCAAATTGAAATGAGGCAAAAAAAATAAGCTTTCTATCTCTAAGTTCTTCTTAACCATTTCATTGTTATTATCTTCTGAAAACCTCTTTGTTCAGAGGCTGACACTTTTTGTAAGTTTACCTTCCAAATACTTGTTGTGCATACCAACCGTCTTATAAACGAAACCAGCCCTTACCTTTTGCAGCATGCGCATAACCCTGTCGATTGGTATCCATGGGGCGATGAGGCATTTGCTAAGGCGAAGGCAGAGAATAAGTTGGTATTGGTAAGCATTGGCTACTCAGCCTGCCATTGGTGTCATGTAATGGAGCACGAATCGTTTGAAGACGAAGAAGTGGCAAGCATAATGAATGATTATTATGTATGCATTAAAGTAGATAGGGAAGAACGTCCTGATGTTGACCAGGTATATATGGATGCGGTACAGATAATATCGGGTAGGGGTGGCTGGCCACTAAATTGTTTTACATTGCCGGATGCACGCCCTGTTTACGGAGCCACTTATTTTCCGAAAGATAACTGGAAGCAGCTATTGCTTAACCTGTATAACCTGCACCAAAAGGAAACAGATAAGATAATGGAGTTTGTTACAGATTTAGAAAAGGGCCTCATCAATATTTCTAAAATTCCCACTGTTGCAGTTACTGATGTAAAGCCCGATTTTAAAACTCTCGAAGAATTTACGGAAAAGATAAGCGCCTCGTTCGATATGACCTATGGAGGATACAATTATTCTCCAAAGTTCCCGATGCCCAATAATTACGAGTACCTGCTTTACTATGCCTATGCATTACGGAAAAGTGGAAGAGCAGAGGAAGCAAAGAGTATTGATGCGCATATTAACCTAACACTCGAAAAAATGGCGCTGGGTGGTATATACGACCCGGTCGAAGGCGGCTTTGCCCGTTATTCTACTGATAGTATTTGGAAAGCCCCGCATTTTGAAAAAATGCTTTACGATAATGGGCAGCTTATGTCCTTGTATTCGAATGCATATAAGGTTAACCCAAAGAAGCTTTATAAAGATGTTGTTTACGGCATTCATAATTTCATTACATCTAACTTAACTTCACCCGAAGGTGGCTTTTTTTGTGCATTAGATGCCGATTCGGAAGGAAAGGAAGGCAAGTATTATGTTTGGACAAAAGAAGAATTACAGGAACTTATTGCAGATGATTTCCCATTGTTTGCTGCTTATTACAGCATAAACGAAGCCGATGTTTGGGAAGAGGATACCTATATATTATTCAGTAAAAAGAATGATATGGATTTTTGCCAGAGCCGGAATATTGAAGAGATAGAATTAGAAAGAAAAAAAGAAAAGTGGCTTCATGCGCTTGCAGGCAGGCGCAGTAAAAGAGTAATGCCGGGGCTCGATGATAAAATACTCGCATCGTGGAATGGCTTGATGTTGAAAGGATATATAGACGCGTTTAAAGCATTTAAAGAACCGGATTTTCTTTCTGTGGTATTAAAGAACGCCGATTTTATTTCAAAAAAACTAATGCAGGAAGATGGTTCAATTTATCGCAATTATAAAAATGGCAAGGCTACCATTTCAGGCTTTTTAGATGATTACGCTTTTGTAGCTCAAGCATTTATTGATTTGTACGAAGTAACCTTTGATGAGAAGTGGTTAGTACTTTCTGAAAAGCTTGTTCAGCACACCTTGGCACATTTTTATGATGCAGATAAATACCTGTTCTATTATACGTCTGATGAGCAACAGGCTATAGTTGCCCGCAAGGCCGAAACATCTGATAATGTTATACCGGCCTCTAATTCTGCTATGGCCATTGTGTTGCATTCGCTGGGCCATATTTTGGCTAAGGAAGATTATATTACAAAGGCAAATAAAATGCTTTGCGTAGTTCAGGCAAATATGATCAGCTACCCGCAGGGTTATACCAATTGGGGGATATTAATGCTTCATCAATATTGCAACTTTTACGAGGTCGCTATTACAGGTAAACAAGCGCCCATGTTTCGCGATAAGCTGAACGTGGTATATATGCCTAATAAAGTATTACTCGGAGCCGAAGCAAAATCAAACCTTGAATTATTGAAACCAAAGCTTGTAGGTGAAAGAACACTTATTTATGTTTGCGAAAATAAAACATGTAAAATGCCTGTAAGCTCAGCACCCGAGGCTATTACACAGATTGAGAAAGTTGTATGAGGTTGAGATTTAGGTTGAGGCTAAGATTAAGGTTAAGACTGGCGGAGGCATTCGCCTTTGTTTTAATGTTTATGGTTTCATTGAACCTGTCTGCCCAGTTGATGATATTTCAGGATGAAGAAGATATTATTACCCCAAGCTTCAGGTACGATATTCTTAAACTGAACAAAATAAGAGCCATTACTATTCAGTATGAATATAAGCCCGATGGCGCTGCAATAACAGATGACGGTATTGTTAAGTATTACCGATTCGATAGCTTGTGCAGGTTGGTGGAATCGTATTTTACAGTTAAAGAAACCCGCGATACTTGGGATACCATACGTTCTATCTACTTCTACGATGAATTCGGCCATTTGATAATTAAGCGTACCAACGAAGGCAATTTTTACGATACCTGGTATTACCGCTGGTACGGCGATGGTAAAATGAAAAAGCGCGCCCATGTTCACGAAGTGCCAATTGTTATGACGAACAGCTTCGATTTCAGGATAGGCACCCAAACGGTTCTTTCGGCAGATAGTTTTGCCTATACATCATACCCTAAGCAGTTACAGCGCTTTGGATTTAATGAGGAAAATAAGATATACGAAAAAACCATTTCATACTTCGATGATAAGCAGAGGCTAAGTAGTCGTAATTTTAAATATGCTGTGGGCTGGCTATACTCTCAGGTTGATTTGAAGTATGATTCCATTAGCCGGATTAAGGAATATACCTATACAGGCAACTTGAACGGGGATGTGCATCATTCGGTTAAAATTGTGTACAATGTTTATGGCGGTATAGATACGGAGAAATTATTTGAAAGTGATAAGCAGACCGACAATATTGAATATATGTACGATGCAACTACAGGGCTCATTACAAACCAGTTAGATAGAAATTTTCCTAAGGCGGTAATAAATATTGCAAGGTTTACCTATGAATACAGGTGACGTTATAATTGTTCCCATGATAGCGGCAGATTGGGAGGCAGTTAATCAAATTTATTTGGAAGGCATTGCAACTAAAAATGCCACTTTTGAAACTACCGCTCCTTTATGGGAGGCATGGGATAAAGCCCATCGTAAGGATTGCCGACTTGTTGCTAAAATAAATGACACTATAGTTGGTTGGGCTGCCTTGTCGCAGGTGTCGGCACGCAAGGTTTATGAAGGCGTTACCGAGTGCAGTATTTATATTTCAGCCATTTACCATAACAAAGGAATTGGTGATAAGTTAATGACAGAATTGGTTAAGGAATCGGAAAGGAATAATGTATGGACCATGCAAGCCGGTATTTTTCCTGAGAATATCGCCAGCATACGCCTGCACGAAAAGCATAACTTTAGGATATTAGGTGTAAAAGAGAAAGTAGGCAAAATGGATCACCGTTGGCGCGATGTAGTGCTTATGGAGCGAAGGAGTAGGGTGGTGGGAGTGAATTAATTCAGCGAAAACCGTATTGGTATATTAAACACCACTCTTACCGGGACTCCATCCTGTATACCCGGTGACCAATTAGGCATGCCGGCTATAACTCTTACTGCTTCTTTATTGAGGTGTGGGCCATTAGCAACTCCCTTTAATATTTTAACATTAGAAATGGAGCCGTCTTTTTCGACAATAAAATTAATATATACTGTGCCTGTAATGGAATGTATTTTCTCGGAATCAGGGTACTGAATATGGTCACTTATGTACTTATTCATATCTCCTTTAAAGGCAGGCATTTGTTGTACAATTGTAAATGCCTGATTAGTTGCTATGTGCATTGTGTCTTGACTAAATACTGAGGTAACTGTCAGAAGGAAAAAGGATATCAATAAGTAGTTTTTCATGTGGATTTGATTTGTACAAATATACTAAACCTGGTTATTCGTCTTTAACACCTTTCTTGAATGTGAATAATTTATAACGTATGCGCCCTTCTGTCATTGCTTTGTAAGTGGCTGAATCATTTGATACGGTTAAGTTTTTGTATTTAAATAAAGGCATCCAGAATGGCTTGTTATCCGTATTGACAGATTTGTACTGAAGCATTGGCCGGGCCTGAAGCACTTCCTTTGTAATATCTTTTTCAGATAGCTGAATCATTCCTGCTTCATTCAGTGCCATGGTAAATGACTTAAACTGTTTTTCACCGAAAAGATCGCCATAAGCAAAATAGCCTCCCGGCCTAAGCAGCCGCGCAACCTCATGGCAGAATTTTGTATCTCGAGAAGGGTAACCATGAGATGATTCAAGATTGACGATCACATCAAATGATTCACTTGCAAATCCGGTATCTTCTGCATCGCCCTCTTTAAATTGTATTATTGGTGAGTTATGTATCTTAATACATCTGGCAATGTTTTTATCTGAAAGGTCAATTCCTGTTACCTGTTCAGGCTTATGATAATTTGCCAGATAATAACAGCCACCACCAAAACCACAACCAATTTCCAGCACATTCTTGCCATTCACATCAATACCTTTTAATAATTCATGGTATAGCTGTATGCTCAACCGGTAAGGTTCATCTTTGCCTAATAAGGCTAATTTTTCGGATGAATGGTACCCCAAATTAATAAAGCGGATATCTTCATTTAATTTAATTTGGGTTTCCGCGAATTTGTTGTACATGAGTTTTCTGGCCCGTTTCTTTAGCCAGAGAGGTATTAGAAAATTTATTTTACGCAATAAATACTTCACCTTTTACAACTCATTTTAAGCTAAAGTATATTAATTGGGCATATATGGATTAGAACTACTTGGTTCAGATACGGCTACTGCATATAAAGGCTCAAGCTTAAAAAGTGATAGTTTCCTGGTGAAGAATTTCACCTCAGGAATTTATTAACAGGTTATATATAGGCACATATGAGTGTTTATGCGTATTTTATCGCCTAAATCGTTAATAAGCTAGGTATAGGGGCAAGTTTACTCCCAATTAATGAAAAAAAAGCCTACCTTTGCATTCATTAAAAAAGTAAAAATACTGTGGCTGAAACATCGAAAATTCACTTCAATACCCAGCAAAGGCTGTTTTTTCAAACCTTACATAAAAGGGTAGATCAATATTTTAAAACCAACGGGATATCAAAGAATGGTAATACGGCTATGAAGGTTAAAACCGTAGCTATGTTTGCCCTATACTTTGTTCCTTATTTCTTAATGATGTTTGGCATAGTTACCTGGATGCCGGCATTGGTAATGTTTACCGTTATGATGGGCTTCGGCGCTGCCGGTATTGGCCTTTCTGTAATGCACGACGCCAACCATGGCAGTTACTCAAGTAACCCTAAAGTAAATAAGTTCATTTCGTATAGCATTAACTTAATTGGTGGCCATGCACTAAACTGGCAGCTTCAGCACAATACCTTGCACCATACCTTTACCAATATTCATGGTCACGACCACGATATTGAAACAAAAGGTGTTATGCGTTTTTCGCCACATACTCCTTACAGAAAGATATATCGTTTTCAATATATATATGCTTGGTTCCTTTATGGCCTTATGACCTTATCATGGGTTGTAAGAAAAGATTTTAAGCAATTGGGCCAGTTTAAAAATATGGGTTTGCTCGATATGAGGAAAAGGAAATATGGCCCTGAGCTAGTTAAGCTTATTGCATGGAAGATAGTGTACTATATATATATGCTTGTTATACCTATGTTGGTACTTAGTGTTACCTGGTGGCAAATATTAATAGGTTTCTTTATTATTCACTATACCGGTGGTTTAGTATTGGCATTAGTGTTTCAGCCTGCACACGTAACCGAAAATCTTGATTTCCCGCTGCCTGATGAATCAGGTAATATGGAAAATGACTGGGCAGTGCATCAATTGTTTACCACTGCTAATTTTGCCCCTAAAGCAAAACTGCTTAGCTGGTTTGTTGGTGGCCTTAATTTTCAGGTCGAACATCACTTGTTTCCTACTATCTGCCATGTTCATTACAAGAACTTATCTCCTATAGTAAGGCAAACTGCTGAAGAGTTTAACTATCCATATCACACACATTCTACTTTTCTTAAGGCTATAGCCTCGCATGCCCGTATACTGAAGAAGTTTGGCAGCGAACCACAAGTTGCTTTATAGTATTTCACTTTTTTTGTTGTGGGTAAAGAAAATCGTGTACTTTTGTGCCTCTCTTTGAAAAAATGGTTCGGTAGTTCAGCTGGTTAGAATGCCTGCCTGTCACGCAGGAGGTCGCGGGTTCGAGTCCCGTCCGGACCGCTAAGAGAAAAGAAGAGCCCCGCAGTAATGCGGGGCTTTTTGCATTTATATCTATTCATATTCACCGCCATGTGTATGGTGTGTATCAATAAGAATAAAACAAACTTATATTTGCCGCCCCAATACATTCAAATAATAAATCTATTACATGAAAAAACTGATTCTTTTTGCAATAATGAGCAGTGTTATTCTTATAAGCTGCAACAATAGTTCTAAAACTGCAAGCGCTTCAGGCGACGCGGCTTTTCAAAAGATATCTGATGATTTTCTTGCAGGTTATTTAAAATGGAGGCCACAGGCTTCTGTTGCATTGGGTTTCCATGAGTACGATGGCAAAATGACTGACTACAGCAAAGCTTCGCTTGATAGCGAACTTTCAAGGATTAAAACCTATGATAAAATGTTATCGGCATTTGATACAGCTTCACTGAGTACAAAAATGTTCTATGACTTTCGAATCCTTAGAGGTGGGATCCTTAATGAAATATTTAGTTTCGAAGGATTAGCTGAGTATACCCGCAATCCAATGACCTATGCCGGTGCAATAGATGTGAATATATATGTAAAGCGCAACTTTGGCCCTATAGGGGACCGTGTTAAATCTATTATTGCCATTGAGAATAACGCACATAATATATATGCGGCTGCAAGGGCCAACCTGAATGATTCATTACCTAAACCTTATATTGAAACAGCTATTGAAGTAGCAAAAGGTTCGGCCGATTTTTTAAACGGTGATCTTGTTGTTGCACTTAAGGATGTAAAGGATACTGCACTTATGGCTGCATTTGCTACTGCCAATAAAAAGGCAGTTGATGAAGTAAAGGCATACGCTGAGTACCTTGAAAAAGAAAAACTACCTAAGGCAAATAACAAGTATGCCATAGGCACCCAGAATTTCAGCAAAATGCTGTTGTATGTTGAAGGCATTACAATGTCGCCTGATAAAATACTGGAAATAGGTATGAGTACATTGAAAAAGGAACAGGAAGTATTTAATGCGGCTGCAAAAATAATTGACCCTAATAAGAAACCTGTAGATGTGTATCATGATATGCAAAAGGAGCACCCAACGGCTGAAGAGTTGATACCGGATGCAAAGAAAAATCTGGAAGCTATACGTCAGTTCCTTATTGATAAGAAGATTGTTACCATGCCCTCTGAAGTACGTGTAAAGGTTGAGGAAACCCCTGAGTATGCTCGTGCCTCAAGTACAGCATCGATGGATACTCCCGGCCCATTTGAAACCAAAGCTACTGAGGCCTACTACTACATTACTCCCGTTGACCCAAAATGGACTGACAAGCAAAAAGAAGACTGGTTATCGCAATTTGACTATTATACAACCGATAACGTTACCATACATGAAGCATACCCTGGTCACTATACCCAATTCCTGCATTTGAACGCTTCTTCAGCTACCAAAATAGAGAAGATATTTGGCAGTTATGCCTACATTGAAGGCTGGGCGCACTATTGCGAAAAAATGATGGCTGATGAAGGCTATGGGCACAACGGAGATACTATTAGGGCTGCCAAATACCGCCTTGCACAATCTGGCGACGCATTATTACGCCTTTGCCGCTTATGTGTTTCTATTAATACACATTGCCATGGCATGACCGTAGATGAGGCCACTAAATTCTTTATGGATAATTGGTATCAAGGTGATAAACCATCAAGACAGGAGGCTCTTCGCGGTACATTTGACCCAGGTTATCTTTTCTACACTATTGGCAAGCTAGAGATACTTAAGCTAAGGGATGACTATAAAAAACAGGAAGGTGCTGCATTTTCATTGCAGAAA